>Ga0075524_10000432_pt1 | contig 10626 bp, 9 predicted proteins | sample NGEPerone_FD_76826 | JGI IMG/M metagenome (GOLD analysis project Ga0075524, IMG submission 76826) | Arctic peat soil microbial communities from the Barrow Environmental Observatory site, Barrow, Alaska, USA - NGEE Permafrost154B-one | ecosystem: Environmental > Terrestrial > Soil > Wetlands >...
TCCCTCGAACCCGTAGCCCTGCACCTTGCCGACGAGCTCGAACCGCGTGTACACGCGGCCCGGAAAGCGGGCGAGGGTCTGGAGCAGGCGGAATTCCGACTCGGTGAGGTCGTCGACCCCTCGACCGTCCAGGGTAACGCGCCGACGGGCGCTGTCGACGACAAGCCGCCCACCCGCGCGCTCGAGCACGTCGGCCTGCGGCTCATTGTCGCTGCGCGCCCGGCGCAGCAGAGCGCGCACGCGGGCCGTGAGTTCGCGCGGACTGAACGGCTTGGTGAGATAGTCATCAGCGCCCAGCTCGAGACCGCGCACCAGGTCTCCCTCGCCGTCTTTGGCGGTGAGCATGATGATCGGCACATCGGAGCCGGCGCGGATGCGCCGGCATACTTCCTCGCCCGAGATGCCGGGCAGACCGAGGTCGAGCACCACCAGGTCGGGGCGGCGACGGGAGAAGTCGTCGAGGGCATCCTCGCCCGTCGCCGCTCGGGCCACCATGTGGCCCTCGCGCTCGAGGTAGCTCTGCACCACTTCCGCTATGCGCGTCTCGTCCTCGACGACCAGGATGCGGATGGGGCTGCCCATGGATCCATCTTACCCCGTCATGCGCGGCCGCCTCCCGCCAGGCCGGGGGCGAAGGCCATCTGATAGGATGCACGCCACGTCCGAGGAGGTCCCCCCTGCCCAATCTGAAGGTGTATCGCGCTGCCTGGGTCGTCGCGCTCGTCCTCGTCGTCATCGCCCTCTTCACGCTTGGGCGACCCGACACCCCGAAGCTCAGTGACGAGCCCGTATCGTTCGACGGAGCGCGCGCCGCGGCCGACCTGCGCACGATCGTGAAGGACTATCCCCAGCGCGTCGCCGGCTCCGACCCGGACAACCGCTGCGGCCTGTGGCTGATGCAGCAGTTCAAGCAGGCCGGCCTGGAGACACATATCGAGGGTTTCCCGGCGTCGGTCAACGGCAAGGATGTCGCGCTGCAGAACGTCTACGCCGTGTCCCGTGGCGAGTCGCCGGGCGCCATCCTCCTCATCGCCAACCGCGATGTACCCCCGCTGGCCACGCAGGGCGCCAACGACAACGCCTCGGGAACCGCCGCCCTGGCCGAACTGGCGCGCGCGTTCACGGTCACCGCGCACGACCACACCATCATCTTCCTGAGCACCAGCGGCGACGCATTCGGCGCCCTGGGCGCAAGACGCTTCCTGGAGGAGCACCAGACCAACGACCTGTCTGCCGTGATCGCGCTTCGCGAGATGGCGACGCGCGACTTCGCCGGCATCGGCGTCGACGGCTGGAGCCCGGCGGCAAAGACGTCGCCGCCCTGGCTGTGGCTGCTCACCGCACCCGCGGCGCGGGTCACCGCCAACAGCGACGCGCTGCTGCCCAGCGTGCCCGTGCAGGCGACGCGCCTGGCCGTGCCGAACAGCTCGGGCAGCCAGGGGCCGTTCGTCGCCGCCGGCATCCCCGGCATCACCGTCACAGCGGCAGGATCGAAGGCGCCGGTGCAGAGCGACACCCTGGACACCACATCTACGGAGACGCTCACGAAGACCGGCTCCATCGTGCAGGCCATGGTGATGGCGATCGACGGCACCACCAGCCCAGGCGCGCGCAGTGGCCGCACCATCTTCCTCACGCGCCAGCGCACCCTGCCCGGCGGCTCCCTGGCCCTCATCCTCGCCGCGCTGCTCGTGCCATTGGTGGCCGTGAGCGTCGACCTGTTCGCGCACTGCCGGCGGGCGCACATATCGCTGCGCCCCGCTGCACTGCGCTCCGCTCTGCATCTCGCCCCTTGGCTGGTACTGCTCGCCATCGTCTATCTGGCCAACCTCACCGGCCAGCTGCCGCACAGTCCGGGAGCGATCCTTCCGCCGGACTCGCGCATCGTCGACAGCCCGCGGTACCTGCGAGTCGTCGTTCTACTGGCGCTCCTCCTGTTCGCCTACGGCTACGCGGTGGCGGTGGGGCGGCGGCTGGAGCGACGAGTGGCCACCGACCCACGGGCGACGATCTTCGTGTCGCACGGGATACTGGTGGCCGTCGCCCTCCTGACGCTGCTGATCAACCCCATGTCCGTGCTGCTCGTGCTTCCGGCGGCAGTGCTGTGGCCCATGGCGCGACCCGGCGGCTGGGCACGGTCCATCTTGCCGGCGTACCTGGGACTCGCGATGATCCCCCTCGTGCTGGTCTACTACGCGTCGCTTCTCGGTATCGGCTGGAAGGTGTGGTGGTACTTCTTCCTGCTCCTCGAGGACCGCACCGTCCCGACGTCCGTCGTGCTGCTCGCCGCGCTCTTCGTTTCAACGGCCGGCGTCCTCGCGCACGCCCTGCACGAACGCGGGCTGGCGCCCGGCGCCTTGACGTGGCCGGCCGTCGACCGCCGCGGATCCGACCGCCCGAGCGACGCGGAGTGGTCGGCCGTGACCGACGTGAAGCCGGCGCGCGCGCACCGCAGGCCGAGGGGGCAACGCCGCAAGCGGGACGAGCGGTGACCGAGAGCACGGGGTCCGCCGAGACGACAACGGGGGCGGGCGCCTGCCGGCGCCCGCCCCCGTTGTCCTAGCACGGTCGGTCAGCCCTCTGCCGCCTCAGTAGTCCTCCTGCGAGAGCGACTCGTCGATGGTCGTGTCGATCTCCGGCCCCAGATCCACCTCGTCACCCTTGGGCAGCGGCTTGTCACCGCTGTCGTTGCGGAGCAGCGCGGCCTCACCGCTCATCATGGCGTCGAATGCCTTGGCCTTGAGGCGGGCACGAGTCTCCTCGATGCGCCGGCGCATCTCGGCCTGATCGATGGCACCCCCCTCACGAGCAGCCGGTTGCGCGTCGCCGGCCGGCTCGTCGACAGGCTCGGCGACGGGCTCAGCCTCGGCGACAGGCTCGGCGACGACCTCTTCGGCGGCAGGCTCCTCGGCGACGACCTCTTCGGCGACAGGCTCCTCGGCGACAGGCTCCTCGGCGACGGCCTCTTCGGCGACTTCGGCGACGGGCTCTTCGACGGCCTCGGGTTCGGCGACGGCCTCTTCGGCGACTTCGGCGACTTCGGCGACGGGCTCTGCCTCGGCGGCAGGCTCTTCGTCCGAGCCCTTATCTTGCCAGACCTCCCAGGCGCGAGGCGCTTCGGGTGGCGTTTCTTCGACCACGGGCTCGACGGTGGGCTCCGCTTCTGCAGCGGGCTCCTCGTACACCGGGCCCTCGAACACCTCCGATGGCGCAGCGGGTTCCTCGGCCGCCACTTCGGGCTCCGGAGCGACCTCTTCGGTGACCTCATCGGCGACGGGTTCAGCGATCGGCTCCGGCTCAGCGACAACCGCTTCGGCGACGGGCTCCTCGGCGACCTCTTCGGCAGGCTCCTCGGCAGCGACCGGTGTCTCTGTGTCGGCAAGCGCGAACGGCTCGGCGATATCGGTCTCGATGGCGGAGCGCGTCTCTTCGATGCGCGCCCGCAAGTCCTCCGCGGGCGGCTCCTCGGCGGCCTCCTCGACGGCGACTTCAGGCTCGGCGAAGGTGACGGTATCGGTTACCACCACCGTATCCTCGACCAACCCCTCGTCGGTCACGGCCACCGTCTCTGCGACAGTCACCGATTCTTCGACGACCGTGGGCTCCGTGACCGCGGTCGCGGGACCCACGCCCCACTCACGTTCCCCCTCCGGCACGGGGTAGTCATCCGGTGCCGGTGGCAGGAGCTTGCTGGTAGCACCTCCGGCCAGCTCTTGGCGCAACTCGCGTCCGCTCTTGGGCGCAAACAGCATGGCTATCGCCGCCCCAACAGTGAGCCCAAGCAGAAACCTCATAAGCCGCTTCATCGCTGCCTCCTTGACCGCCGTCCCGCGTCTTGCCAGCCGCACGGGCGCGCGAAGCCGGCTACATGTACTTCGGAAGAAACGAGCCCGGACTTTACTAGTCTACAGCCCTGTATACGGTTTGCCAGTGGGCAAACCTGCAAGCCGGGTCTCAGGCGAGACGCTGTACGCTGACGCGCCCATCCTCGGAGGCCTCCAGCAACACCACCCAGGTAGCCCCGTACCGTTCCGTGACCTGTGCCGCGGCCTCGGCCAGGGCGGCGCTCACTTCCTTGCCCAAGAAGGCCATCATGGGCAGCATCGGCCGGTGTTCGATCTGCACGCGCACGCCCTCCTCGGACTGCTTGAGAAGGATGGGCTCGGCGCTGAGTCCGCGTAGTTGCTCGACACCGGCGTCCGACAACTCGATCACCCCGCGAGCGCCGACGACGATGGTGGCCGGCGCCTCGAGATCCTGCTTCACGTTGCGTGCGTACCGCCACAGGATCAGGAGCCCGATGAGCGCCGCGAACAAGAACACCATGACGGCGATGTAGCCGCTACTCATCACGCTCTCCGCGGTGCATCCTGCCGGCCTCCCCGGGCGCCGCCCGCCGCTTGTCTTCTTCGAGACGGGCCGCCATGTCGCGCTCCACCCCGCGTATCGGCTGATAGTACAGCCGTCCCGAGAGCCGGTCGGGCAGGTACTGCTGGTCCACCCAGCCGCCGGCCGCGTGCGGGTATCTATACCCCACGCCGTGGCCGAGTTCCTTCGCTCCACTGTAGCTGGCATCGCGCAGATGTGCCGGCGGCGGCTGGTTGCCCTCGCGCTTGACGTCGTCCAGCGCCGCGTCGATGGCCGTGTACGCGGCATTGCTCTTGGGCGCCAGAGCCAGGTAGGTCGCCGCCTGGCTGAGGTTGATGCGGCACTCGGGCAGGCCCACGAACTCCACGGCCCGCGAGGCCGCGATCGCCACCTGCAGCGCCTGCGGGTCGGCGTTGCCCACGTCCTCGCTGGCGAAGACGATCATGCGCCGGGCGATGAACTTGGGGTCCTCGCCGCCGGCCAGCATGGATGCCATGTAGTAGACGGCAGCATCCGCGTCGCTGCCTCGCATGGACTTGATGAACGCCGAGATCGTGTCGTAGTGCGAGTCCTCGCGATCGTAAGAGACAGGGCTCTTCTGGGCGGCGTCGCGAAGATCGTCCACGGTAAGAGCGACGGCCGCTTGGGCGCCGGCGGCGCGCGAGCGCCAGGCCGTCTCGAGAGCATTGAGCGCCACGCGCGCGTCGCCACGCGAGATCTCGGCCAGGAACGCCGGAGCGTCGTCGCTCAGAGTCAAACCCTTGCCGCCCAGGCCGCGCTCGGCGTCGCCCAGCGCGGCCGCGACCACGTGCTCGACCAGTTCGGGGGCGAGCGGTTCGAAGCGGTACAGCTGGCAGCGACTGATGAGCGCCGAGTTGACCTCGAAGTAGGGGTTCTCGGTGGTCGCGCCGATGAGCGTCACGACGCCGTCTTCGATCGCCGGCAGCAGGGCGTCCTGCTGTGCCTTGTTGAAGCGGTGGATCTCGTCGATCAAGAGAATGGTGCGCGCCGCGCTGAGGGCGCGCGCTTCGCGCGCGCCCTTGATGGCGGCGCGAACGTCGGCCGTGCCCGAGTTGACCGCCGAGAGCTGCACCAGACGGGCGCCGGTCTCGGCGGCGATGAGCCGCGCCAGCGTGGTCTTGCCGCACCCCGGCGGCCCGAAGAAGATCATGCTGTACAGCTCGCCGCCCTCGACCGCCGCGCGCAGCACGGTCCCGGGCCCGACGATGTGCTCCTGTCCGACGAACTCCGCCAGGCCTCGCGGCCGCATGCGCGCCGCCAGCGGCGCCTCGGCCGCGACCTGCTCGTCGCTCATCGAGAAGAGGTCCATAGATTCAGTCTAGTGCTTGTCGGCGGCCATCGCACGGCCGCGCGCGAGCAGGTTTCTGCTACTATCGGTCGGTATGCGGAAGGTGCTTGTCTTGAACACCACCTACGAGCCGCTCAACGTGTGCAGCGTGCGGCGTGCTCTGGTGCTCCTGTTCAAGGACAAAGCAGAGGTGCTGGAGCAGTCCGGCGCGGCCTTCCGCAGCGAACGCGCCACCTACGAGCTTCCCCACGTCATCCGCCTGCGCAGTTACGTGAACGTGCCCCACCGCAGCGGCGCGTCGCGCATCTCGCGCCGCGCCGTCTTTGCCCGCGACCGCCACCACTGCCAGTATTGCGGCAGCAATCGTCACCTCACCGTCGATCACGTGGTGCCGCGCTCCAAGGGCGGCCCCGATACGTGGGACAACCTCGTCACCTCGTGCGCCCCCTGCAACCGCAAGAAGGCCGATCGGCCGCCGCATCTGGCCGGCCTGCGCCTGGCGCGAAAGCCGCGCCCCCCGGCGCCGGCAGCGTTCGTCTTCATGCACGTCGACCATATCCACGAGAGCTGGCGGCCGTACCTCAGCTACGCGTCCTGAGGCGTGCGCCACAAGTGGCGCATCCATGACAGCCTCACGCCGCGATCAGCCCTCTATCTCCGTCCGCGCGCCACGACGGCGCATGAGCAGGACGACGACGATGATGATGATCACGACCGCCGCCACGACGACGACGATCAGGGCGGTGTTGGAGCTGGTCGTCTCGGCAGTGGCGGCGCCGGGGTGCACGGCGAGGTAGGTGTCGGGCTCCGTGTTGTACCACCAGGCGCCCTTGTTCTGGTTGGCGCGCACCCAGCCGGTCCACGCACCGGTGTTCGCCGTCTCCAGGTCGAGCGGGTACACGAGCGGGATGTACGGCGACTCGTCGTAGACGATCTGCTGCATCTGGTGCACCAGGTCGATGCGCTTCTGCAGGTCGAGCTCCGTCTGCTGCTGGAGGAAGAGGTTGTCGTACTCCTGGTTCGACCAGTTGCAGTCGCTCCAGCTCTCGATCTGCCCGGTGGTCAGGATCGAGAGGATGAAGTTGGGGTCGACGTCGCCGCCCCAGCCCCAGATGGCCATATCGAAGTCGGGGGCGAACGAACCGTCGCCGGCGTACGCGAACTCCTTGTCGGTGAGGGCGCCGTCGTCGATCACCGAGTACTCGATGTCGAGACCGATGTCCTTGAACCAGCCGGTGATAAGCTTGCCGCAGTTCTGGCTCTGGATGGACTCGGCGCGCGCATCCAGGCGCAGCTTGATGGGCTTGCCCTTGTAGTCACGGATGCCGTCGCCGTCGGTGTCCCTGTAACCGGCCGCGTCGAGCGCCGCCTTGGCCTTCTCGAGGTCGAAGGAGTACGCCTGGTCCGCCGGCGGCGTCCAGTGGTAGTCGGCGACATCCGGGTAGTAGTCGCGGGTGAGGATCGTGTCGGCGGGCGCCGCGTCGCCGTTGTAGCCGATGGCGACGATCTTTTCCTTGTCGACCGCCCACTGGAGGGCCTGGCGGAACTTCGCGTCGGTGAGCACCGGGTTCCCGGTCGACTTGGGGTACGTCTTCTTGTCGGCGCAGTTGAAGTTGAGCTGATCGAAGCCGATGGTGACAGCACGGATCGACTTAAGATCCGGCTCGTTGTCGAGCGGGGCGAACTGGGCGGCCGGGATGTTCCACGCGCTCTGAATGGCGCCGGTCTTGAGGTCCTGCGTCATGGTGTCCGCGTTCTGGTAGGTCTGGAAGATGACCACGTCGACCTTGGGTGCACCCTTCCAGTAATCCTTGTTGGCGACCATGCGCACGTACGAACCCTTCTTGACCTCGACGGTCTGGAAGGGTCCGGAGCCGACAATCGGCGGCGGGTTCTTGAAGCTCTTCTCGGCGTCGGCCGCCGAGATCTTGCTCCAGATGTGCTCGGGCAGGATGGGGATCCAGAGCCCGAGCATGTTCGCCTTGGGCTTGCTGCAGGTGAACACCACCGTCGTGTCGTTGGTGGCCTCCACCTTGGTGATGAACTTCACGTAGTCGATGAAGAGGCCCATCTTGTTGTCGATCACGTAGTTGTACGTGAAGGCGACGTCCGCTGCGGTGAGCGGCTCGCCGTCCTGCCACTTGGCCTTGTCGGTGATCGTGAACGTCCAGACCTTGCCGTTGGGCGAGGTCTCCCAGGCACTGGCGAGACCGACGCCGGGCACGTTCGCCATGTCGTTGGCGCGGAAGCCCACGAGCAGGTCGTAGTTGATCGCCCAGACCTCGTAAGACGACGACTCGAAGCCGATGAACGGGTTGAGGCTGTCGGGGTCGTTGGTCCAGCCGAGATGCAACGTGGTCTTGCCGGCGGCCGGTGACGGACTGTCGCTGCCGGCCAGCGCGGAACCGAGACCCCAGAGCAGACCGGCGACCAGCACGACGGCGAGCGCAAGAACAAGCGTTCGCGGTCGGCCGTACCTCGGATTGGCTCTCACATCGGCTCCTTCCTGTACCCCTGTAGTGATCTGCGAGCGGCGCCGGGAAGTGAGACGGAGTGGTGCGCCGGCAGCCGCCGGCGCGGGACCGTGCGAGCAGTGACCTCGCGGTCGCTGCGACGCGATCGACTCCCCGGGTTGACCGAACTCGCACACAGATTCAACCACGAATGCGGCCGCGAGGCCAGTGGAACGAGGTGCTATACTCCGCCGCGTGATCATCGACGCGAGCAAAGAACCCCGCCTGCAGTTCGACGACGCCGAGCCGTTCCGCATCGACAGCGCCGAGGTGACGCGCGACCTGGAGCGCTCGACGCTCACGAACATCACGCTCAACGGCGACCCGTATCGGCTGCCCGTGGGCGCGCGCGTCACGCTTTGGGCCGGGCCCAACGTCGTCTTCGTCGGGAAGGCCGTCGACGAGCACAACGTGCTCGACCTGCTCTCCACCGAGAGCGATGACGAGCTCAGCGACGACGAGACGATCTAGGACCGGCGCCGGGAAGGACGGCTGATGAAAGGTCTCGTCCTCAGCGGCGGCGCCGGCACCCGCCTGCGACCCATCACCCACACCTCGGCCAAGCAGCTCGTGCCGGTGGCCAACAAGCCGGTGCTCTTCTACGGCCTCGAGGCGATGCGCGCCGCCGGCATCACCGAAGTGGGCATCGTGGTCGGCGACACGCGCGCCGAGATCGAGGCCGCGGTCGGCGACGGCTCGCGCTTCGGCCTCGCGGTCACCTACATCCCGCAGGAGGCGCCGCTGGGCCTCGCCCACGCGGTGCTCATCGCCGAGGCCTTTCTCGGCGCCGAGCCCTTCGTCATGTACCTCGGCGACAACCTGCTCAAAGAGGGCATCGCGCCGTTCGTGCACGCCTTCGAGCAGAGCGCGCCGGACGCGCTGATCCTGCTGCAGAAGGTCAAGGATCCCGGCGAGTACGGCATCGCCGAGCTGCAGGACGGGCGCGTCGTGCAGCTCGTCGAGAAGCCGGCGGAGCCGAAGAGCGACCTCGCCCTGGTGGGCGTGTACCTCTTCACGCCGGTCGTCTTCGAGAGCGTGAAGGCCATCGCGCCCAGCGCCCGCGGCGAACTCGAGATCACCGACGCCATCCAGCACATGATCGACCGCGGCCTGCGCGTGGAGCCGCACACGGTCACCGGCTGGTGGAAGGACACCGGCAAGCTGGAGGACATGCTCGAGGCCAACCGGCTCATCCTGAGCACTATCGAGCGCGACGTGCGCGGCGAGGTGGTCGAGAGCACCGTCGAGGGACCGGTGCAGATCGGCGACGGCAGCCGCCTCGAGCGCTGCACGGTTCGCGGACCAGTGGTCATCGGCGCCGGCTGCCGCCTCAGCGACACCTTCATCGGGCCCTACACGGCTATCAGCGACGGGGTGGTCGTCGAGCAGGCCGAGATCGAGCACTCCATCGTGCTCGAGAACAGCCGCATCTGCCGCCTGGGGGCGCGCATGGCCGACAGCCTCATCGGGCGCGACTGCGTGATCGCCCACAGCGAGGCGCTGCCCGTCGCCTACCGCTTCATGGTCGGCGACTCCAGCCAGATCGGCATCCTGTGAGCGTAGGGGGGCGGGTGGCGACGAGCGGCGGCGCGACCGGCGGAGGAGGCATCACATGATCCACGGCGTCATGACCAAGAAGCTCAAGGTGATCCCCGACGAGCGCGGCCACCTGATGGAGTGTCTGCGCAACGACGATGAGCTCTTCATCGAGTTCGGCCAGTTCTACATGACGACCACTCTTCCCGGTGTGGTCAAAGGCTGGCACCTGCACGACGCGCAGTACGACAACATCGTCTGCGTCAAGGGCATGATCAAGCTCGTGCTGTTCGACGGCCGCGGAGCCGAAGGCGACGCGGCCGCGCCCGGGCAGGAGCAGTCGCCGACGGCCGGGCAGATCGACCAGTTCTTCCTCGGCGAGCACAACCCGCTGCTGGTGCGCGTGCCGCCGGGACTCTGGCACGGCTGGAAGTGCGTCAGCCCCGAGGAGGCGTACATCGTCAACGCCCCGACCGAGGTCTACAAGTACGACGCGCCGGACCAGGTCGAGCTGCCGCACGACAGCCCGGCGATCCCCTACGACTGGGGCGTCAAGCTGCGCTAGGCGCGGCCGGCGAAGCTGCATGCCACGCTGGTTCGTCACCGGTGCCGGAGGCCAGCTGGCCACGGCGTTCACCCGCGTCCTCGAGGGCGAGGTCTTCCTGAGCCGCGAGGACGCGCTCGACATCCGCGACGCGGATGCCGTCCACGCGGCTGTCCACGGCTTCGCCCCCGACGTGATCCTGCACACCGCCGCCTACACGAACGTGGACGGGGCCGAAGGCGATCCCGCGACTGCCGAGGCGGTCAACGTGCTGGGCACGCGCAATCTGGTGCAAGCCGTGCGCGGCACGCACACGGTCCTCGTGTACTTCAGCACCGACTACGTGTTCGACGGGA
>Ga0075524_10000434_pt1 | contig 10616 bp, 8 predicted proteins | sample NGEPerone_FD_76826 | JGI IMG/M metagenome (GOLD analysis project Ga0075524, IMG submission 76826) | Arctic peat soil microbial communities from the Barrow Environmental Observatory site, Barrow, Alaska, USA - NGEE Permafrost154B-one | ecosystem: Environmental > Terrestrial > Soil > Wetlands >...
GTCGAGGTGAGGACGGCCGCGGTCTCGGCCCTCGGCGACATCAAGACCCCCAAGGCGCGCCAGGCTTTGCTGGAGCTGCTCAAGGGAAGAAAGGGCGCGGCCGGCCGCGCGACCGAAGATCAGGACGAACATGGACGATAAGAGATCGGCCGGGAAGATCGGCCTGGCGCTCTTCGGCCTCTGTCTCATCGCGGGAGCGGCGCCGGCGAAAAGGACGAACGTGACAGAGATCCCGGCTCCCGCGGCGGTGACCGTTCGGCCCGAGCGGGGCCCGGATCGGCCCGCCGGCCAGACGCTTCTCCAGCCCTCTCCGTCCGGGCCGATCGCGGAACGGGTGGCGTGGGCCCGCGGCGAAGCGAAGGCCAACCGGTGGGAGAAAGGATTCTGGCTCGGCTTCGGGGTCCGCCGCCTGATGGGAGAACACTCGTCGATGGGCTGGCATCCTTGGGGTGACGCCGGGACGCACCTTTCGCTGGACGATATGATCAACGGGCGGAAGACGCCCCTCGAGAAAAAGATTGCGGGCGACCAGGCGGCCCGTGGGACGGCGGCGTCCATGCCCGGGGAGGCGCGCGCTTTCGCGGCCGCGCGAAGATCGGACGAGCCTGAGCGTCCGGTCATGAAGGAGGTCGGCATCCTGGTCCGCCTGACCGCGAGACCTGAGGATTTTCCGACCGATATCCGGGTCAGCAATCTGGATCTCTCCTTCGATCTCGAGGAGCTGCCGTTCGTCTGGGTGGGCATGGCGACGGATCCCGAGAGCCTGGCTTATCTGATCCCTCTCTACGCGAGGGCCTCCGCTGACGAGGACAAGCGCACGATCCTCTGGGCCATCGGGCTTCATCGGGACCCCGCGGTCGTCGTGCCGTTCATCGAGCGGATCCTGGCGGGCAAGGAAAGAGAAGGGATCCGCGCCGAAGCCGCGGCTTGCCTGGGCGAGCAGAACGACTCCAAGTCTCTCGACCTTTTGCTCAGGACGATCAAGGCCGACCCTTCGCACGAAGTCCGGGAGAGGGCCGTCGAAGGGCTTGTCGAGATGGATCTCCCGGCCGCCGCGGAGGCTCTCATCTCGTTCGCCCTCAACGGCGCGGACCGCCCCGTTCGCAGCGAGGCCGTGCGGGGACTGGCCGAAAAAGCCAGTTCCGCGACGGTCAAGATCCTCGTCAAGATCGCGAGCGGCGACAAGGACGCGGAGATCCAGAAGGAAGCGATCCATGCCATCCCCGATCTCCCCGGGCGAAGCGGCCTGCCATACCTCATCAACCTGGTCAGGACGCACCCCGACGAGACCGTCCGCAAGGAGGCCGTGGGGGCGATCGGCGATGTCGGCGGCGCCGAAGCCGTCAAGATCCTGGCGGAATGGGCCAGGGGGCGGCGACGCTAGGTTCTTCTCTCTTGAGAGCCCAGGGCTTTGGCTTCAGCCCAGCTTCTTGACCCGACGGGCGATCGTCTTCCTGATCTTGTCGTACGAGGGAGGCGGTCCCATACGGATCCCCTTGCCGTCGACGAAGATGGCATCGGGTTCGCCCCATTCCCTGAAAACCTCGCGGTCGAACGTATCGACGGCTCGAAACTCGACCTTATCGCCGAACTCCGCGGCGGCGCGTTTCGCCCGCTCGAAAGCCGTGTTCATGCCCGGGCACCAGCCGTTGACGAGGGCGGTGACGGTCACTCGGCCCGCCACCGGCGCCGGCTTCTTCTTGTCCCGGATCCAGCGCGGCGGCACGGCATCCTCGGTGAAAGGCTTCCAGAGGAGGATCTGCAGGCCCAGCGCATCGGCCTTCTTGTATCCGTGCTTCCTGAACCATGACGCCCGCATGAATACGGGCAGGGCCATGCCCCAAGCGGCCATTCCCTTGGCCCCGAGCTCGCGGGCATCGGCCTCGGCGGCTTCGAGCAGCGCCGTCCCCATGCCCTTTTTCTGGAAATTCCCCCGGCCCTGCTTGTGGCCGTGGACCCAGATGCAGTGGATGAAATAGAGGCCTCGGCCCTCGATGAAAGACTCCTCGATGGGGACGTACTGGATCATCCCTCCGACCTGTCCTTTTTCGTCGAGGGCGAGCTTGACCCGCAGGCCCTTGGCGGCCATTTTCGCGAGCCACTTGGCCTTGTGGTCGCCGCCCTCTTTGACCTCGTCCGACCAGTCCTCGAGGCAGACGCAATACACGTGTTCATGTTCTGGGGATAAGGAGATGATCTGCATGACTCCCCCCTCCTCCTCATTTCTTCTTGTCAGGGTAGGGCGGGTGCTTGGGCACCTCGACCGGATCCTTGGCGATGAGCTCCTGGAGGTGCTTGACGGCGGCCTCGAGCTGGGCGTCCTTGCCGTTGAAAGAGGCGTGCGGCAGATTGTCGACGACGATGTCCGGGTCGACGCCGTGCCCCTCGATGAGCCACTCACCCTCGGGCCCATAAACGCCCGTTTCCGCCGCCGAGGCGATGCCGCGGTCGACGAGGACGTTCGACGAGCTGAGCCAGATCTCGCCGCCCCAGGTCCGTGTCCCGATGACCTTGCCCAGGCCGAGGCGCCGGAAGCCTTCGCTAAAGGCCTCGCCGTCAGAAGCCGTGCGCTCGTCGCACAGGACGACCATGTGCCCGCGGAAAGCGTACTGCATGTTCCAGGTCGGCTTGCCGACCCGGTCCTGCCAGTAGAACCAGGCTTTGCGCATGAGCTTCTCGAGGATCCAGGAATCGATGTTGCCGCCGTTGTTGTGGCGGACGTCGATGATCAGACCCTTGCGGTCGAAGACGGGATAGAAGTTCTTGACCCACTCCGTGTAATTGGCGTTGCCCATGGCCCGCAGGTGGACATAGCCGATGTCGCCCTTCCCGGACTTCTCGACCTCGAGACGGCGGGTGTATTCCCACTCGGCGTAGCGGAGGTCGGACTCGGCGTAGGGCGTGATGGGCGCGACGATCTCTTTGCGGAGCGCCCCGCCGGCGGCCGGCTTGACCTCGAGGAGGACCTGCTGGCCGGCCGTGTTTCGCAGCAGAAGCGAGGGATCGGGGACGCCGAGCGTCGACGCCCCATTGATGGCGGCGATGATCTCGCCTTCGCGGATGGCCGACATCGGCTTGCCCAATGGCGACAGGTTGTCCTTGTATTCGGGATCGGACCGATAGATGTGGTCGATGCGATAGCCGCCCTTGGCCTCGTCGCGGACGAGGCGCGCCCCCAGGGAGCCCGGGGTGACGTTGTCGGCTGGCTGTCTCAGGTCGCCCCCGCGGACGAACGTGTGCAAGGCCGAGAGCTCGCCGACGAGGTGGGCCAGGAGGTCGTTGAGCTCGGAGCGGTCACTGACCCGGTCGACGAACGGACGGTGGCGCTCGAGCAGGCCCTGATAGTCGACGTTGTGGAGATTGCGGTCGTAGAAGTAGTCGCGCTCCATCCGCCAGGCGTCGACGAACATCTGGCGCCACTCCTCACGGGGATCGATAGAGAAGGTCCACTTGGACAGGTCGACCCGCCGCTCGGTCAGCGTCTGCGGGTTCGGCTGGGCCGTTCCGGCGTCGATGACGTAGATATCACTGCCCTTGCGGACGAGAAGCTTCTTCCCGTCGGCCGAGAGCTCGAAATTCCGGACGTCCTCGACGAGGGTCTTGGCCTGGACATTGCGGTTCTTGATCTCGACGGCCTGGAGCTTGGCCTGGCCGGCGGCGTTCGACCCCTCATCGACGAAGAACAGGATCTTCTCGCCGACCGCGAGCCCGGAGTAGACGCTGGCCGGGAGCGGCACCTCGAAGACGCGGTCCTGGAGTCCGGCGACGTCGATGACGACCTTCGGCGCCGGCTTGGCCGCTTCCTTGGCGGGCTTGGCGGCCGGCGCGCCCGGCTTGACCTCGGCCGCCCTCTCCTCGGCGTCGCCCTTCTTTTCGGCCTGGAGCTCCGTCGCCGGGGCGAAGGGGAACGACTCCTTGCCCGTCAGCGCGGCGGCATAGATCTTGGTCGTCTTGTCAAAATAGGGTTCAGGCTGCCGCGCTCCCCAGGGGCTGCCGACGGCGCTCTGAAAATAACGGTCGGAAAGGAAGTAGAGCCATTTGCCGTCCGGGCTCCAGGCGGGATTGTAAGAATCGACGCGGTCGTTCGTGAGCTCGAGCTTCCGTCCCGTGGCGGCCTCGAAAAGGACGATCCGGCTGAAAAGATTCGACGCTCCTTCGACGCAGGCGAGCCAGCTGCTGTCCGGGGACCAGGCCAGGTCGCCGAACATGTTCACCTCCGAGACGCCGATGCGGCTCAGGGCCTTCTTGGCGACATTGAAGAGCCAGAGCTGATAGTCCTTATCGGCGAAGGCGATCCACTTTCCGTCAGGGGACGGGAGTCCGTCGAAGCGGATGACTTTCGCCCCGGTCGTCAGCTGCTCGGCCGGGCCGAGGCCGTCGGCCCCGTAGCGGGTGAACTCCCATTCGCCGCTCTCATCGGTGAGAACCATCAAGTCCTTGCCGTCACCGAGAAAGCGCGCCGCCCGGGCCCGGAGGCCCTCTTTGCGGTCGACCCGGACCCAGCGGCCGTCGCCGACCGGGGCGACGAAGACGTGGCCGCGGGAGACGAGGACAACCCGGTCGCCGTTGGGCGAGACGTGCCCGGATGTCAGGAAATCGAGCGGCTTCGTCACCCACCTCTCGCGCATCTGGTCGAAGTCGGACGGAAGCGTGATGGCCAGCGCCGTGTCCTGGCCTGAGGCGATGTCGAAGACGCGAAGATCGGCCACGAGCTGATAGGCGATCCGGCCGGCATCGAGGCTCGGGGAGCTGGCATCGAAGCCCTTGTGGGACGTGTGCTGCTTGAGACCGCCGCCCTTGAGGTCCATCGACCAGATGTTCACGTTCCCGTCGCGGTCGCTGAGGAAATAGATCCGGCCCTGCCAGACCATCGGGTTCTTGCTCGTGCCGGGGTAGTCCGCGGTCAGGGGCCCGGCTTCTTCGGCGCCGAGCGTGTAGGACCAGAGATTCTGGGCCGTGCCGCCCTTGTACCGTTTGGTGTAGCTGCCTTGGAAGGGAAGACGGGTGAAGTAGAGCGTCTTGCCCGGGCCGTCGAACGAGCCGTCCGCGGCCTGGCTGAGCGGCAACAGGGTTTCGGCGTTTGTCGCCGGATCGATGACTACGAGCTGGACGTTGGGCAGGGTCGAGTATTGTCGGGTAGCGGTGAGGATCTTGCCGTCCGGCGTCCAGCCGACGACCGTTGCGCCTTGGCCCGCGAAGGTCCGCCTGACGGGCAGACCTCCCGCTAAGGGCATCGTGTAGACCTCCGTCGGGCCCTCGTATTGGGCGGAGAAGGCCAGCGTCAGGCCGTCCGGAGAGATGGCCGGATTGGTTTCCATCCCCTCATGGGAGGTCAGGCGGCGGGCCGTTCCGCCTCTCACGTCGACGGTCCACAGGTCGCCCTCGGAGGTGAAGACGATCGTATCGCCGTGGATGGCCGGGAAACGATAGTAGCCGTTCCGGCCGGCGGCGGCGCTGGTTAGAGCGAGGCCGAGGACGCACAGGATAACGCTGATGACGGCGAGGGCTTTTTTCACGGTGGGCTCCTTTCCGGAGAAACTGCGCAAGATGGTAGTCTATTCCAAGTTCGATACGCAAGGGGAACGATATTGGATGCTCGGCATGCCCGAAAGTCGTATCATGAGATCTGGGCCGCATGGGGAAAAAAGAAATATCTCCGGGAATTAGACAAATCGGATGAGCCGAGGGGTCTTTATAGGCGGGACCGAAAAAGGCGATCGTTGAACCTCGACGAGCTGTACGAACGTCATGGAGAAAGCCTTTACCGTTATCTTCTCTTCAAGCTCGGCTCGGCCGAGGACGCCGAGGATGTTCTTCAGGAATCATTCTGCCGCTTCGCGCGCTATGATCTGCGTTGGAGGCTCATCGGGAACCCGCAGGCCTTTGTCTTCAGGATCGCCCGGAACGAGGCCAACCGGTTCCTCCGGCGAAAGCTCGGCCGCAGGGAAGGGGAGAGGATGATCGCGGCCGGCGGCATCGGTACGTTCGCGGCCGCCTTCGTCGCGCCGGAAGAGCCGGCCCTGATCTTCCTTCTTCGGCTCGCGAGCGAGCTTCCGGCGGAGCAGAAAGAGGTCGTCTACTTGAAGGTCTTCGACGGCCTGACCTTCAAAGAGATCGGGTCTGTCTGTGGCGTGTCGGCCAACACCGCGGCCAGCCGCTACCGTTACGGGATCGAGAAGCTCCGCGAGGCCCTGGGAGTCAAGCCGTGACGATCGAAGGCCGGGACGTTCGCGGACGGGAAGATCTCGAGGCCGGCGCGGCCGGCGTCGGACGGGAGCTTGGGCGCCTCGTTCCGGCGTCCATCCCGCCCGGACTCCGGCTGAGGGTCCTCAGCCGGGCGGAATTCGCGCGCCGGAGCGTCATGCTGTCCCCGGCGATGAGGGTCGCTGCAGCCGCCTGCTTGCTGCTGATCGCCGCCGCCCTCCTGATCGATCCTCTCGTCGGCCGGCACGAGGCGGCCCGCCTGGCGGCCCTGCTCGACGGCCGTTCTTCTCCTCGGGTGGCCAGCGAGGAGACGGCCGAGCTCGCCGAAGTCCTGGGCATGAAGGGCCGAGAAACGGAGCGGATGACCCGTCTCCAGCTTGCGGCTGCGGCTGCTGCCCGCAAGGAACAGGAGAATCAAATCACCGAAGCCTGGAAAAGGCTGAAGGGATGGTTGGGATATGAAGCCTCTGAAGAGCCTGAGTAGGATCGGCCTCGTCCTTCTGATCGTCGTCGCGGCGGTTCTTGTCGTCCGCGCCGTCTTCGGTCTCGTGGAGGGGCGCAAGCTCGCCCGGACCCTAGCTGGGCTCAAAGCGCAGGGGATTCCTCTGACCGCCAAGGACCTGGCCACGCCCTGCCCCGATGAGGACAACGGGGCGCGTCTCTGGAAAGCCGTCGAAAACCTCCTGACCACCGAAGAGGGACCGGCCCGTGGAACACTGTCGGGAGCCTTCGGGAAATACGCCGGCGGCAATCCTCCCGATACGGCAAGCCGGGCGGCCCTGAGGCGCCTGGTTGCCGAAAACGACAAAGCCCTTGGGCTCGTCGACGAGATCGGATCCAAGCCGTGCTTTCTTTTGAGGGATCCGGCGCTTCCCTTGTATCAAACGTTAGTGCCGAACACCCTCAAGATGATCCATGCAACCCAGCTCCTGGGCTTCTCGGCCCTCTTCGCGGCCGAGGACGGGGATGTTCCCGGCGCGATCGAGCGGCTACGAGCGGGTTTGAAATTCTCACCCATGGCGGCGGGGGAGGGCACCTTGATGGCCTATCTCGTCGCCGTCGCGGACACGCGGATGTTGACCTTGTTCCTCGGAGATATCGCCCGGGGCAGGCCGATCGCAGACGAAACCCTGATCCGGCTCATCGGCGAGCTGGACCCCGACCGCTGGCGCGAACGGCTCGCTAAGGCGATTCGGGGAGAACGCGTCCTCTTCGTCGAAGTGGGAACGCTCTCCTCGCGGGCCGATATGAAAGAATTGTATTGGATCTCCGGCGAACCGTCCATCCTCAAGAAGGTTGGCGCCTGGATCATCCGCCCCGTTATCAAGACCGATATCCGGAAGACCCTGCCGGTCTTCGCCCAGCTCGAGGAGCAGGCAGGACGTCCCTATTTCGAAGGCCGAGACCTCCTGAAGGCCCAGGCCCAAGGATCCGAAAAACGCCCTTGGTACGCCTTTCTGTCCAAGGCCATGGTCGGGAATTTCGATGCGGCCTTCCTCAAGGAGGCCCAGCTCGAAGCGACCCTGCTGGCTGCGCGCATGGGGTTGGCCTGTCGACTCTTCAAGAGCCGGGCGGGCAGCTACCCTGAGAGTCTGGAGGAGCTTGTGCCCGGGATCCTGACCGAAGTCCCCATCGATCCCTTTACGGGCAAGCCCCTTGTCTACCGCCGCGAAGGGCAGGGCTTCATCGTCTACAGTCTCGGCTCGAACCAGAAGGACGACGGCGGGCGGTCGACCTATATGATCACTCAACTGGTCATGGACAAGGACGACGACTGGACCTGGAAGGAAGATAAATGAAAGCCGAAAGCATCCCGTATCATGCCATCGATTGGGGCTTGGTTCCGAGAACGGAACACAAGGGCGAGACGGGGACATCGTTCTGGCGGACGCAGCAGTTCGCCGGGTTGAGGATCCGCATCGTCGAATATTCCCAAGACTACCTGGCCGACCACTGGTGCCAGCTGGGGCATGTCGTTCAATGCCTCGAAGGGGAATTCGTCAACGAGCAGGAGAACGGAGAGAGGACCCTTATGACCAAGGGGATGACCTATGTCGTCTCCGATGGTGCGAGCTCTCACCGCTCCCGGACAGAGCACGGGGCGACGCTCCTCATCGTCGACGGAGATTTTCTGAAGGCGGAATGACGACGCGTCAATAGACGCAGGCGCGCGCCGCGTCGGCGTAGATCCGGATGTTCTCGGCAGGCGTCTCGAAGAAGTGGTCACAGCACGACAGAATGTAGCCGCCGTCGCCGCCGACCTTCTCAAAAAGCTCCCGGACCTTGGCCCGGATCGTCTCGGGTGAGCCTTCTGTCAGGACGTTGAACTGGTCGAGCCCGCCGATGAGGGCCAGGCGCCCGCCGATCTTGGCCTTGAACTCCCACGGCTCCTGGTTGCCCCCGATCGACGGCGGGGCCAGGGTCTCCGAGACGTCGCAGCCGTTGGCCACGATGTGCTCCTCGATGCCCCGCGTCCCGCCACAGGTGTGATAGACGATCTTGAACCCGAGGGCATGCAAAGCCTCGTGCATCTTCCGGTCGTAAGGCAGGCAGTATTCGGCGTGGAGGGCGGGGGAGATGAGCGTCGATGACGCGGCTCCGCCGCCCGTCTCGATGAGGTCGAAGCGGGCCCCCTTCATGGACTCGATGAAGCGCAGCTTCTTTTCGAGCAGGACGCGCAGGAGCTCGTGGACCCAGCCGGGATCGTCGAACGTCCTGAGAATGAGGCCCTGGACGTCGATAAGGCAGGCCGCATGCTGCCAGCAGCCGGCCTGGTCGCCCCAGACGAAACCGCGCAGGACGCCGCCCTCACCGACCGCATCGTAAGCCCGGCTGACGGGGGCGGGGTCGAGCCGCGGCACGGGCATGTATTTCTCGATGAGCCGGATGTCGTCGTCGTGCTTGATGAGGTACTCCGAGACCCATGTCGTCATCCGGTTGCCTTCGATCTTATAGGTGAGGGTCCCGCCCGGCGTCGTGATCGTGTGCTTGGAGAGCCGGTGATCGGGGTCGGCGCTCAGGACCTCTGCTTCGTCCCGCCAATCGGGCGTCGAGAATTTCGTGAAGTCGGCGTCGGTGAGCCAGAACTGGCCCATGTCCTGGAAGTACTGGATCGACGCGTCGAGCCCGAACTTCCGGAACGCCTCGAGATCGCTCGCGCCTCCGAGGAAAGTGTCGAGATGATACTTTTGCCACTGGTGGACGGTCACCGGCAGCCGGTCGGGTTTCCCCCTGGCCAGGGCGCGGAGCATGCGTTCTTTGGAGGTCACGCCCGGATTATAGGCCCCTCGTGACAGCGGGTCAACGCGGCGCCCGTTGGCGCCCGCCGCGATTTGCTTTTTAGAACGCGTTCCATTAAAAGAAAGGAACGAAGGAGGCCCCCATGACGCTCGCGAAGTCCCCTCGTGCCCTCAAATGCGCCCTCGCCGTGATGATGGTGGCGGCCGTCGCCGCTTCGATCGCATGTTCCGGAAAGGCCCCGGCGCCCGCGCCGTCCGCGACGACCGGGTCGGCCGCCGCAGAAAAGCCGACGGTGCCGCTCCTCGCGGAAGACGCGGTGCGCCTTTCGAACGATCCGGCGAAGACGGAGATCTTCCGGGACGCCGGCCTCGGCCTCTTCATCCACTGGGGCCCGAACAGCCAGGTGGGCACCGAGATCTCCTGGCCGCTCTTCAACGCCTCGGACGACTACATCAGGAAATACTATGGCCTGGCCGAGACCTTCAATCCGACGGAGTTCGATCCCGCCGCTTGGGCCCGGTTGGCCAAGCTGGCCGGCATGGAGTACGTCGTCTTCACCGCCAAGCACCATGACGGCTTCTGCATGTTCGATACCGATTACAGCGACTTCAAGATCACCCGGACGCCGTATGGAAAGGACATCGCGGCCATGATCGCCGGCGCCTTCCGCAAGGAAGGGCTACTTGTCGGGTTCTATTATTCGCCGGGTGATTTCCGTTACCAATGGACGACGGGCCAGCGCACCGGCCACATCTATGAGCCCGGCTTCGCGAGCACCGCCCTCTTCGGCCCGAAGCAGAAGAATTTCCTTGATTACGAACGCGGCCATATCGAAGAGCTCCTGACCCGCTACGGCGACATCTTCATGCTCTGGTTCGACGGCAAGTGCGAGCCGCTCAAGAAGCACGCCTGGCGCGTCCGCCAGGATGTCTTCATCAGTCGCGGCGAGATCCCGACCCCGGAGCAGGAGATCCCCGGCAAGGCCTCCGACCAGGCCTGGGAGAGCTGTCTGACGACAAGCTATCAGTGGTCGTATCTCCCCGGGGCTGTCGTGCGGCCGTCGTCTGAGATCATCGAGAACCTCGTCCACATCCGGGCCCGCGGCGGCAATATGCTGCTCAACATCGGACCGCGCCCGGACGGGCGGATCGCCCCCGCCGACGAGGACATCC
>Ga0075524_10000439_pt1 | contig 10563 bp, 8 predicted proteins | sample NGEPerone_FD_76826 | JGI IMG/M metagenome (GOLD analysis project Ga0075524, IMG submission 76826) | Arctic peat soil microbial communities from the Barrow Environmental Observatory site, Barrow, Alaska, USA - NGEE Permafrost154B-one | ecosystem: Environmental > Terrestrial > Soil > Wetlands >...
ACTTTAGACACAAGTTCGATTCTTGTCGGGGCTACTTTTCAATGCGACCATTTTTTGCAATAAAAAATTTTAGATTATGAAGTTCCTGAATATTATTATTAAATACCGGCTATTGCTTGGGGTGTTTTTTTTATTGCTGGCTATTGTAGTAAATATAGAAGCCAGTTTCTGGCCTTCTTTTATTTTATATTTAACTGCAGCAGTACTTATTATTGGTCATTTTCTTTTTGGTCCGATGCGTCTGATACAGGGTTATATGGAAAGTGGCGATATGGAAGGAGCGCAAAAAGTTATGGATTCTATATGGTTTCCCGGCTTGCTTATTAAGCCTGTACGTTCGGTTTATTTTACATTGAAAGGTAACATGGCCATGGTAAATCAGGATTATGAAAATGCAGAATTACACATGAAAAAAAGCCTCAGCCTTGGAATGCCTATGAAAGAAGCAGAAGGAGCCAACAAATTGCAGTTAGGCATGCTTGCTATGCAAAAAGGAAATACCAGGGAAGCCGAAAACTATATTCGCCAGGCCATTCGTTCAGGATTGCCTGATAAAGAAAATGAAGCTGCAGCTTATTTACAGCTTACTTCTATCATGATCAATAAGCGTGAATTTCGTGCTGCAAAACAATATTTTAAAAAGGTAAAAGCACTCAAACCTACCACTCCTCAAATCGTTGACCAGGTAAAGCAGATGGAGAAATATATAACAAGAATGCCGGGATAGAACCCGATATTGGTTATTTGCTAATCCAGAATCAAAACTCATTTTATTTGCGTTTTCGTTATTATTTCTTCTGGTGATAAAAAAAGTTTTTGACTGCTTTTCATTTAACTTCGTAAGCATGTCAACATACCGCGAGATACTGCTAAAAAAATTCAACCAGGAATACCAAAAGCTTAATGAAAAACAAAAAGAAGCCGTTGATACAATTGAAGGTCCGGTAATGGTAATTGCAGGACCGGGTACAGGTAAAACACAAATTCTTGCTGCGCGGATCGGAAAAATTTTATTGGAAACGGATGTGCTTCCCCAAAATATTTTGTGCCTCACCTATACCGAAGCAGGCGCTCTTGCCATGCGCAGAAGATTACTGCAATTTATTGGTCCCGATTCTTATAAAGTAAACATTTATACGTTCCACGGATTTTGTAATGATATTATTCAGGAAAATTTATCATTGTTTGAGAAAACAGCCCTCAATCCCATATCGGATTTAGAAAGAATTCAGCTTTACAAAACGCTTATTGATAATTTGCCCAAAGATAATCCTCTTAAAAGGTACAGGGGAGATGTGTATTATGAAGTAAGAAATCTGCAACATCTTTTTTCCACCATGAAACGTGAAGGATGGTCTGCAGAGTTTATTACCAAGAACATAGACATATATCTTGAAAAAATAAAAGACGATGAAAATTATAAATATAAAAATTCACGTAAAGGATCTTATAATAAAGGGGAATATAAACCTGCTTATGCTGAAGAAATCAACCGAATGGAAAAATTATATTCAGCGGTAAATGAGTATTCCAATTTTCAGGTGCTCATGAAGAAAAATAATCTTTATGATTTTGATGATATGATTAATTGGGTGATAAAAGTGTTTACTGAAAATAAAGAGGTATTGGCTAAGTACCAGGAAAAATTTCAATACATATTGGTAGATGAATACCAGGATACCAGCGGCACACAGAATGAAATTGTAAAACTGCTTATCAGTTTTTGGGAATCGCCAAACGTGTTTGTTGTTGGTGATGATGACCAAAGTATTTTTCGTTTCCAGGGCGCCAATATAGAAAACATGGAAAATTTCGCAAATAGCTATGACGATCTTTTGAAAATTGTTTTGGTAAATAATTATCGTTCTACCACGCCCATACTTGAAGTTTCAAAATCGCTTATTGATAAAAATAAAGAAAGGCTTATCAATAAATTTGAAGGTCTGAGCAAAGACCTGGTTTCTTCAAACATAAATTTAAAGGACTTTGCAGAACTTCCTTTAATAGTAGAATACAATACGGTAAAAGATGAAATGGCCGATATCACCAATAAAGTGGAAATCCTTATTGAGCAAGGAACAGAGCCGGGTAAGATTGCTGTAATCTTTAAAGAGAACAGTTATGGCGAACAACTGATGAAATATCTTCGGCTAAAGAATATACCTGCTTTTTCTAAACGGAATCTCAATATTTTGGAAGATCCTTTTGCAAAAAAAATTATACAAATTTTGCGTTATCTCGCTGCTGAGCACGATGTTCCTTATGGTGGCGACGAATTATTGTTTGAAATGATGCATTACGATTTTTATAAAATTCCACCTATAGAAATCGCAAAACTTACGGTAGAAGTAAATAGTAAAAAATACAGCGGCCAGGCCACTTCCATCAGAAAATTATTGTACGAAAAAGCAAATGCCTTTTCAAAAGATCTTTTTGATACCGGAATAAATACGGGGTTAAAAAATTTTAGTAAAATGATAGAGCAGTTGATTGCAGATGTTTCCAATGTTACCCTGCAACAACTTTTTGAAAAAATTATTTCTGAAGCCGGAGTGCTTGGCTATATTATGAAGCACGATGAAAAAATCCGCTTGCTTCAAATTCTTACAGCATTATTTGATTTTATAAAAGAAGAAACTGCAAGGAACCCAATGCTCAATTTACAGGACCTGGTTACAGTAATTGAATTGATGGAAAAAGAAGGACTTTCATTGCCAATGGTGCAGGTTTCTGGTAGTGAAAATGGCGTGAATCTGTTAACGGCGCATGGCTCAAAAGGTTTGGAATTTGAACATGTTTTTATTACTGGTATCAATGCTTATTTGTGGGAGAAAAAAAGAAAACAGTCTAGTGGATATAAATTTCCTGATACCTTATTTTCTTCGTTACCATCAGGAGATGCCGATGAAGAATTACGCCGCTTATTTTATGTAGCGATTACCAGGGCCGAAAAAAATCTGCAGATTTCATTTGTAAAATTTAAAGCGGATGGAAAAGAGGCAGAACACTCTATGTTTATTGCCGAAATTATAGAAGCCAATGATTTGAAAATTAAACACATTGCTTTGCCTGAAGAAGAACTGATGGAGTATGAATTGTTGAATTACGTGAACCAGGCGCCGGAGATTGAAAAATCTGAAGAAGATTTTATCACAGGGTTGCTTGAAAAATATGTAATGAATGTAACCTCGCTCAATAATTACCTGGATTGTCCGCTTGGGTTTTATTATAAAAACCTGATCCGTATTCCTTCAGGAAAATCAGAGAACCTTGAATTTGGCAGCGCTGTTCATTTAGCGGTACAGCGTCTTTTTGAAGATATGCAAAAAGATCCTCAGCAAAAATTTCCGGATAAGGAAATTATGATTGGATATTTTAAATGGTACATGGTGCGGCATCGCGAAAATTTTACCAGGGAAGCATTTGAAAGAAGAATGGAATACGGCGAAAAAGTACTGGCAGATTATTATGAATATTACATCAACTCCTGGAACAAAATAGTGGCGGTGGAAAGAAACATAAAAAATGTAGTGGTCAATGGAATTCCATTAAAAGGGAAAATAGATAAAATGGAATTTAATGGAAAAGAAGTAAATGTAGTGGATTACAAAACCGGCGATGTAAACAGCAAATACACTTCAGAAAAACTTTTGGCACCGGGCGAAAAAAATCCAAATGGTGGCGATTACTGGCGGCAGGCTGTTTTTTATAAAATATTAATTGATAATCTTGATGGGAAAGAATGGAAAGTAGTAAGTACAGAATTTGATTTTGTTGAGCCTGATAAAATAAAAGGCTATCAGAAAAGAAAGATCTTTATAGGACCTGAAGATATAGAAACCGTAAAGCAACAACTTACAACAGTTTGGGAAAAAATTCAGGCACATGATTTTTATACGGGTTGTGGCAAAGAAGAATGTTATTGGTGCAATTTTGTAAAAAGCAATAAACTTGAAATAGCGCTGCATGATATTATTGAAGAAGAGCAGGAGATTTAAAATTAATTTAGGAAGAAGAAAAATCAATATCGGTACAAAGCAATTATGTTTGCTTTTTTTCTAAAATGAATATACGCAATACAATACTATTTTTGACTGCCCTGGGATTTTGTTACTTTCTTTCCGTTATGGGAAGTGGTTGTGCGCAGATAGGAATGCCGCTGGGCGGCCCTAAAGATACTATTCCTCCGGTTTTATTAAATTCCAATCCTCCAAATAATACGACTCACTTCAAAGGAAATCGCATCGTACTCACTTTTGATGAATATGTTCAGCTTAATAATTTGCAGGAAAATTTATTATTAGCACCTACTCCAAAGATTGCGCCTAATGTGGATTATAAATTAAAAACAGTTACGATAAAATTACGCGATACACTGCTTGCTAATACCACGTATAGTATTCAATTGGGAAATTCTATCCAGGATATTAATGAAAATAATCCTTATCCTGATTTTACCTATGTTTTTTCAACCGGCGCTTATATTGATTCTCTGCAATTCAGTGGCAATGTGATATTGGCTGAAACAGGAAAAGCAGACTCAACATTGTTAGTTTTTTTATATAAAAATCTTGGTGATTCAGCAGTCTATAAAGAGAAACCAATATACATAGAGAAGGTAAATAGTAAAGGTGATTTTAAATTTAAACATCTTGCCGAAGGAACCTATAATGTGTTTGCTTTGAAAGATGAAAGCGGGCAAAAAATGTATAATAATCCAACACAACTTTTTGCATTTGCAGATAGTTCTATTAAAATTTCTGATGAAATAAAGCCAATACAATTGTATGCTTACGCAGAAGAAAAACCTTTTACAAAGCCTGCTACGGGAAATAAAACTATTGCACAAAAAATATTAAAATACACTACATCCATTTCAGGCGGAACACAGGATCTATTAAGCCCACTTACTTTAAAATTCAGCAATAAATTAAAGGATTTTGACAGCTTAAAAATAAAGTTAACCGATACGCTTTTTAACTCTATTCCATCAGTTGCAGTATCAATTGATACTACTTTTAAAGAAGTAGTAATTAATAATAATTGGAAAGAAAGCGAAGCTTATAGATTATTGATTGAAAAAGATTTTGCTACAGATACATCAGGAATTGCTCTGCTGAAATCGGATACGCTTAAATTCAAAACAAAAAGAGAAAGCGATTATGGAAGTATAAAAATAAATTTCAAAAACCTTAATAAATTTCATCATCCTGTTTTACAATTTATAGCTAACAATGAAGTAATAAATTCATATCCATTAACATCGGCTACATGGAGTCAAAAACTATTTCCTCCCGGTGAATACGAATTAAGAATTCTTGATGATGAAAATCAAAACGGAATTTGGGATACCGGAAGTTATCATTTAAAAAGGCAACCCGAAAAAGTATATAGTATTCCGCAGAAATTGAGTATCCGTGCCGATTGGGAAAATGAAAGGGATATTATTCTTTAGCAAAAGAGAAGAAAGTGAGTGCCCAAAATCACCAATTTAAAATCTAAAATCGAAACTATCTTTGCCCAATGATTTTTTCTTCATCTCTTTTAGAAAATGCGGTAAATGAATTTGCGAAATTGCCCGGTATTGGTAAAAAAACGGCCTTGAGGCTCGTGCTTCATCTCTTAAAAAAGGACGTGGATGAAGTAAAAATATTTAGTGATTCCATGTTGAAATTGCGCCGGGAGATTCATTTTTGCAGCCATTGCCATAATATTGCTGATAAACCATTATGTAATATTTGCTCAGACAGAAGCCGCAAGCAACACATGATATGCGTAGTAGAAAACATTCGCGATGTAATTGCTATAGAGAGTACCCAACAATATAATGGGCTTTATCATGTATTGGGAGGTATTATTTCCCCCCTTGATGGTGTAGGGCCTGACCAGTTGGAAATTAACTCACTCATACAACGGGTAATTGATGAAAAAACTGAAGAATTAATTTTTGCATTAAGCCCCAACATACAGGGCGATACTACCATTTATTATATCAGTAAAAAATTAAAAGATAACCCTGTAAAAATTACTACAATTTCACGTGGTATTGCATTTGGAGGTGAATTGGAATACGCCGATGAAATGACTCTTGCCAGAAGTATTTCTAACCGTATGCCGGTTGAGAATTATGTGGGGAATAATAAACTGTAAGCATTTCATTCTATATAATACCTTTAAACTGAATAGAATATTGCTGGCAGATCATAATTTACTAACTTGCATACCTATGTTAACTGTAAGCATTTGACTAATATATCCACAGATAAAAAACCGGTAATCGGTTTCAGTTGCGGCGATATCAACGGTATAGGCCCCGAACTTATTATTAAATCACTTTCTGATAACAGGATCCTCGATTTCTGTATACCGGTTGTTTTTGCCAATAATAAAGTCATTAATTTTTATAGAAAAAGCATTCCAGAAATTAATTTAAGTTTTACCAACATTAAGGATTTTTCTAAAATTAATCCAAAGCAGGTAAATATTTTTAATTGTTGGGAAGAAGATATTGCCATTAATCCCGGGGAATTAAATGATACAGGTGGCAAATATGCGGTGAAAAGCCTGGCGGAAGCGGCACAAGCATTAAAAGATGGAAAGATAGATGCGTTGATAACTGCTCCATTGCATAAAAAAAATGTGTATGGAAACGAATTTCCATATACAGGGCATACCCCATTTCTGAAAGCCTTTTTTGAAGTAAAAGATGTATTGATGCTGCTTACAGCCGGCGATTTTAGAGTGGGATTAGTTACAGAACATTTACCAGTAAAAGATATTGCCAATCATATTACCAAAGAAAACATTTTAAGCAAGCTCAATATTTTGAATGCTTCTCTCAAAAAAGACTTTAATATTGATAAACCAAAAATTGCCGTACTAGCATTAAATCCGCATGCCGGCGACGAAGGATTAATTGGGTCGGAAGAAGAGGAAATAATAAAACCGGCTGTTAAAGAAGCCAGGCAACATAATATGATGGTAACCGGCCCATTTAGTGCTGATGCTTTTTTTGCCCGTGGATTACAGGACAAATTTGACGCGGTATTGGCAATGTACCACGACCAGGGATTGATACCTTTTAAATCTCTTGCACAGAGCGATGGAATAAATTTTACTGCAGGGTTAAAATTTATTCGCACAAGCCCTGATCATGGAACAGCTTTTGATATAGCTGGAAAAAATAAAGCAGATCCATCATCCTTTTTGGCGGCAATTTTCGGAGCGATAGAAATTTTGAATAACCAGGCAGTATACGAAGAAAACCGCAAAAACCCGATGAAAAAGCTTGGCGCATCTATTGTAGCAGGTAGTATAGATGAAAAAATATTAGAATAAAAAACATAAAAAGTAAATAAATAAAATAACCTTGTAATTTATTACGTTATCTTATTGGGATATTTCATTTACTTATGAAGCAATAAAACCCAATTTTATTTAGATTAACTATATAATGTATGGAACTTTAAAGAACTTCACATTAAAAAAAATATAATTTTAACGTTAAACAAAATTATATTTTTGCAAAAGGTTTTATTTAATAAATAATTACTGACGCATGGATAATATTATACTTAGCGGAACATTGGCATTCTTGATTACTTTTTTTTCTATACCAGTAATAATCATTGTTGCCAAAGATAAAAAGCTCTTCGATGAACCCGATGAAAGAAAAGTTCATAAAGCAGTAATCCCCACTTTGGGTGGGCTCGGTATTTTTGGTGGATTTATTATTGCCACTTTAATGGGTGTACCTCCTTCAATGGCTTCTGTTCTTCAATATTTTATCGCGGCGGTATTGGTGATTTTTTTCCTCGGTATTAAAGATGATATTTTAATTCTTTCAGCTACCAAAAAATTTATCGGACAACTGGTGGCAGCGGGTATTATTATAAAATTTGGCGGACTACAGATAACCAATATGGATGGTTTTTTAGGTGTGCATGAACTTCCTCATACGGTTAGTATTTTACTTACGTTATTCACTATTGTAGTTATTACCAATTCATTCAATCTTATTGATGGTGTAGATGGACTGGCCGGAAGTCTTGGCTTGTTGACTTCAGTTATTTTTGGAATTTATTTTTATTTTACCGGTCAGATGCTTTATTCCGTAATGGCTTTATCTCTTGCAGGAAGCCTGGTTGCTTTTTTGATTTATAATTTTTACCCGGCCAAGATTTTTATGGGCGATACCGGATCCTTACTGATAGGCCTTTTGAACTCAATTTTTGTAATAAAATTTATTACAGTTGCTTCCAATCCACAATTTGGTATTCCGTTACAATCTGCTCCTGCTATAGGTTTTGCTATTTTAATTGTTCCACTTTTTGATACACTCCGGGTTGTAAGTCTTCGTATATTAAGCAGGCGTTCACCTTTCAGCCCCGACAGAAATCATATTCATCACTTTTTACTTGAATTGGGTTTCAGTCATAAAATGATTTCTATTACCTGTTTGTCTGCCAATCTATTATTTATAGCATTGGCCTATTTTTTACGGTTTTCAGGAACCACTATGGTGATACTCGCGCTTAGCGTAGTTTCCATTTTGGGAGTAAGCATCGTTTATTACAACCGTCCAAAATCCAAATTACTTGCTACGAAAGAAAAAGCTCAGAATGAAATTATTGTCAAATCGCACAAAATATTGACTCTCGCCGGAGAAACAGTTGAGCAGGACTAAGTCTTTTAACTTTTTTATCACCCCGTTTTACTAAATTTGTACACTTTTTAAAATGCCATTGTTGGTATAATGATTTTTTTTAAAAATTACAAATGATGACAGAAGATTTAGCACAAGTATTAGAAGGAACACCAGTTTCCATGAAAAAAGCAATGGAACATTTTGAATCCGAACTGATAAAGATTCGCGCGGGTAAGGCAAATCCTACGATGCTCGATGGAATTGTAGTTGATTATTATGGAAACCCTACTCCGATAAGCCAGGTGGGTAATTTAAGCGCTATGGATGCAAGAACGCTTACCATTCAACCCTGGGAAAAGAATATGCTCCAGCCAATTGAAAGAGCCATTATTGCCGCTAATATTGGTATCAATCCACAAAATGATGGTAATATGATCCGTTTATTTTTGCCGCCTCTTACAGAAGAACGAAGAAAAGAATTGGTAAAGAGAAGCGGGGCAGAAGGCGAGCAGGCAAAAATTGCAATCCGTAATATTCGTCGTGATGCAATTGAACAAATTAAAAAATTGCAAAAGGATGGTTTAAGTGAAGATGCCGCCAAAGATGGAGAAAAGGATATACAGGATATAACCAATAATTACATTTCACTGGTTGATAAGCATCTTGAGGCAAAAGAAAAGGAGATCATGTCTGTTTAATCGTAAACAAGAATCATGTTAAATGAGCAATTACTTATTTTAATAACTACGCCATTATATTTAATTGTAATTGGTTTTGAGATAGTATTAAGCAATCTTCATCTAAAAAAATATTATACCCTTAAGGGAACTTTGATGAATATTTACCTTTGCATTCTCAATGGAGGTATTGATCTTTTATTTCGTGCTGTATATGTAGTGATCCTCGCTTTAATGTTCCAATTTCATTTTGTTGATTTTCATTTTAATCCTTTTCTATATTGGTTCTTACTATTCATTTTAGAAGATTTGGTTTTTTATTTTGAACATCGTGTTGACCATATTTGCCGCATTTTTTGGGCAGTACATGTTACTCATCATTCTTCCGAAGAATTTAATTTAACTACCGGTTTCCGTTCATCTGTATTACAACCTTTGTACAGGTTTATTTATTTTATTCCTTTAGTGCTATTAGGTTTTAAGCCGATTGATATTGTGTTTATGTATTCGCTTACGCAGATTTATGGAATACTGGTTCATACCCAATATATCAACAAAATGCCCCACTGGTTTGAAGCAATTTTTGTAAGCCCATCACATCACCGGGTACATCATGCAAGTAATATCCGCTATCTGGATAGAAATATGGGAATGGTGTTAATAATATGGGATAAGTTATTTGGAACCTTTCAGGAGGAAGTAAAAACTGACCCGGTAAAATACGGGCTTACTAAACAATTGGATCAGCCTTATCATCTTACCAATATTATTTTCCATGAATGGAAAAATATTTCCAACGATCTCCATAAAAAAATACCTTTTTCCACTAAACTGAAATATTTAATAATGCCACCCGGCTGGAGCCATGATGGAAGTACCAAAACTGCCAGGGAATTGAGGAAAGAATTATTTCAATCAGGAAAAAATTAATCAGGAACGGCTACAACTCTACCACTTCGATTTGCCATATAAACTCCTGTAAGAATTACCATTAAAGAAACAATTTGTTTCCATCCAATGTCTTCGTGTGCCAGCAATCCCCAGAAAAGAGCGATGAACGGAATACCATAAGTTACCATAGATGAAAATAATGCCCCCGCACGTTTAATTAGCATATAATAAAGAATGTTGGCAATAGCAGATCCAAAAATGCCCAAAGTAACAGCGGCTAAAGTTCCATTCAATGTTGCCGCATAAGTATATGAGTGAAAATATCCGGTAAAAATTAAAACCAATAAA
>Ga0075524_10000441_pt1 | contig 10550 bp, 11 predicted proteins | sample NGEPerone_FD_76826 | JGI IMG/M metagenome (GOLD analysis project Ga0075524, IMG submission 76826) | Arctic peat soil microbial communities from the Barrow Environmental Observatory site, Barrow, Alaska, USA - NGEE Permafrost154B-one | ecosystem: Environmental > Terrestrial > Soil > Wetlands >...
CAGTCTATCCGTTTGCTGCAGCTCTCGACGCAGGAACTAAACCAAGAGCTGGAAACCCTGCTGCAGGAAAATCCACTGCTGGAACGTGCCGATAAAAACGAAACTGGCCTGGATAATCTGGACGGCTTTGCGCCCTTCAATACACCGCAGGAAATCTCGGCACCAGTGCAAGATGAAAACCCGCAGCAAGGCGAGCTAGGTGAGAATTATTTTGAATCCACCAATAGCTCGCGCTGGGAAGAGAACACGGCAGGCAGCGATGATGACACTGATTACAGCTTTCAGGAATCAGCCCCCATCACACTGCGTGAACACCTGCGCGATCAGATCAAGCTCATGCGTTCATCGCAGCGTGACCAAACGCTGGCCATGTTGCTGGTTGATGCCATTAATGACGACGGCTATCTGGAACAGTCACTGGAGGACTTGGCAGCCATGCTGCTGGAAGATTCCGGCGTTGACCCTATTGAGCTGCAAACCGCACTCAGGCTAATTCAACACCTTGATCCTCCGGGAGTTGGCGCGCGCAATCTGGCGGAATGCCTGTCGCTGCAACTACAGGCCATGCCTGCCGAGACTCCGCATCGCGCACTGGCCATCAGCGTCGCCGAGCAGCACCTGCCTCTGCTTGCGGCGCGCGATTACGCCAGGCTGCGCAGACTATTGCACTGCGACGATGCTACGCTGCGCATGGTGCAACAACTGGTCACGCAGCTCAATCCGAGGCCTGGTGCGACATTTTCTAAAATCAGCTCGGATCACTACATCCAGCACGAAATTATCGTAAAGAAAATCAAAGGCATCTGGGTTGCCAGCCTGAATGATGAAGTGGTGCCCAAGCTGCGTATCAACCAGCTTTACGCTAATATTCTCAAGCGCAATCGCGATAGCTCCAGCCAATATCTGATGAGCCAGATGCAGGAAGCCAAATGGATGATCAAAAACATCCAGCAGCGGTTTTCTACCATCCTGCGCGTATCCCAAGCCATCGTGGACCGTCAGCGCAACTTCATTGAGCACGGCGAAATCGCCATGCGCCCGCTGGTTCTGCGTGAAATCGCAGATGAACTTGAACTGCATGAGTCCACCATTTCACGGGTTACTACGCGCAAGTACATGCTCACACCGCGTGGCGTGTATGAACTCAAATACTTCTTTGGCAGCCATGTCGCCACCGAGTCCGGCGGCGCTTGCTCGGCCACGGCCATACGTGCGCTGATCAAGCAGATGATCGGAGAAGAAAACTCAAAAAAACCGCTGTCCGACAACCAGATTACCGATGTGTTGAGCAAACAAGGCATCGTTGTCGCCCGACGTACCATAGCAAAATATCGCGAGTCCCTGCAGATACCCGCGGCCAACCAGCGCAAGTCAATATGACAAGCGCATAAACTCAAGGAGAAAAATATGAACCTGCATTTAACCGGCCACCACCTGGAAGTCACGCCAGCCTTACGCGAGTATTTGCAAAGCAAGCTGGAGCGGGTCACCAATCACTTCGATCATGTAATTGATGTAAAAATGACTTTGTCTGTGGAGAAACTGATCCACAAGGTCGAAGCGACCTTGCATGTGCCGGGTAATGATCTGCACGTCGCGTGTACTGACGAAAATATGTATAGCGCGATTGATCTGCTGGCTGACAAGCTGGATCGCCAAGTGCTGAAGCACAAAGAAAAGCAGGGCGACCATCACAAAGCGAATGGCGCCTTGAAGCATCAGGCCAGCGAATAAAGCATTCAATTGAAGTAAGTGCAACGTCTCAGCAAGGTTTTCATCATGGCCGAAATCAGCGTCGCCCAGCTTTACCAAGATACCCGCCGTAAGCTCAAGCTAAAATGGATAGCGGGCCTCGATGGGGGTGACAACCTGCTCACCAGCGAGGCAGTCACCAAACCCTCGCTGGCGTTGATTGGCCATCTCAATTTCGTCCATCCCAATCGTGTTCAAGTGCTGGGCTGCGCCGAGATGGATTATCTGCGCAGCTTGAAGCCGCGAGAGGTACAATCAGCTATCACCAACCTGTTCTCGACCGACTTGGCGGCTGTGATCGTGGCTAATGGTGAGGAATCGCCTGCGGCCCTGGTAAAAGCAGCTGATCAACATCACACGCCATTATTTGCTTCGCCAGAACGTAGCCCGCGGCTGATGGACTTGTTAAGCCATTATCTGGCGCAGGCGGTAGCTGAATCGGCGAGCCTGCATGGGGTATTCATGGAAGTACAGGGCTTTGGCCTGCTGATCAAGGGCGACCCCGCGATTGGTAAAAGCGAATTGGCGCTGGAACTGATTTCACGCGGGCATCGCCTGATCGCGGACGACGTTATTGATTTCTTTCGTATTTCGCCTGAGCGCCTGGAAGGTCGTTGCCCTGCCCTGTTACAAGATTTTCTGGAAGTGCGCGGTCTTGGCATTCTTAATATCCGCGAACTTTTTGGCGATAACGCAGTGAAGCCGACCAAGCCACTGGACCTGATCGTACAGCTTGAAATGGCCAATACTCAAGCACCGCAATTGCTGGATCGACTCAAGATTAAGTCATATTTTGAAAAGGTCCTCAGCGTTAAAATACCTAAAGTCATCATACCGATAGCGGCTGGGCGCAATATCGCCGTACTGGTAGAAGTCGCGGTGCGTAACTACATGCTGCTGCTGCGCGGCATCAATGGCACGCGCCAGTTTATGCAGCGACAAAACCGAGAAATGAACCGCGGCTTGAAAAAAACCAAGCCATTCGACTGATGCAACTGATCATCGTCACCGGGTTGTCTGGATCCGGCAAAAGCATCGTGCTAAAGGCACTGGAAGACAGTGGCTATTATTGCGTCGATAACTTGCCGGCAACGCTGCTGCCGCAAATTTCCGACCATTTGAGTGCTGTTAGCCAAGAGCGCGTGGCGATCAGCATTGACACTCGAAGTGCGGCGCTGGATGCGTTACCCGCCAACATTGAGCAACTCAAAGCGCAGGGTATTTCGGTACAGGTATTGTTTCTGGAAGCCAATGTAGAGACATTGGTCAAGCGCTACAGCGAAACACGCCGCCGCCACCCTTTAAGCGATGGCAGCACCACGCTGGCGGAAAGCATCCGCTATGAACGTGAATTGCTTGGCCAACTGGCAGATTTAGGTCATCACATAGACACTAGCGATCTGAGTGCCAACACCTTGCGTTCCTGGGTTAAGGATTTTGTCTCACTCGAACACAGCGGGCTTACCCTGCTATTTGCCTCTTTCGGCTTCAAGCATGGCATCCCGCTGGATGCGGATCTGGTATTCGATGTGCGCTGCCTGCCCAACCCGCACTATGATCCCAATCTGCGCCCGTTGACTGGACGTGATATGGCAGTGATCGATTTTCTTGAAAGCCAGCAAGAAGTAAATGCTATGGCTGAAGACATACGCGGCTTTGTCGCGCGCTGGTTGCCGAGCTTTGTGCGTGATAATCGTAGCTATCTGACGGTAGCCATAGGCTGCACTGGGGGCCAGCATCGTTCGGTATATTTAGCCGAAACACTGGCCGCACATTTTCGTGCGGAGCATTACAAAGTCCTGATCAGACACAGGGAACTCGAATAATGTGCATGGCCGAATCTGGACTTGGCTCTATGCAAAACCAAATCGATATTGATAGGATGTTGCCATGATAGGAATTCTTATTATTGCGCATGGTACCTTAGGCGAAAGCTTGATCCATTGCGCCAGTCATGTGATGGGCACGCGCCCACCCTTACTCGGACAACTGGGCGTCGGCACCTATGACGATCCTGCCAAGCTGTTGCCGCAAGCGCAGCAGATGGTCAAGGAATTGAACCAGGGAGACGGCGTGCTGGTCCTGTCGGACATCTATGGCGCCACGCCGTGCAATCTTGCCTGTAAATTGCTGGAGCACGGCCATGTTGAAGGCATGGCAGGCGTCAGCCTACCCATGCTGGTACGAGCGCTTACTTATCGCAACGAAGCTATGGATACCCTGATCGAAAAAGCCCTCAGCGGCGGTCACGAAGGTGTTGTTCAATTTAGCGAGGAGTCATGCAAGCGCCATGATTAAGCAGGAAGTGGAAATTATCAACAAACTCGGGCTGCACGCACGCGCCTCAACCAAACTCACGCAAACCGCCAGCCAGTTTGGCAGCGAGATATGGATTGAAAAAAATGGCCGAAGAGTCAATGCCAAAAGCATCATGGGCGTGATGATGCTGGCGGCCAGCAAGGGCAGCAGGCTCACCTTAGAGACTGCTGGTAATGACGAAGCGTCAGCGATGACGGCACTGACGGAACTGATTGGCAATCGATTCGGAGAACCTGAATGAGCTTCGATTTTAGATTGTCCATCCTATGAGCTTCAACTATTTAATGGGCTTCGCTCCATGAGCTTCACCATGCACGGTGTAGGCATCTCCAGCGGCATCGCCGTCGGACGTGCCCATCTGGTTTCGCATGCCCTGCTCGAGGTGGCACATTATCAACTGCCCAAACATTTGCTGGAGCAGGAAGTACTGCGTTTTGAGCAGGCCATCGTCACTGTAAAAGCTGATCTGGAAAGCATACGTCGCCAGTTGCCAGCAAGCGCGCCGGCTGAGATGGGCGCTTTCGTCAGCACCCATCTGATGATTCTCTCCGATAAAGCATTATCAGAAGTTCCCAAGGACATCATCCGTGCCGAGCTGTGCAACGCCGAGTGGGCGCTCAAGCAGCGGATGGATGACTTGGTCGCGCAATTCGAGGAAATCGAAGACGAGTATCTGCGCGAACGCAAACAGGACGTGGTCCAAGTCGTCGAACGCGTGATCAAGGTGTTGCTCGGGCACCCCAGCCAAGTGGCACTAAAAGAGCAGGAAAGCGCCATCATTTTAGTAGCCCACGACCTCTCACCTGCCGATGCGATCCAGTTCAAACAACACCGGTTCGCAGCGTTTATTACCGATGTCGGTGGCGCCACTTCACACACGGCGATTCTGGCGCGCAGCCTGAATATCCCCTCCATCGTCGCCCTGCATCATGCGCGCGACCTGATCCGTGATAACGAGCTGATTATCGTTGACGGTAGCCAGGGCGTGGTCATCGTCAATCCGGACAAGGACACCTTGTCCGAGTACAAACTGCGCCAGGAAGGATGGGAACTCGAACAGCAAAAACTCAAGCGCATCAAGCTGACCAAAGCCGTCACACTGGATGGCACCGTGATTGAGTTGTACGCCAATATTGAAATTCCGGAAGACGTGGCACAAGCCAAAGCCGCGGGGGCCACCGGTGTTGGCCTCTACCGTACCGAATTTCTGTTCATGAACCGGCGCGACTCGCCTGGTGAGGAAGAACAGTTCAAGGCTTACCGCAAAGTGGCAGAAGCCATGAAAGGTCTACCCGTGACTATACGCACCCTGGACCTAGGTGCAGACAAGCAGGCCAATCCCGATACCGCACGCAGCTGCGCCAACCCGGCGCTTGGCCTGCGCGCCATTCGCCTGTGCCTGGCGGAGCCGCAGGTATTCCACACGCAGTTGCGTGCCATCCTGCGCGCCTCGCATTACGGTAACATCAAGATTCTGATCCCGATGCTGTCGACGTTATCTGAACTGCGGCAGGCCTACCTGATGCTGGACCGTGCCAAGCAAAGCTTGCGCAGGGAAAATATACTTTTTGATGAGCATATCCAGGTCGGTGGCATGATTGAAGTACCCGCCGCTGCCTTGAATGCCGAAGCCTTTGCCAAGCAACTGGATTTTCTCTCCATCGGCACCAACGACTTGATTCAATATACGCTGGCCATTGACCGCACCGACGAAACGGTGGCGCACCTCTACAGCCCGCTGCATCCTGCGGTATTGCAATTGGTGGAAATGACCATCCGTGCCTGCATCAAGGCTGGCAAGCCGATTTCGGTGTGTGGTGAAATGGCTGGCGATGCCAGACTCACCCGTCTATTGCTGGGTTTTGGATTGCGCCAGTTTTCCATGCATCCGGCACATGTACTGGCGGTCAAGCGCCAGGTGTTGCAAAGCAGTCTGCCCAAGCTAACGCTGGACGTACGCAAAATTCTCAGCATTCAGGATATTGATAAAATTGAACCTTTGCTGCAAAAACTCAATCTTTAATTTAAGGGGAACATGTCATGGCCGATATCAGCTCAGATGATAAAAACATAGTGGTACTCACCCATCTCGGTGGCATCCTGTTCAGTTTTTTGCCTGGACTAATCGTCTGGCTGCTGAAGAAAGATGACAGTGCCTATATTGGAGAAAATGCGCGCGAAGCGCTGAATTTCCAGATCACGCTGATGATTGCCTACTTCATTAGCTGGATACTGGCTTTTATTCTGATTGGATTTGTGCTGATAGGCGTACTCTGGCTTGCCAACATTATTTTCAGCATCATGGCTGCCGTGGCTACCAGCAAAGGCGAAAGCTATCGTTACCCATTTGCTTTAAGATTGATTAATTAAGGAATTGAACCCCGTGATACAAAACCTGCTATCCGACAACCCTCTGCTGGATTTCTCTGGTCTACCGAAATTTGACCAGGTGCAGGCCAGCCATGTCACTCCTGCCATCGACAAATTACTGGGTGACGGGCGCGTATTGCTGCAAAAGCTTGGCACAGACAGCCATCCGCCGACCTGGGATAACTTTGCCAGTCGGCTGGAAGACCTGGAGGAGCACATCTCGCGCGCATGGTCGCAGGTGTCGCACATGAATGCTGTGGTCAACAGCCCGGAACTGCGTGAAGCTTATAACGCTAATTTGCCAAAATTGACTGCCTTCTATGCTGATTTATCACAGGATGAACGGCTATACGCCAAGTTCCGCGAGTTACGCGCCAGCAAAACCTACGCCAGCTTGAATGCCGCACAGCGCAAGATCGTAGAAAACGAGCTGCGAGATTTTCGCCTCGGTGGCGCAGAGCTGCCACAAGATAAAAAAGCCCGCTTCAAGGCTATCCAGGAGGAGCTTTCCACGCTTTCTGCGAAATTCGAGGAAAACCTGCTGGATACCACCAATGCTTACGCGTTATTCATCGACCATGCCGACCAACTCAAGGGCATTCCTCCGGACGCATTGGAAGCTGCGCAGCAAGCCGCCAAGCAAGATGCCAAAAGCGGCTGGAAATTTACCCTGCACTTCCCTTCCTACATGCCGCTGCTGCAATACGCCGACAACCGTGGCCTGCGCGAAACGCTGTATCGCGCCTACGCCACGCGCGCCTCGGAGTTTGGTCAGCCGCAATGGGACAATACCCCGCTTATAGCCAGCATCCTCAAGCTGCGCCGTGAAGCCGCGCAGTTACTGGGTTACGCGAATTATGCCGAGGTTTCACTGGCCACCAAAATGGCTCAAGCCCCAGCACAAGTCACAGATTTTCTGCAGACTTTGGCCGTGCGCGCCAAACCATTTGCACAACGCGATATGCAGGAGTTGCAGGCCTATGCCGCCGACCAGCTTGGATTAAAAGAACTGCAGGCTTGGGATATCGCTTACGTCTCGGAAAAGCTGCGTGAGGAAAAATACGCTTTTTCCGACCAGGAAGTGAAGCAATACTTTCCCGAACAGCAAGTATTGCATGGCTTGTTCAAAGTTACCGAAACCATATTCGGCGTACATGTGCGCCCATCGCAAGCGCCGGTGTGGCACAAGGATGTCAATTTTTACGAAATTATCGGTCGCGATGGCAATCTGGTCGGCCAGTTCTATCTCGACCTCTATGCGCGCAACAACAAGCGCGGCGGTGCCTGGATGGACGAAGCCATCACACGCCGCAAGACACTACAGACGCTGGCAACCCCGGTGGCTTTTCTTACCTGCAATTTCTCTGCCCCGATGGGCGACAAGCCTGCGCAATTTACCCACGATGAAGTGATTACCATGTTTCACGAATTCGGCCACGGCCTGCATCACTTGCTGACCAAGGTCGACGAATACGGTGTTTCCGGCATCAAGGGCGTGGAGTGGGACGCCGTCGAGCTGCCCAGCCAATTCATGGAAAACTTCTGCTGGGAATGGGAGGTATTGCGCCACATGACCAGGCACGCGGAAACCGGCGCACATTTACCGCGCGCACTGTTCGACAAGATGGTCGCCGCCAAAAACTTCCAGGCCGGCATGCAGACCATGCGCCAGATTGAGTTCTCGCTGTTCGATATGCGCTTGCACGGTGAATTCGATCCGTATGGCAGGCAAACTGCACTGGACCTGATCGAACAGGTGCGCGACGAAGTCGCCGTAGTACGCCCGCCGAAATGGAACCGCTTTCCCAACAATTTCTCGCACATCTTCGCTGGTGGCTATGCAGCGGGCTATTACAGTTACAAGTGGGCGGAGGTACTCTCCGCCGATGCCTACAGCCTGTTTGAAGAGAATGGCGTGTTATCGGAAGAAACCGGCCACCGTTTCTGGAGCGAAATCCTTGCTCAAGGCGGCTCGCGTCCTGCGCTGGAGTCCTTCGTTGCCTTCCGTGGCCGTGAACCCACTATAGACGCACTGTTACGGCATAATGGCATGACCGCTTAAAAGAAATCCACTCAAAAGAAATCTTAGTGAAAAAACACAGGAAAAATCATGCGCCCGATACTTTTCTTAATATTGCTATGTGGCTTTACCTTTCCGGCGGCGGCTCAAGTTTACAAATGGGTGGATGCGCAAGGTCAATCGCATTACAGCGATAACCCGCCGCCACAATCAGGCAAGAACATCGAGCAGAAAAAGCTCTTCGGCAACCATATCGAAACTGATACCCAGCCTTTTGAAACGAAAGAAGCCACCAAAAAAAATCCTGTCACGCTTTACTCTTTCGATGACTGTGGCAACGCCTGCAGCAAGGCGCAAGCTTTGCTGGACAAGCGTGGTGTGCCTTACGCGTTGAAAAACACCAACCAGGATAAGATCGAGCTAAAGAAGCTTACCGGCGAGACCAGTGCACCAGTGTTAATTGTGGGTAGCCAGAGTCCTTTTCAAGGATTTGAAGAAACTGCTTGGAACCGCCTGCTGGATCAAGCCGGCTATCCCAAGAGCAACCCTCTGGCAGGCTTGCACAATGCTCAGTCTAAGGCCGCGTCAGTGCCAGCAGAAGCTCCGGCTAAACCTTAGTAGACATGAAGTTGGTTTTGAAATTAGTCCATTGAAACTAGCCACATGGAACGTCAATTCTCTCAACGTGCGCTTGCCGCACGTGCTGGATTGGCTGGAAGCCAATCAACCCGATGTACTGTGCCTGCAGGAAACCAAACAGGAAGACCCTAGATTTCCCTATCAGGAACTCAGCGCCGTCGGCTATCACGCGCTGCATAGCGGACAAAAAACCTACAATGGCGTAGCTATTCTGAGCCGCCAGTTACAAACTAATCAGCTGGCCGGCATCCCCAATTTCGCTGACGAGCAAAAACGTGTGGTGGCCACCAATATTGACGATCTACGCATCATCTGCGCTTACATCCCTAATGGGCAAAGCCTCGATTCGGACAAATATCAATACAAATTGCGTTGGCTGAAAGCGCTGACTACATGGCTTGAAAGCGAATTAAAAACCTACCCGAAGCTGGTTTTGCTGGGAGACTACAACATCGCGCCGGAAGACCGCGACGTGCATGACCCTGAAGCCTGGATAGGCCAGGTATTAGTAAGCGAGCCGGAGCGGGCCGCCTTTAGGCAATTGGTCGAACTGGGATTGCATGACGCTTTCCGGTTATTTGAGCAGCCAGAAGGCAGCTTCAGTTGGTGGGATTACCGCATGGCGGGGTTTCGCCGCAATCTCGGCATGCGTATCGATCACATCCTGGTAAGCACACCGCTGATAAAGCAGTGTAAGTCATGCCGCATCGATATAGCACCGCGCAAGCTGGAACGCCCTTCTGACCACACACCGGTGGTACTGGAGCTGGCTTGAAGCAAGGCTTAAAGCAAAAAAAGAGGGCAGGAACCAGTCCCGCTCTCTTTTCTACTACTGGTAAATCTACAGCAAAACCGTATTACTTGGCTGCTGGTGCATCAGCCTTAGGCGCTTCCGTCTTGCTGTCTTTCTTTACTGCCTTCTTAGCCTTATGTGCCTTCTTGGCCGGTACAGCAGGCTTTTCCTTGGCAGCATCAGCAGCTGGCGCAACAGCCGGAGTGGCAGCCGCATCAGCTGGCTTGGCAGCATCGGCAGCAAAAGCGCCAACACTGATAGAAGCAACAAAAAGGCCAGCAAAAAGAGTGGATAAAAGCTTGTTCATGGTATTTCTCCTAATTAAGGGATTAGAGTTACACTTAAGGCCTAAACCTGACTGCGGTCTGTCTGTGATGCGCACATTACGCCGCCAAGCTTTCCTGAATCTTACGATTTAAACCTTTAAAAAAACATCGCTTAAACACCATGCGCGTACTGATAGTTGAAGACGACTCTATTCTGGCTGATGGCCTCTGCCGATCGCTGACGCAGTCGGGTTATGCCGTTGACAATGCTGCTCACGGCGAAAACGCCGACCATATGCTGGCTTATCAAAATTACGATCTGGTCATTCTTGACCTCGGCTTACCCAAGCTCAGCGGCTTCGATGTGCTGAAGCGCTTGCGGCAACGAGGC
>Ga0075524_10000443_pt1 | contig 10521 bp, 9 predicted proteins | sample NGEPerone_FD_76826 | JGI IMG/M metagenome (GOLD analysis project Ga0075524, IMG submission 76826) | Arctic peat soil microbial communities from the Barrow Environmental Observatory site, Barrow, Alaska, USA - NGEE Permafrost154B-one | ecosystem: Environmental > Terrestrial > Soil > Wetlands >...
GATCTGGATGATCCCTCTAAACACATTACGCCGCATAAATTGCGTCACACCTTTGCCACTCTGCTCTATCTCAACGGAGCCGATATTAACGTTCTTAAAGAACTCTTGGGCCACACAGACCTGTCCAGCACCCAAATCTATGCGGCAGTGGATCAAAGGCATAAGCAGCAGGCGATGTATCGTCACCCTCTGTTGCCAGAGAATAAAAAGAAATGAGGAAATCAAGATGAATCAAACTCAAAAAATCGATGCTTTATTTCAGCTTTGGCAGCAAGGTCTCTGCCCCGGTGGACAAATCTTGGTACGTCAAAAAGGTAAAGTCATCTACGAAAATAGTTTTGGCTATGCAAACCTGGAACACCAAATTCCCATCACATCCGATACTGTATTTCACGTCGCCTCTGTCTCAAAGCAGGTCACTGCGCTTGCCATCCTGCTCTTGCAGGAAGAAGGCAAATTGAATATTGACGATGATGTGCGTAACTATCTGCCTGAACTCATCCATTTTGCGGAACCCGTCAGCTTGCGTCAAATGATGAATATGGTCAGCGGAATCCGAGATCAATGGCTGGCTCTCATCTATCATGGTGTGCGCATCGATGACACCATTACCATGCGAGATACCGCAAATATCATCAGCTTGCAAAAAAACCTGAATTTTGCGCCTGGCAGCCGCTATCTTTATAGCAATAGTAATTTTAGCCTACTGGCAATGATCGTGGAAAAACTCAGTGGTCAAAGCTTCGGCAACTTTACCAAGCAACGCATCTTCACCCCACTTGGCATGGACTCTACCAGTATCCGGGAAACCTACTGGCAGTTGATCAACAAGAGAGCCTATGCTTATCACGATAACGGAGAAGGCGTTTTTACCTGGAATGTTTTAAACTACGGTACTTACGGTGCCACTTCCTTACACACGACTGCCCGTGACTTAATGAAGCTTTTGGATCATTACCGCACACCTAAAATCGGAAAACCGGAAACGATGGCTTTGATGATGCAGCGCCCGACCTTAGCGGATGGTAAGCTTAGCATTTACGGCGGCGGCTTGCAATTTGGTACGTATCAGGGTCATGTTTACTTGGAACATGGCGGTGCTGATGCTGCCTTCCGTGCCCATGTCATGCGCCTGATGGAAGACGATTTGGATATTGTTCTTTTGAGCAACACGCAAAGCATGCCGATGAGTTTATTAGCCAGGAAGATCGCCAATATTATCCTGAATTTGCCGGAAGAAACACCTGATTTGAAAGAATATGAATCCGAAGAAGACCTCCTCCCGGTGGCAGGGAATTATCTCAATCTCAGCGGTCCGGAAGCATTTCTCATCGAAGAAAAAGATGGGCTCTTCTACCGGGGAGAAATTCCCCTGCGCCACATCAAAGGCAACCGCTATCGCCTGGGTTATGGTCTAACCGAAGTAATGGTCTGTCCCGACAAACTGGTCAGCGTGACCGGAGCGACTGTGACGGTCTTTCCCTTCTCCCCAGATCGCAAAGTAGACAAGGCCTTTGCCGAGAACTGCTGCGGCACTTATCACAGTGATGAAATCGCCTGTGATTATCAGATCAGTGAAAAGGATGGCTACTTATGGATCAGCCATTTTCGTCACGGCAGCCATCGCCTTTATAGTCTAGCTGATGTCAAAGACAGCTACTTTGCCTGGAATAAGGATTTCAACGGCGTCTTCCACTTCCAAAAAGATCAAAACGGCAGAGTGACAGGCTTGCAACTGGATGGCGGACGAATTTTAGGGTTACAACTGCAGAAAATCAATTAATCCATTTCGTGAAAACAAAAGCGCTGTGTGAGTCATTTCACACAACGCTTTTTTATTTTATCATGATGCTTTTGGCAAAATTTCCAGTCGGGTTATCATGCCCTCGTGCTTCGTTATTTTTTATCTTCCCGATCCGCAAATTTCTCCGGTAATTCGATAGATATTTCTACACCAAGATTGATCATCATGATCACGAGATTAGCCAGATCAGCCATTTTCACTTCATTTACTTCGCGGCCATTATTCCAAACATTATAGAGCCAATCCGTATAGGCATCTCCACCTGTTTTCTCATCAAATAGATAACCACCTGATGAAACCTCAATGGAATCGATATCCACATAGAAATCAATATACTTCAACCCCACGTCTGAATGCAGAACAAAAGAAAAAGCAAACACCTCCTGATTGTCCTGACCTTGACCGAAATGTTCCAAATTATGGCCTAATTTCTGCCAATAATCAGTTGTTCTTTCATCTTTCCGATTTTTCAGATAATAACGAAAAATCTCCTCCAAAGCAGTCACCAGGTCATTGTATCCGATTAATTCATTTGGTTTCCCGTCTGAAGTATCATTGTCATCTTCTTCCTCGTTCTCACTCTCATCCTCAGAAGAACTCTGCCATTTTTCCATAAATGGCTCAGACAATTCTTCCATCCCGTCAAATGCTTTTTCACCCATTTCCTGGAGTCTCGCCAGCTCTTTGCATTCCGGACGGCTGCTATAATCTGCATAGTTTTTCTCGGCAGGGATCGGTTTTGCCTCTAAGCGAATGAGAAATTCCTGTAAATCAAAAATCTGCCTGAGCAACAATTCCTGAAATAGGATCATCGCCTCTAACACTTCATCCGCTTCTTCCGGCTCCGCCGGTTCGTCCGATAGATTGTTGCATTCCGCTAAAATGCCAATCAGCTCTGCTTTAGCCTCGGTCAGGCTGTCGATGGTTGATTCAAAATCAAAATTCAGCAGTGACTCCTGCTCAACCATGGCATCATATTGCTCACGGTATAAGTCATTCAGATCAAAAGTTATTTCAAGATAACGGCAGATTGTAACACTCCTGTCATCAAATAACATTACTATCACTCCCTATCAATCTTTTTTGTTTTTTTCGCGAAAGATCACTCTATTCCCTTTGATTTTCAAATAATTGGTAAAGCGTAAGCACTACCAATAAAATATCTTTCTCACATTCCATTCGCTACACCCTCCTTAGCGCTAAATGGGATTTCTCGAAGGAGATATCCGCTTTTCTAACAACAAACAGGCTCCGCTTCTGCGATGCCTGTTTATATATTTCGTTATGACCACTGCCCCTAGTCTCGCTGATTTCTTATCCCTGTTGCGAAGATCTCTCTTCATGGAGTAGGCAACATTCTCGATTTTATGATCACCCTCACCAAAGTCGAAACCAACGGATTGCTTTTTCGGCTGCCTTGTACGTCACTGTTTCCAAATCGCCAGCGGCATTTTTCAATTCTTTGCGAATCTGAATTTTCTGCGGACAGTGCGGTTCGCACATGCCACAGCCGATACAATGAGATGCTCCGCTTGCCTTTGCCCGCAGGACCGTGCTCATCAGATAATCGTTTCTACCGCTCTTCTTATTCTCCGTATACATTGCATTCCAGCAGCGAAATGTTCCCGGGATATCCACCCCCTGCGGACATGGCATACAGTAACCGCAACCGGTGCAGCCTACTTTGGTCTTGCTGTTTATAATGATTTTCACCTGTTCGATCATTTGAAATTCTTTTTCAGTGAATTCACCTTGCCGCACGTCCGAAGCCACGCGCATATTTTCCTTCACCATCTCAAGCGAATTCATGCCGGATAAAACGCAAGTCACTTCCGGCTGATTCCATAACCAACGCAATGCCCATTCTGCCGGGCTTCGCTTTCTGCTCTCAGAAGCAAAGATTGTTTTTGCTTCTGCCGGTAGTAAACCAACAAGGCGGCCACCGCGCAGCGGTTCCATAATGATTACCGAGATTCCTTTGCGGTTCGCATATTGCAAACCTTGTTTACCGGCCTGGCTAAATTCGTCGATATAGTTATATTGAATCTGACAAAAATCCCAATCATAGGCATCCAGAAGTTTCATAAACATATCAGAATTGCCATGATAAGAAAAGCCAATCTGACCGATCTGTTTGTTAGCTTTTTTCTCTGCGATCCACTCTACAACACCCATTGTTTTTAGTCGTTCCCAAGTATTCAGATCCGTCAGCATATGCATCAGGTAATAATCAATATGATCCGTCCGCAAACGGCTCAGTTCTTCTTGAAAATGCTTTTCCATGCTCTCACGCGATTTCACCAGATAATGCGGCAGTTTGGTAGCAATCTTTACCTTATCGCGACACTGGTTTTTCTGCAGGATTTCTCCCAGGACCGCTTCACTGCCCAGATAAACATAAGCCGTATCAAAATAATTGACACCGCCATCAATGGCTGCCATGATTTCCTGTTCCGTTTTGGCAAGATCAATGCCGCCGAAGCGATTCCTAGTAAATCGCATACAGCCGTATCCTAGAATAGAAATGTCTTCTCCCATTTTATTCTTCCGGTATTGCATGTTGCTTACTCTCCTATCAAATGGTTCTATAAAATCCGGAGACAGGTCTTCAGGATGCCGTTCTCTGGACTTTCATGAATGACTTAATTACTGGTGGAATGATTTTGGCTATTTTTTGAATTCTTATCATATGCAAAACCAACGAACAACAGGATGATTCCGATTAAACAAATGACAATCGCTGTTGAATTACTGTACTCGATATAATTTCTGCTAAAAAAAAACAAAGCCAGCACCGCCAAGCCGATCGTTCGGCTGTATTTCATCAGTTCTTGCATGGTAACCGCACTCCTTTTGCCTTCCATTTAGCATTTATTTACAATAGTAATAAACTATAGACAACTACAACCACCAAAGCCGGCAGTAAGTTTGCTACTTTGATTTTGATTTTAAACAGCAAATTAGTACCAACACAGAAAATCAACATGGAACCAACAAAAGATAAATTCGCGATCGTCAATTTTGTCAAGATGGGCTGCAATACCTGCGCAAAGGCAGTAATACCTCCCTGCAAAGCTACAAGCGGCAGCACAGCAAAAATCGCTCCCTTCCCATACGCAGAAGCAAAGATCAATGTTATGATTCCATCCAGAATCGCCTTCGTATATAGCATCGTAGCATTACCGGTTAAACCATCCTCCAAGGAGCCGACGATTGCCATAGCACCCACACAAATCGTCAATGAGGTTGCAATAAAACCATCAATAAAGTAGGAATCATTTTCGGCTTTTGTTTTTTGCTTCAGCCATCCGGCAAAACGCTCTGTGGCACTGTCAAGATCAATCCATTCCCCGATCAGAGCACCAAGAACCAGCGAAATAACCATCATCATCGTTCCGGAAACGCCAATGATACCATCCTGAATCACTAGCATCCCTTTTAATGCACCAGAAACACCAATAAAAACCGTCGCCAATCCCAATGCCTGCATCAGTATCTCTTGGAAACGCTGTTTTAAACCACCTTTTAAAAGCAGACCCAATAATCCTCCGGCGATCACTGTCAAAGCATTCACAATCGTTCCTAAACCAATCATATTTGGAGCCTCACAAATTCAATCGTATATTTTATCTCACAGGATTGAACTGTTGAATTGTATCATAGAATGACTGGGAAAGAAACACTCTGAATGAAAAAATCAGTTCATGGTTCGTGGCTTTTCAATGTCTTGTTAGGATCCAGATCTGGATACAGTAGAGGACACCTGATCTGAAAAATCAGATCACGCATCCTACTTTTGCTTTTACAGCGAAGGTTATTATTGAGTGCTGTCCGTTTTCTTTCTGCATGGCGAAAAATAATCCAATATCACTGGTTTTCCCTGTTTCAAACGCTTTTCAAAACGCTCTCGAGCGTAATATTCCAGTTCAAAACTGCCTCTTGCGCCATCATATACATAGCCATATCGTGCCGCTTCGCGAGCGACCAATTCCGAGGCGCAGGAGTAAACGCTTACCCCGTCTTTCCCGTTTTCTTCTAATTGGGCATATGCCATGATCCCCTCGGGGATATCTTTATACTCAAATCCTTTTGGCACCACTGTGCTTGCTTGCGCCAGCACTCCTGCCAGATAAGTATAAACACCGCTCTGGGGGTCGACATCGCCGCCCCAACCAACACGATCCCACTCGTTCACCAGACCGTTCAGGTCAAATAAGATCCCCATTTTACCGCTGGCAAGCAAATTATCCCACAAATTCGGTATTGTCAGATCATCATCGGCTGCTCCCAGACTTTGCACAACGCTTTTACCAATCACACGGGCAGCGTTAAACTTAACAATCGCAAATTGAATCACTCTTGCTCCCATTTGTCTTCTCTCCTTACGACCATTCATATAAAACGTCACCATCAATTGATAAATAATTGGGATTTTCAGCATCCCCGGGTAGAAAGCGGGCTACAAATTGACTGATAATTTTCTCACCCATTGAATTGGTATAAGTCACAGTGGAAGTGATCCATATTTTCCCATTATATTCCAAAATAGTATGATCCAGCGGTTCTGTGCTAAAAACAGCGGTTTCTGGTTTGGATAAAGCTGCTTTGACCATGTTTTGCGCACTGACCCAATAAAGATCAGGATTTAGAACAGCCAAACCTCCAAATACTTTCTGTAAAAAGGTCAGGGAAACGCTGTTGTAACCGCCAGCATCATTGATATTGTAAATAGCCATTTCTTCCACTACATCAGTTACCAGATGATAGATATGAGCTCCTCCCGAGTTAGAAATCAATTGGGCGGTCGGTGATATCGAAATACCAAAATTCTGCGCTATTTCTTTATCTGTTGTGTAAGCCCATTGCTCCGGAGCAATCGCCTGCAACCTTACAAGCTCATCCTGCCAGAAAAAGAATTTTAATTTTGCTTTACATGCTTCTGTCGCCGGATAGACATAAATGCTAAGTTGATAGGATTCCGAACCTTGGTTACTTGTCTCCGCTAAGATTTCATTTGGTTCTCCCAACTTCGCTGCTAATTCGGTCGGAGTGAGGTTCAAGTACTCGGTCCAAACCAAGGAGAAGGTTGCCAGCCCGCTTTGATTGGGATTCACCTGCTGCTCTCCCGCTTCCGGCGTATTATTTAGGCGTTCCTTCCAATTCAGCCAAATCAATCCGGTAATACAGCCAAAAATCACCATACAAATCATGAATACAGCCCATCGTTTTGCTTGCAGCGCAGATTGGGCTTTTTTCCCCTCTTGTTGGCTCCGAGAACGAAAAACCGGCATTGGTTTTAGATTTTCATTTCGAATCAACTGATGTTCCTCTAGCAGCAAATCCTTCTTCTTCTGTTCGAATTCTTCTCTGGTGATCATCTTCTTGTCGTATTGAATCAATAATTTCAACATTTCATCGTATGTATTATACAATAAATTCACAGCCTTTCGTGAATTATAGTTCGAAACACTCTTTATATTGGTATTGATGCAACATTAGCGTAGATTTTATGATATTGCTCCGAACTTGATGCTACGCATATTATAACCTTAATCTTCAATTTAGACAAGAATAAATTGAATAAATACGACTGTGTTATGAAATGTTAAAAAACCGTTCTCGAAAAATTCAAGATTCGATTTTTAACGAATCGATCACTTTGGTAATTTGTTCACGATACTTCTCTGATTGTTGATCAATAAATTGTCGCAGACGATTTTTCAACTCACTTTCAGCTTCCCTTGCAGCGCTTGCATCCACTTCAGATTGGATCAGATGTCGTTTGACTAAAGCAGCAATTTCCATACGCCCCAAAATGCTAAATACCGCATTCGTTTCGATCTCTGTCAGATTTCCATCCAGCAATAAGTCGTCCAAGTCATTTAAAGTAAGTATTTTTTCCCGAATGATGGCTAATTTATCCGATAAATGCCGACATGATTGCAATTCATCCAGCACTGCCCTGTAGACTGCGTCCTCCATTTTGTCACCAAAAGAAAACATATGCTGCGTTATATTGACCAAATATTCTGGTACGCTGAAGATTTTATCTAGGGTACTTGCTTTTGCAGCAAGCATGATTTCATTTAAAATATCAGGCAGCCTATCATCCATATAATGTTTCAAAGCACGGTCACGAATGCGCAATTGCTGTTTCACATTCTGACTGGCGGAGATTCCCAATTGGATGATTTGTTCCTTCGTTTGCTTCATCAACAGAATACCTAAGGATTCAATCTCTGTTTTCGATAATCTTAAGTGGTTCAAATTCACTTCAGACAGTTCACAGCCAATCGCAGTTGTATAGACAAGCTTAAAAATATTAAATACCGAGTCTTCATACGCTTTATCATAACCACAAAGCAAAGCATGAAGATCGACCGGAGTAAAATAAGAACAAAATACATTTTCATAATAAAGTGATTGCACGTAGTTCTGCAAATATTCTATTCCTTCCAAATGTTGTATGGAATTCGCTACCGGATAATCCAGCGTAGCTGAAATTTCATGTGCGGTGAAATCTGGATGATAGAACTTGATGGCTTGCGGTATTCCTACCATGATGGTAGCATTGTAGATCGTTTGCTTTGTTTCTATTTTGCTTTGTTTGACCATTTGATAGAAATGATTCACCACGCTGATTTTCGCATTCAACCGCTTTCTGCCCGCTCGATACAGTTCTGTTATATCAATTTCTTGTAATGCTTTCATAGCTTCGGTTGGCCCGGGCAGCGATTTTAGGTAAAGTCCGATGGTGTAAAGATTCGATTTCATCAGAGTTTCAGCGACCTCAATGCGGACGGAACTGCTGGAACCACTGGTATGACTGGTAATTTTAGTCGCAAGCAAATTGAGCAAAGCCATTTGCACTTTTTCTAATTGCGCATCGGTTAAAAATTGACTGCGATTGGCTTCGGTCAATAAACTTTGCACATAGAGTGTAGCATTTAGATTTTCCCATTTGATTCCATTATGTGGCTCAATATAATTCATTATGTTCCTCCTCTTCCGCATTTTCTTTTTCCTCGTAATCCATAGCATGGCCAAAACGAATATTATGCGCCATTCTGACTAACTCCCGTCCGGCTAATAATTCGAATGAGCCCTTACACACCCCATTAAACGCTTTCTCCATGAAGCGGATTAAATCATCGTCACTCACCTGATCCAGTGTTTCATTTTTATAATAGTAAAACAATTCAATCAAATCATTGAGTGTTTCAGCATAATCATAGCTGGTAAGAAAGGCTGAACTGGCAAATGCTGTAATCAGCTTATCGATCATGCCGCCGCCAATTTCAATGCGTCCTGTGTGCTGTAACGCAAACGAGCGAGTTTCTACTAGATCAACAGCTTGTTTTAGCGTTAAGGTTAATCCATATTGTCGGGTGACTTCGTTTATTTTTAGAATTTCATTTACAGCTTGCTTTTGTAACATCACTGAGTTAAAAAGGCTCAGTTCGCCAGCCAATTCCATCACCTCCAAAAAGCAATCATCACCTATGATTTGATTGACATTTAAAAGCATTTATAATATCATAAATAGGATACTCTATCCGGTTACCTAATTATTATTATATCATATATACTTTTTTATCGTAGCATAAAACCGCATCAAAGTCAAACTCGCTTCAAACAAACGTTACTGCATTTTCGTCAGGCGGTTTTCTACGCTCGCAAAAATCTAACAAACATTCATCAAATACAGCCTCTTCTCTGCTGCCTGTTTTGCAGAGATATCACTTGTTTCGATTTGAATGGTGTCCATGCTGCTATAATTCTTCAATCTGGCAATACTCCTTGCGATCACATCCAACGTTCTGATGCCTGCTGCTATATCCATTTCCAATCTCTTAGTCAACGCATGCCCTGAGCAAACCACAGAAAATTGATATACCTGACTATCTACAAAATCCAATGCTGAAAGAACAACAATCCAAAATTGATTGTTCCTGCATGACCCAACAAAAAATCACATACTGATAGACAGAACAATGCAGAAAATTGTTTAGTGAAAAGCTGATATTCTGCTCGACCATCCTCTTTGTTTCCGGATTCACAACAAAAGGCCGCATATCCCAGCACCAATCACCATCCAGAAAAACGCAGGCAGGCAGAAATTTCTGCAGTTCTTTGCCGGTCGTCGTCTTCCCAACACCCATGGTGCCATTGATCAAGATCAGGTTTTTCATATTTATTTCACCGACAAAATTTTAAATGAAGTTTGGATAGATTCTCCAAGTTACTGATTCGGCTTGTATCGGAATAACACCTTTTAGAAGATCGGATGATCCTCTTCAAACAGATTCAAAGATCCCTCACCCAAGTGAAGATTGATACGGATTAAAACACCAGAACGTTTGAATCGCTGATAAGGAGATTCCTGTTCAAAGGAGAAAACCCGGAATAGAGAGAATAGTTAGTAGAATTCGCAATAGTATATCCCGCTTTCCAAACTGATTGTCTTTCTTGACAAGAATCGAATCAAAAAGAGGTGGGTTAATGGAAAATATCCATTCTCCGGTACTACTTGCGCTGATTTGAACAGGTTTTACTTTTAGCGCTTCGGTATTAGGCTCTGGCGCTGTGTTTTTAGTCAACAATCAGTCGAAAGGCAATACACAAAAGATTTTCCTTGGCTTTGCTTCCGGCATTATGATGGCAGCAGAGCAAGGCTTGATCCGCTGGTTGCCACCTGCGGTGGGTTTTCTGACAGG
>Ga0075524_10000447_pt1 | contig 10481 bp, 12 predicted proteins | sample NGEPerone_FD_76826 | JGI IMG/M metagenome (GOLD analysis project Ga0075524, IMG submission 76826) | Arctic peat soil microbial communities from the Barrow Environmental Observatory site, Barrow, Alaska, USA - NGEE Permafrost154B-one | ecosystem: Environmental > Terrestrial > Soil > Wetlands >...
GAGCGTTTGTGCAGGTCAGAGGCGGTGTCAGCGTCCGTCGACGTCCATCGACGTCCGCGCAGATCCGTCAATATCTGCCCACATCTGCCCACATTCTGCCCACATGGCGGGGATACGCAAGGAGGTGCATCGGCGATGGCCTGGGTGACCAAGCGGCGTGGGTCCGACGGCGTCCTGCACTACCAGGGCCGCTACCGCGACCCGTTCGGCGCCAAGCGCACCGTCGGCACCTACCCGTCGCACCGCCAGGCGTTGAAGGCGGCCAACCGCGCCGAGGGCAAGGTCGCCGACGGCACCTGGCTCGACCCGGGCGCCGGGACCATCACGTTCCAGCAGTATGCCCAGGACGTCTGGCTGCCCTCCCGGCACCTGGAGGTCACCACCCGGGCCGGGTACCTCTCCTACCTGCGCATCCACTTCGTGCCGTACTTCGGGCACATGCCGCTGGCCCGAATCATGCCCTCGACCGTCCAGGAGTGGGTGTCCCTCGCGGTCGAGCAGGGCCTGGCGCCGCGCACGATCAGCAAGTACTGTCGATGCCGCGTGAAAACTGACCCCCTGGCGCCGCTTGGGTTCTAGTGATCGTCGAACTCCGCCGTCTGGGTCGGACCCTGAACTCCCGCGCGGTCGACGTCCTCGCGTATATCAACCGCTCCGGCACCAGCAATGGCCCCACCGAGGCCATCGACGGGCGACTCGAGCACCTCCGCGGCTCCGCACTCGGATTCCGCAACCTCGCCAACTTCATCGCCCGCAGCATCCTGAAGCCGGAGGCTTCAGACCACTCTTACACCCCTAAATGCGAAGAGCCCCGTTGCCTTCTGAGGCGATGAAGCGGCTTGCGAGTGATGCGCAAATCAGCGCCCTATCGAGAGGTCCACGCGGCCGTGGTCAGATAGCCGCCATCGAGCGCCCATGCCCCGGACACTGCACCGACGAACGCCTGGGGTTCGGCGAACTCCACGGAGAACGTCCCGTCCGGCTGGAGCACCAGCGCGGGTCCGTGCAGGCTCGCCCACCGCGCTCCCAGCGGCCAGCATGCCTTGACCACAGCTTCCTTCGCGCTGAAGAGGAGCCGATCCCAGGCAACAATCGGATGATGGGCAGACAGGCGCCCGAGCATCTCGGCCTCGCGCGCGGAGGCGATTCGCCGAAGGACCGTCGCAGGCAACGCTTGGTCTGGCTCCGCATCGATCCCGATCGAGGCGAGGTCCATCGAACGCCAAGCGACTGCGGCCGCGCGATAGCCAGCACAGTGCGTCATGTTGCCGACGACGCCTTCCGGCCATTGAGGCGCCCCGTCAGGGCCCGGAGGCACCGCGCCGACCGGCGCGCCTAACTCGGCAAGCGCGGTACGGGCGCAGTGCCGGACGGTGGCAAATTCCCGTCGGCGCTGTTCGACACAGCCGACGACTGCGAACTCCTCGGAAGGGAAGAGACCCGCATCTAGATCGTGCCGTAGCACCGCAACACGGACAGCGTCCGGAACGATCTGCTCGAGTCCCCCCGCGGAGCCTCGCCTCACTGGCACGCCCTCTCTCGGCCATTCCGGACGTTGCGAGGTTAGCAGCCAGGCGGTCGGCGCCCGGCGCGGCTCCGGGCCTCGGCCATGCGCTTCGGGCGCCGCGCATGGTCACGCAATCCTGCTGGCGCGTCACACACCCAACGGCGAGGGAGGCTACCTCGTCATCACGAAGCCGTGGCCGTCGATGCTGCACGACATCTGGGGCGACAGGCACCGCTACCAGTCCATGTATTGGAACCACTTCGACGGGATGTGCTTCGCAGGTGACGGCGCCAAGAAGGACATCGACGGCGACCTGTGGCTCATGGGCCGTGTCGACGATGTGATGAACGTGTCTGGCCACCGGCTCACCACCACGGAGATCGAGCACGCACTGGTGGCACACCCGTGGGTGGCCGAGGCGGCCGTGGTGGGTGCCAACGACGAGATCACCGGTCAGGCCGTGGTCGCGTTCGTGATCGTCCGCTCTGATGCGGAGGGCATCCCTGCCGATGGTGAGGCCGTCACCACCGCGCTCCGCAACCACGTCCGCAAGCAGATCGGCCCCCTCGCCAAGCCGCGCGACATCCTGGTGGTCGCCGAGGTGCCCACGACCAGGTCGGGCAAGATCATGCGCCGCTTGCTCCGCGACGTGGCGGAGCACCGGCCAGTGGGCGACGTGACGACGCTCGCCGACTCCTCCGTGATGGACGCGATCAGGGAGGGCCTGGCCGCGGGCACAGCGGACTAGTCAAAGGGTGCACAAGGCAGCGGTACCGCGTGGGCTGCCGCCGCTCCTAGGCAATCTCGGCGCACATGCGGACAGCCGACCGCCGGTCCAGCTTCCCGCTCGGCAGTACCGGCAGCCCGCTATGGACGACCACCACCCGGTTCAGGAGGACCCAGCTCCCTATGCCCTCCACGAGCGCCTCGTTGAGCGCCTCGAGACGAGGATCACGGCCAGGTTCGCAGTCGACCATCGCGACGAGCCTCGCGTCCGGACTGCTCCCGTTGAGCACGACGATAGCCTCCCTTACGCCCGAAACCAGTGAGAGCACCGACTCCACCTCTCTGAGACTGATCCGCTCCCCTCGCACCTTGACGAGGTCATCGAGACGCCCCCAGAAGGCCAAGCCCGCCTCTGTCATACGGACGCCGTCGCCCGTCGGGCTCCACTGTGCGGCATCCTGCCGACCCGGCGCCCGCCCGTCCGCGTCAAGCCCGCGCGCCACGAGCGCGCCACGGATATGCAACTCGAGGACCCCTTCACTGGTTGGCACCGCAGTCCACTCGACCCCCTGCACCGGATGGCCGAGGAGCCCCGCTTCCTCCGGATCGTCGGCCCGTTTCATGGAGATGATCGAGCACTCGGTCTGACCGTAGAGCATGAAGGCGACGGCGGTGGGTGTGCGCTCGCGCACCAGGTGGAGCAGGTCAGACGAGCAGGCCTCGCCTCCGAAGACCCACGCCCGCAACCCCGATGCCGAGCCTCCCGCGGCAGGCAGCTTCATTTTTCGGAGAAGCCGACTCCCGACCGTGGGCACACAATGCACCACATCGACGCCTTGGAGGCGCAGCCACTCGTCCGGGCGCCTCCACAACCGAGGATCCCTCGCGTTCAGACGCACCATCGTCGCGCCCACGTGGATCGCGCCCGCGATGTCCACGATCGCCGCATCGTGGGCCAGGGCCGCAGCCACGCCGAGCCGCTCGCCTGAAAGCAACCCGATCTCGAGGACGTAATTCGCGGCAACCTGATCGACAGTGTGACATCGGTGCTGCACCAGCTTCGGCACACCTGTCGAGCCAGACGTGAACAGGATGTACGCAATCTCGTCTGCTGCGCCCCGCGCCGCCGGCAAGGGGAGGTCCCCGGATTCGCGACGCTCCAGCGCGTCGATCGCCCTGCGTCCACTGACCACCTCGTCTGGCGCATCCCCGTCAACCAGCACCGTGCGCACATCGATCCGATCGAGCATCGCACAGATCCTCGTCGCCGAACCTCGCGGATCGATCGGCACAAACGTCCGCCCCGCTGCCATCGACGCAAGCATCGCGACGGTGCTGCCCGTCAGGGTGGTGCACATGACTGCAACGGGAGTGTCGGCGTCATCGGACAGGACGTTGGCGAGCGAAGCGACGCGAGCCTGCAGACCCCCGTACGTCAGTTCGCTCCGGCCCTCAACGATCGCGAGCGCCTCCCCACGCGCTGTCGCATGTGCGGACAGGCGATCAAGCAACCTCATACGACACCCGCGGAGACGCCCACTACGACTCGGCCGCGCAGCGCCACAAACGCGATCCCTGCGGTCGCGAGCAGGACAACGCACAGCACCTGGCCCGACAGGGCGACGCTTCGATTGGCCACTGCTGACAGCCCGGGCAGAGCCACGAGTACGGAGGTCGCGATCGCGAGTTGCCGCACCCCCGAGGCGCGGCCTGCCATCTCAACCCGAGCTGACATCTGAATGAAATAAGTGAACAGCGCGACCGAGCCCGCGTTCACAATCCCGACGACCACCATCACGGGACCGGTCATCAAGGCGCCGAAGGCGCCAACCCCCGTGACGGCAATGCCTTCCAGCGCCAGGACGATTGGGATCACCATGAAGCTGCTCCGCAGGGCAGGGACGCGCCCCACAAGGTTCGCCCCGATCACCGCGCCGGCGGCATACAACGTATCCCACCATGAGATCCAGATACGGTCCACACCGTATTGGGCGAGCAGCGGGGCATAGATGGAGTTCAACCAGTTAATGACCACCAGGTCCGCCGCGCAAAGCAGCGTGAGCCGCAACGTATTCTGCGTCTGCCACAGCTCCCGCGCGCCCTGGACCCATTCGCGCGACACCGACCTCGGATGGAACTTGTCACCGATCACGCGAAGTGAGACCCGACTCGACTGGCCGGGAATGACTGCGAGCACGACCATCAACCCGGAGAAGAGGTAGCTCACGGCGTTGAGACACAGCGGCAGCAGGTCGCTCACCTGCATCAAAGCGCCCGCGACAGCGGCACCAAGGAACTGCCCGACCTGCTGGAATGTCGCCGTTCGTGCGTTGTACCTCGCAAGGCCGTCGCCTCGTGCCACCAACGGCCCCAGAGCGAAGATCGACGTCCTGTAGAACGGTTGGAGCAGCGCGAGAAGCAGGCCCACCGGCAACAGAGCGAACGGCTGACCGAGGGCCACCGCAATGGCACCGCCAGCGACCAGGATGCCACGGACAAACTCTGCCCGCGATGCCAGAAACTTCGAGTAACCACCGTCTGCTCCCACCGAGGCCAGCGCTTGGGTGGCCAGAACCACAACTGACTGAAGGACAAGCAGCCATGCGAACGTCGTCGCGGACCCGAAATGCTCGTAGAGGAGCACGCCTACCGCCAGCAAATACATGCCGTTCCCGACATTCGAGACGAGGGTCCCGATAGGAATCAGACGTTGCGGCGAGCGTCGCTCCAACGCGCCCACGCTTCCCCTAGGCAAAATCGACAATCACGTCGCGCTCGGCCTGCTCTAGCTCCGTCAGATCCGCGCCCGCCGAGGCCTCAAGCACTCCGCGGAACCACGCGAGATATCCGTACGAGTCTGCCTCCGACGGAAGATAGTCCCCGACCGCTCGTCGCCACACGACTTCCTCAACGGAGGGGTGGCGCTGATAGAAGTCTTCGGGGACCTCGAGGCGACCCAGCCTGCCGGAACCTTCATAGTGGAGGTTGTACCAGTAGGCACGTGACGTCGGCGCGCGCCACACGAACTCGTGCGCGTCAGCCGAGTAAGCCTGCCGCAACGCCTCGGGCAGCGCAGAATCGACAAGTGCGCCGAAGAAATTCTGACCGGTGCCGCGCTCCAAGGTGGCGTAGAGGCCGCCCGATGCCCCAGGGCGAAACGCCGCCTCAATCACCCACGGCGTCCCCGCCGCGTCGACGCGCAATTCGGTGTGCGTCGCGCCAGACCAGACGCCTGCGGCCGTCGCTGCCCGCCGAGCCTCGAGGATGAGTGCCGATGCCTCCTCTGGCGCCTGCTCCGGGTCCAGGCGGTACAGCCGATCTGGGAAGGTCGGCCCCTCAGGACTGCCCTTGGAGAAGATCCCCGCCACACGAAGAACGCCATCCACCCACACACAGTCGATCGCGAACTCCGGCCCCTCGATGTATTGCTCGAGCAGCAGGCCCGAACGGCTGAATCCCTCGCGCTGGAGGGCAGTAACATTGAAGCGAAAGATCTTGCGCGCGGCGACACGCAGTTGCGCGGCATCTGTCACGAGACGCACCCCAGCGCTCGCGGCACCGCAGACCGGCTTGACGATCACGGGGTACTCCAGGTCTAACCCGTCCAGTTCGTCCACGCCGTGGATGAGTCGACTCGCCGGCGTCCGCACCCCTGCTTGGTTCCACGCCTCCTTCATGGCCCACTTGTCCCGAAGGACGCGTGCCGTGCGTTCCGGATTCGTGGCGACTCCAAAGTGCACGGCGAGCATCCCTGCCTTGATTGCCGACTGCTCGATGGAGTTGATGATGGCAACAGGTTCGCCCAGAGCGTCCGTCACGGCGGTTGCGGTCGACGTGACTAAGTCGTACATGTCGAGCGCGATGCAGTCAGCGTCGCGCACCTCGTCGTGTTTGACGGCAAACCGTGCGTCGAGTCCACGCTTGTCACACTCCTCGCGGATCCGATCCCGCGAATTGGGCTCGACGAGCGCCAACACGTACGGGCGGTTCGGGGGGCGGTTCATGCGGACCCTCCCACAAGCAGCAGAAGGCGTCGCACCGTGCCGATGTCGTCGAGCACGAAGGACTCGAAGTCGATCTCGACGCCGAAGTCGTCCTCTAGCCGATCGATGATCACCATCGACGCGACACTGTCGATGCCGAGATGCGAGAGGGGCACGTCCATGAGGGCCTCGGGGCGCTCGTCCAGGTTCTGCAGGACGGACGCGTCCACGAGCCCTTCGAGCAAACGCCTCACGTTGATCATCACGCCTCACCAACCATGCGGAGAAACGGAGCCAGGCACTCCCGACGCAAATCGATCAGCGCGAGATCCAACGCATCGAGCGCACCCAGGTATCTGTCGAGGAAGAGATCCCCCGGCCTGCGTGACGCGAGGACAAACCACTTCTCGATGTCCGCCAGGGCGTGGTCGCAACGAACGAAGAGCGCATCGTCTCTAGACCCGAGCGGACCGCCGTCCGCCGCGAGCTCCTGAATAATCGGCAGGACGTTCTGCCAAGCGCGCGTAAGCGGCCGCACCTTATTGCCGACATGCTTGTTCATCATCAACTGCAGGCCCTTATCACTCACGATCTCCTCGGGCGCCGAGGCGAGTCGCTCCGCCAGGTAGTCCCGCAGTTGCCGAAACCCTGTGGGCCCCAACTCGGCGGCACTGCCCTTCCTCAACAAGGTCCCAGCCCGGTCTTCGTAGCCGTAAAGGTCACGATGGACGAGACGGAGCAGATCGAGACCGTCTCTGCTCTGGAGCTCCTCGACGAGCGCCTCGTCGAACCGAATGAAGGTGAGCTGGCACTCCGCCTCACCACAATCGGGGAGGCGCGCGAGGAAGTCGGCCATGGCGGTGGGAACGGACGTCTCCCTCATCGTCTCGTTCGTCTTGGTGAGGTAGACGATGTCCCCAAGGATGCCTTCCACCAACGTGCTGGTCCAGTAAGCGGATCCGTCGGGTCGCCGAGTCTCCATCATGGCGTGGCCGAGCCAGCCTTCGGCCATACGATCCCTCATCGAGGTGACCATCGAGTCGCGTGTGGAGACCTCGACCACCTCGTGCCGAGCCTGCAGTTCTGAGAATCCATCCCCTCGGTACTGGACGGCCTCGTTCACACCCGGCACGTAGACCGTGTGAAAGAGCCTGTCCAGCAGCATCCATGGAAACCGCTCCACGCGAAGCCGCCGCTGCAGGTAGTGGTACATCGTCCGCTCGTAACAGACATACGGGAGGCTGTCCGCCAGCTCCCGGTCGCTCAGGCTGACGGGCGAGATGGTCTGTTGTCCGCTGTTCATGCTGGGCGCCTTTCACGTGCGATCGTTCGAACCCGCATGCAGCCGCAGGTGGCCCGAGGTAAAGTCCTGATCACGCGTAGTTTGTCGCGTTTCAGGTCGAGGGTAATCAACTGGTCGCTCGGCACCCGCTCGCCGATCAGCAGTCGCACTGCACGAACAGCCTGAAATGTACCTGCGACCCCGGCGGACGCCCCCAGGATTGGAATCGCCTTGGAATACGGTTCTGGGATGCCGGGGAAGAGACACGCGTAGCAGGAGCTCGCTGCGTCCCGCGGCTCGTAGTGCGCGAAGGTTGCCTTGAACCCCTCGACCGCCCCGAAGAGGACGGGTACCCCGTTTTTCGTCGCCCAGTTGCTGATCGTGTGCCGCGCCGCAATGTTGTCGACCGCATCGATGACCAGGTCGACTCCCGATAGGTGCTCGTCGGCCGTCAATTCGGTGAGCGCCTCCACATAAGGCGTGACCACGGCGTTCGGATTGATCCTGCGGAGCACCTCGGCCGCACGTTCCGACTTCGACGCGCCAAGGTCCTGCTCAGTGAAGAACAGTTGTCTGTTGAGATTCGACCTGCTGACGACGTCGCAGTCGATCACCGAGAGGCGCCCGACACCGGCCGCCGCGAGGTAGGCAAGTATCGGGTATCCAAGACCCCCCGCGCCCACTACCGCGACCGATGAGTTCTCCAACTTGGACTGGCCTGAAACGCCAATTTCAGCCATCAACACTTGACGCTCGAACCGCTCGCTATGCATCGTCAACCACCCGACAGTTGAACGAAGAATTCGAGAATGCTCGCGTCCGAAATGGGAAGCGTCGGCGAAGTGGCGACGAGGATTCCATCGACTGCTACCGCGACGTTCCATTTCAACGTGGGAGCCTCGCTCTTCGTCCTTTCATCGAGGAAGTCGGCGTAATCCTCCCGCTCGGCAAGACACGCGATTGCCGCCTCAAGCGTGAGCGGTCCCTCGATAGTCAGCTCGGTGTCGTCATACTGCACTAGCATGCTTTTCCTTGATGGTCATCGAAACACACACGGAAACCGAGGTCCGGTGCCCGATAATGCAATGGTATACGCTGCGAAATCGTGGAATCGCACATCTCCGCGAAGGCCAAGTAGCTGCCGCCCTTCGTCGGAGCGTGCCCTGCGTCTTTGACGTCATCGCGCTTGCACCACTCCCAGACGTTGCCTTGCATGTCGTACAGGCCATGCGCGTTGGCCTCGCGGCTCCGAACGGACATGATCGAGTTGTTCGACGTCTCGCTGTAGACCGCATATCTGCTCAAGCCCTCATCGTGATGAGAGACGGCGTCTCGCGTGTGCACGCCTGCACACGCGGCGCCCCACTCAGGCTCTGTGAGAAGCCGCGTGCCCGTAGCCACACAGAACGCCTCTGCGTCGTGGTAAGAGACGCCCGTCACGGGCGACTCAGCGGCCGCAGAAGAGTAAGCAAATCGCGGAAATACATGGGCGAACGCTCTATTAGTGACGGGTGAGTCCGCGATTCTTAGGTCACCAACCCGGACGAAGTTAAGGCCCGGGGGCGGGACCGGTACACGTTCAGCGACATCCGCGGCGAGGCGCGGGAAGTAACTCGCCCCACCTCGCGCGGCTACGAGACGCCCGCCTTCGAACACATCGCACGACTCGAAGCGACCACCCGCGGGCGCCCACACCGCGATCTCGGGATGAGCAGGGTTGCGCAGCGAGATGAGCAGAAGGAAGAGATTGGCCGTTGGATGGAGCCTCCGGTCGATTCCCGCCAAGAACGCCGGATGACGCAGATGCGTGTGGAACGCGCCCACCTTCGCCAGACGCTCAGCGCGGCGCCACCGCTCTAGACGCATCGTCTCCTCTGGAGTGGCAAGGAATCCCGCGTTGGCGTTGTTCCTGTAATATGCGCCGTTTGACGTGAAGTACTCGTCGACCTTTGCCGTCGATCGCGCATCGTCTTCGAATATTCGATACCGCGTCACTACTCTGTGATCGACCTCGTTCTCAGGTCCAAAGAAGTAGCCAAATGTTTTACGCGGATAAGCCGCGAGAATATCGCGCGCAAATTGGCGCAACAGATCCTGCGAAAAGTTCACCTGGTACAAATGCCAACGACCCCCCGCGCCCCCGAAATGGCAAATCAACACGGCGTTGCATCACTCTCACGACGCATGCTCGTGTGGTTATTGTGGCAGGTGGTGTCCCCCACACCCATGACCTACGTCCCGCATAATCGGGCCTGACTCGTGCTATTCCCCGCGATCGGGCGTGATGGCGGGTCGCTGACCTGCTGGTTCGTCTGGCTGGTGCACGAAATGTGGTCACTAAGAACCGCTTCTGGAAGCCTTCGGTGGTGGTCTCGCGATTCGTTCGTAAGGTCCGCACTGCCTCGGGGGCGGTCGCGGTCCAGGTCGTCACGCGTCGTGGCCAGGTAGTCGAGCAGGTCGAGCACGTGGGGTCTGCGCATACCGACACCGAGCTCGCGTTGCTGGTGACCGCAGCCCGTGAACTGCTGGCCCCGGGCCAGGACGTGCTGGACCTGGGTGAGGTGCCGGCGGTCCCGACCCGGATGGAGGACGTCGCGGACTGGACCACCTCGTCGACCCCAGCCTCGCCGCAGATCGCAGCGCCGGTCGGGCGGCCGGCATCGGCCGCGGCCGGTGGGCGGGTCATGGGCACTTCCGCTGTGCTGCTGTGGGAGGTGCTGACCAGCGCGTATATCCGGCTCGGGTTCGATGTCCTGGCCGATCCGGGGTTCCGGGCGACGGTCCTGGCACGGATCGTGGAGCCGACGTCCAAGGCGGAGGTGGTGCGGGTCCTGGACGAGATCGGCGCGCCAGCTCCGAGCCTGCGCACGATGTTCCGGTCTCTGGCCCGTGCGCAGTCCAGTGACTACCGCGGTCAGCTCGCCACTGCCTGCCGGGCGCGCTCGGCCCGGACCACCGGTACGAGCGCCCTGGTGCTCTATGA
>Ga0075524_10000448_pt1 | contig 10473 bp, 12 predicted proteins | sample NGEPerone_FD_76826 | JGI IMG/M metagenome (GOLD analysis project Ga0075524, IMG submission 76826) | Arctic peat soil microbial communities from the Barrow Environmental Observatory site, Barrow, Alaska, USA - NGEE Permafrost154B-one | ecosystem: Environmental > Terrestrial > Soil > Wetlands >...
GTATAAAGTCTTCACGGCTGATCAGGAACTCACGCAGGGTTTGTGAGTCAACCAGGGAGAAGCCGATCCTGCACGTATAGGTATTCAGGCAGGACTGAACATCGCCAAACATCTCTTTACGCCAGTCAGTCCCTATAACAAGGCGATGTTTAACACTGTCCAGAGACGTATCCGCTTTGGCAAGTTGTACGAGAAGCGGTGTTCCGACAATTGAAAAAAAGGTCCCAATCACCATATTCAGCTTTTCCAGCCGCCGCTGCTTCTCACGCGATTCCAGCATCTGGTCAATAATAAGGGTTACTACCAGTACTTCGATCGGGATAAAGGCAATATCACCGATAAAAAATATGAAAAGGTGATGCGAATCCTGAAAAATCAGGTAGTGGGCGGTAAACATCGCAAGGGACAACGTAACAAGTCCAATCCCTGCAAAGATTTTCCACCGTGTATCCTCTTTCATACACGTCAATGGGGTTTTTGGTATGAATAAAATTCCGTTACGCTCGCAGGCGGGGAGAACATTTTCAGCACGAAATCGCATCTTTTTAGTACGCTTTTTTCCCGGATTGGAACAAGTCTGCAGGCTTACGACCGAAATTTAAGGATAATGTATCGCTGATAAAAGGAGAGAACCCGGGTTTTTTTGTGTTGCCAGGAAAATATTTATGCCGGTTTTATTTCCACCAGCTTCAAGGCCCGCCCTTTTTCGCAGACATCCGAAGGTTTTCCCAGCACCGTATGCACAATATACTTCTCCCCGGTAACAACGCCATCCGGGCGACAGAGCGGATAACTCCGGCATTCATTTTTGGAACAGGACAGTTCGAGTTTGATCTTGGAATTCACCATAGCCATATCGGCATTGATGAGTGCAGTGACGGGGGCGTCGATGACTTCAACGGCAGTGGTACCATTGAGGTGGACCCCGCATTCGTGATGCGTTGTCCGCACTGATACAATACGGTATTTCCGGCCTGGCTGAAGGTTATTGCACGCTTTTTTTACTTTGCAGGTATCGCAGCCGGCAACTTCACCTTCGTAGATGAATTCAACGCCCTGTTTAGCCATAACCGTTCCGACCAGCGTCACTTTTGTTTTAACCTCAGCCATCTGAATACTCCTTTATTCGCTGTACAGCATCTGTATAAGATTCTGTGCCGATTCACGTGTCAATCCCATATCGAATATTGTGAAGCGCTCCGGACGGATAGTTTTTGCCATGAGAAGCGCTTCGACGGCAATTGCATCGTCAACACCAATGTCCGCGGGGGTAACCGGGGCGCCGATACATTTCAGAGAGGCACGGATTCCCCGCCAGTCCCCCCCGTGCAGGTACATGGAAATAATTGTCCCGATACCACAGCTCTCGCCATGGAGTGCCTTACCGGGGGCAAGCTTGTCAAGTGCATGGGAAAACTTATGTTCACCTCCGCTTGCCGGGCGGGACGAGCCGGCTATGCTCATCGCTACTCCGCTGGATACGAGAGCTTTTGTGACAAACCAGGCTGACTGTTCCTGGTGAGGCTTGATCAGGTGGGCATTCTTTACCAGGATCTCAGCAGTCATTTTCGAGAGCGCGACAGCATACTCGCTCATCGGCTCTCCTTTTACACGGTGGGCCAGCTCCCAGTCAAGGATTGCAGTATAATTGGAGATTATGTCAGCACACCCGGCAGCAAGGAGACGGTGAGGCGCAGAGGCAATGACACCCGTATCGGCAATGATTGCAATGGGAGGCTGGGCATCCAGCGATGCATGCCCCTCAACTGTAGGTACCGAGGCGCGGGAGGAGGCAATGCCATCATGAGATGCTGCTGTTGGAATGGAAATGAACTGGATGTCGAGGTTATAGGATACAATCTTCGCGGTATCGATTACACGTCCGCCACCGATACCGACAATAAAGTCCATTCCTGCCGCGGCTTTCTGGGCCTTTTTGATGATAGGAACGCTGATCTCTTCTGCAATAAACGGCTTCACCGAATAGTTCTTACTGAGTATATCGAGGACGTTATTTCCGGCAAGTACCATCGTCCCCTTCCCCGATATCAGGAGCGCAGACGTCCCGAGTTTGAGATCTTCACAGACAGAGGGGATCTGTCCGAATACATCATGTCCGATAACGACATCACGTGGCAGCTGCATCCATCTGGACTTGTCAAAAACTTTCGGTTTGAGTAATTTTATTGCATCTGCGCTCATTGTGATCAGTGATGATTAGTGATTTCATATACAAATATTACATCGATCCCATCCGGCTGGGGCAGTCCTATAATATCGTTGATACGCTTACATACGCAGTAATCCTGGTCATCGGGGTATATTTATTGTACCGCTGGATGTCACAGTCCACCTATCTTTCAGATGGCGGGATTACTATTGATGCCGGATTTATCCTTGCCACGCTTCCCTATGTTGTTCTCGGGGGAGTGTTGCGGGTTATCCAGGACACCGGGATGATCAAGAGTGACTTCCAGTTTCTGCTCGTGACCCCGCTTATCTATTTCGTACTCTTTTTTTTTACCATTGCGATGCTGTTTCTTTCACGCTCTATAGCCCTTAAGGGATTTACAAAGAACAGTCTCGCATTTTACGCAATAGCCGGTGTAATGTCCACCTTTGTCGTCTCACTCGTACTTCTGGCATGGGGCATCAGGTATGCTCACTTCGATCTCTTCATACTCGCTGTCATCCCCCTTATGGCAGTCACCGCCACGCTGCTGGTATGGGCCTGCATGAGATACCTCCTTAACTGGAAATACGTGACCGATCCACTCTACCTTACCCTCCTTTTTGGTCAGCTGCTGGATGCAAGTGCGACCAGTTACGGGATTGACCTGCACCCGTCCATCCAGTACATGGAACAACACGTCGTGGGTTCCGGACTCATTGAGCTGACCCATACCGCATTTGTCATGTTCCCTCTGAAACTGGTCGTGCTCTTCCCGGCAATTTATATCATGGAGTTGTACCGCAAAGAGGCAAATCCCGCGTTCTGGCACCTTGTCCTGCTTGCTATGATAGTTGTCGGACTTGCACCAGGTATACGGGATATGATGCGGATGGTGTTGTATGTCTGATACCAGGCTGCAAAACGCGATTATTATCACATTCCTCCTCTTTTTTGCTACCATAACAGTGGGCTGGATCGGGACCATACAGAACCCTGAGATAGGCGAAAACCTGATGAAACTGTTCCAAAAGGAAGTTGCCGACCAGATATCCGGCAAGGAAGCTCCGGATATTTTCATCAAACTCTTTTTGAACAATCTTGAGGCGTGCATCCTCCTCTTTATAGGGGGCGCATCGTTTGGCATTCTCACGATATTCATCATGAGCCTGAATGGTATTGTCATAGGTGCGATCATGGAGATCGTGAGGAAGGACCACACACCCGCGTTTGTCGCTGCTGCGATTCTGCCCCACGGTATCTTTGAGATTCCTGCGTTCATCATCTCCGGTGCACTGGGGATCGTGCTCGCCCAGTCACTCATTGCAGAGTGGTACAATGGAGCCGACGCTGCAGGAGATGCACAGAAATTCGGACGGATCTTCTTACTCTACGTACTACCGCTCGTTGTAGTCGCGGCATTTATCGAGGCTTTTATTACGCCTGTAATCATACATCTAGTAGCTTAGAGGATCTGATTTATGGACGATGATTCGGGCGCCCTGCCGTCAAAACAGGATTTTTCTGCATGGTATAATGATCTGCTATGGCGGGCGGAGATTATGGATGTCCGTTATCCGGTCAAAGGGTTGTATGTCTGGTTTCCGTATGGCTTTGCACTGCGAAAGCATGTATACCAGAGGTTACGCGACCTGCTTGACCGCGATCACCAGGAAACACTTTTTCCGCTTCTGATCCCTGAACAGGAGTTCATGAAAGAAGCCGAGCATATCAAAGGATTTGAAGAAGAAGTGTACTGGGTAACGCATGGGGGAACAACACCGCTCGACGTGAAGCTGGCGCTCCGGCCGACCAGCGAAACCGCCATCTATCCCATGTACGCTCTCTGGGTCCGCTCGCACGCTGATTTGCCGATCAAATATTACCAGATTGTAAACACGTTCCGGTACGAGACAAAACAGACCCGCCCGCTCATCCGGTTGAGGGAAATCACTTCCTTCAAGGAAGCCCATACAGTTCATGCAACGTGGGATGAGGCTGAGGCTCAGGTCGAGGAAGCAATCCGGCTCTATCGCGAATTCTACGATGGTCTCTGCATCCCGACCCTTGTTTCAAAACGCCCGGACTGGGACAAGTTCCCCGGGGCTGATTACACGATCGCTGTTGACGCAATCATGCCAAACGGCAAGACACTCCAGATCGGCACCGTGCACCACCTTGGCGACCACTTTTCACGGACGTTCAACATTACCTACGAAGACAAAAACGGAGAGCAGAAATTCGCTCAACAGACCTGTTATGGTATTTCAGAGCGCTCCATTGCGGCCCTGATCAGTATCCACGGGGATGATAAAGGTCTCATCCTTCCGCCTGCAGTTGCAACACTCCAGGCAGTGATTGTCCCGATTACGATCGGGAAACGCCACGAAGATGTCATGGCCGCCGCAAATAAACTTTACACCGATCTCACTTCCGCCGGATTCCGGGTGAAACTTGACAGCCGTGATATGCGTCCCGGAGCGAAATATTACTGGTGGGAGTTGCGGGGTGTCCCGCTCAGGCTGGAATTAGGGCCAAGAGATCTCGATGCAGGAAAAGTCATGGCTGTCACAAGGACCGGTCAGAAACTGTCGATAGAACTCGTATCGATCGTTGATGGGATCACCACGGTCTTTCGCGAGATCACGGACGCTATCCGCGAACGTGCGGAAAAGCACACGGAATCTCATCTTTGTTCAGTGACATCCCTGGCAGATCTTACTACTACGCTGGACAGCGGGAATGTTGCAGTAGTCACCTGGTGCAAGCAGCGGGAATGCGGGGATGCGATTGAGACCAGGACGAATGCGAGTATCCTTGGAACTGATGTGCGTTCATGCTATGTTCCGGCCTCTGATGGTCCCTGCATTGAATGCGGGAAACCCGGTAAAGCAACCCTTGTCGGAAGAGCTTACTAAAAGCATGAAAAAAAGAGCTGTTGTTTTCCCTTTATTTCTTATTTTAACCCCACGCAACCTTGTATCACACACGAGATTTTCCCTGAGGCTTATTTATCGTGCGCAGAGCCCGTTCCTTTTTTACTGGTAAAGACCCTATACTAGATAAGTATTTGAGGCGGCAGCAGTGAATAAAAATCCCAAAGACTCAGGATCCATATACCTGCCCGAACGATACAGGCAGCAGATCGAAGCAAAGAAGAAACGTCGTCTTGTTAAAAAAATTGCTCTGATAGGGGGGATAATAGCGATCGTTGCAGTGGTGTATCTGGTAGTAAGCGGAATTCCCGGTTTTTTAAACGGGTCTGCCCCATTACTTCCCGTATCAACGTTACTATCTCCTGAAAATGTGTCAAAATCAGCAACAGGAGAACCCGGCACCCTTCAATCCGAAAACATTTCCCTATTAGAAAACCCCAACCTCAGCATTGGAGGAGGAGTTCCTTTACTGCCGACCCCGGATATGGTATCGCTGGATAATGCAACCAGGTTCCTCCGCCTGGACTACCCGGCACATGCATATTCGCTCATCAGTGTGAATCTAACGGACCAGTACAGTGGCCATATTCTGTATGAGTTCCGGATCAGACCAACCGGTTCCGGGAAGGATGATTCCGGATATCCCGTATTTGTCGACGCCAGAACCGGGGATCCCTATACTCCCGGACAAGCCAGTGCCAGGATCACTGCCGATCAGGCAAAAACCCTTATAAAAGAAGCTTTTCCCCGGCTTCGTCCGGATACGATCAGGGTGAGGTACGATAATCGTCCTGAATCTTTTCTGGCCTGGATCTTTTCCGTGACCACCGGTAATATGACTGTCCTTACCGGAACCCTCGACCCTGAGACCGGCCAGGTATTATCCTTCTCTCTCGTTACGTCCTGGGAGGACAGGCAGGCAGAACCATTGCTTGATATCAGCGCAGCCCAGAACATTGCAGACCGGTATATTCTCGAAAAAAACAGGGTGCCGCTTCCCCTGAACATGAGTGAGGCAAGATATATTCCTTTAAAGGTCTCCCAAAAGACTGTTGCCGGGCACTATGTTTTTGTATATAACCGGATTGTCCAGGGAATTCCCTGCGATAGTGACGGTTTCACCATTTCCATTGATTCAGTGAGCGCAGAGGTCACGGGATATGAACGACGCTGGAATTCTCCCGACAGCGCTTTTTCGGTGGCCCTAGACCCTCTGGTAACCCGTTACGAGGCCACATTTTATATCCTGCAAAGAGCCAGAGAAACCCATCCTGAATCAGTGGATAGTCTTTCCATTGTTTCGGCAGAAATCCGATGGAAAGATCATACCGTGGCAGGATCTTTCCCCCGCCCGGGCAGTATTCCTATGGCCTGGAAGGTGCAGTTCACTGATGGGATTATCGGTCCAAAACAGGTTTCCGCACTGGGCTGGGTTGATGTACAGACTGGAGAGATCCTGGATTTCTATTACCCTCACTAATTTTTTAATATCCCAAAAAGTCTGCCTTTCATGTGCGATGCCATAATCCGGGTCAATTACCACGCTTCACTACCGGCACCTAACGTTTACTAATCCTGCCAAGCTCACCAAGTGCGAGTCCTTTATTGTACCATGCCGTCACACGGTCTGGATCACGCGACAACACTTCATCATAGGCCGTCACCGCTTCCTGATACCTGCCTAATTTGTGAAGTGCACTTCCTTTATTGAGCAATGCCGGTACATAATCCGGGTCAATTGATAATGCTTCATCATAGGCCTTCACCGCTTCCTGATACCTGCCTAGTTTGTAAAGTACGAGCCCTTTATTGTACCATAACGATTTATCATTCTGTTCACGGGACAAGACTTTCTCGTAGGCATCGAGTGCTTCCTGGTACCTGCCCAGTTTGTTCAGAGCATATCCTTTATCATTCCATACCGTGGCATCATTCGGGTCTATTGATAATACTCTCTCGTAGGAATCCACTGCCTCCTGATACCTGCCCAGTTTGTCCAAGGCCAGTCCTTTATTGTGCCATACGGTGGCATCATTCGGGTCTATTGATAATGCTCTCTCGTAGGAATCCACTGCCTCCTGATACCTGCCCAGTTTGTCAAGTGCCAGTCCTTTGTTGTTCCATGCTTTCACATAGCCAGGGTCAATTTTCAATGCTTTCTCATAGGAATCAACGGCTTCCTGGTACCTTCCCAGTTTGTCAAGTGCCAGTCCTTTGTTGTTCCAGGCTTTCACATAACCAGGGTCAATTTTCAATGCTTTCTCATAGGAATCTGCTGCTTCCTGGTACCTGCCAAGAACGTAGAGCGCTAGTCCTTTGTTGTTCCATGCGGGCGCATAATCCGGGGAACCTGACAAAGCTCCCTCAAAGGCGTCCAATGCTTCCTGATACCTGCCAAGAAGGTAGAGATCATTTCCCGATTTAACCCATTCTTCAGCATCCATCAGCACATGTCCCCCGCAATTCCAGCTCTATTCACCATACCGGAGTATAACAAAATAAGGATATTGAAAAATTTAATTAATATCTTACCCATATCGTCCAACGATATCCAGGTGAAGTGAAAAAGCAGGGCTTCTTGCATTTTTTTATCCGTACAGTTTTTTATTAAAAAACGCGTCAAAACAAAATTCCAAATCAAATCAGAATTCTTTTTATATTGCTCGACAATTTGCACGTTAAAAAAAAGGTTTTTTGATGTATCAGCAACTGTCACATATATACTCAACCCGGAGATTAGTATTCCGCATATCCCCGTGGATTGATTTTCTTCCGCCCCGGAAAAATAATTTTTTGCATTTCTTACAGTATTTGGGTTTTATGTGATCCCAGGTATTCATCGGGATCTCGAGAGCAAAGCCGGTTTTGGTCCACTCTTCAGGAGGTTTCTCTGCATTCTGCTCATAGGCTGCGACAAACTCCATGATCTGGTGGGGGGGCACGCCCAGATCGACAAATTTCTTGAAGACAAAATAATTGAAGATCAACCACGAGAGGTCCGAACGATCGAGGATTCCTTCATACTCCCCGTACGACTCATCAAATTCCTCAAGTGAGCAGCCGCACAGCGGGCATTTTCCGCCCACTAGCTCGTCGAGAAAAACCTCTTCCTGGCACCCCGGACAAGTCGTGTGAGGGGATTGCATGCGTGATGTCATTGTAGTCTCCTGAAGGAAGCAAAGAGTATTGATGTTCATCTGTGTTGGACTGAAACTAATACTCAGTACTATTCGTGGGGGTATTAGCCGGGTTCTCCACGTACAGGTTATCCCTCATCTGTGGGCATCTGTACATTTCCATGAGTTCCGCAGAATTCTGCATAATCGTATTATCTGCACTGCACATATAGGTATCACCAGTGCATGTATCTCCCGATAAAAGGTTTGCTGTTGGAGTACCTTTTTAGTCCGCGGATGGTTCTTCGCGTTCCATGACAAGCGAACCAAAGATTACTTTTTCAAGCACCTGCGCAACGTACTTGATGTGCATTGCCTTTTCCAGGTCTTCATTCCGGTGGACATCTGCATAGAGCTGGAGACGCATAAGGGAGAACCGGAACCGGTCAAGCGTGTCATCGTCAAGTTTCATTGCCTCGCGGTATATTGGTTCGAGCATGTCGGGAAATGCAAGCGGATTCTCAAGGCATGCGATGACTCCTGAATAAATAGGCATCTGTGCCTCCTTTCCTGAAAGAATCCGCAGGTAATCCATATTATCCCTCGATAACCTTAATGAGTGATTCCATTACCTTGTCAACAGCCTCCCAGGTAGGGCTGTTTCCGCGGCGTATGATGAACGGCCGACCCTCGTCTCCTGCTATGCGCATATCGATATCGATCGGGATTGAACCAAGGAACGGGACAGCCAGTTCATCGGCGATCTTTTTCCCGCCACCCTTGCCAAAAAGGTCAATCTGCTCTTTGCAGTGAGGACAGATCATACCGCTCATGTTCTCGATAATTCCCAGCACGGGGACGTCGAGTTTCTGAATGAATTTTACGGATTTCCGGGCATCCATGGTTGCCACATCCTGGGGGGTCGTGACAATAACTGCACCGCGGAGATTGGGGGCGAGCTGTGCAATTGTCAGGGCCTCATCTCCGGTTCCCGGGGGCAGATCTACCACAAGATAGTCCAGGGAGCCCCAGTTTACTTCTGACAGGAATTGCTGGATTGCAGCCATCTTCATCGGACCACGCCAGATAATCGGGGTGCTCGTGTCAGGCAGGAGGAATGCCATGGATATGACGGAAAGTTTTCCGGTGATATGGACAGGTTCGATCCTTTCTCCTATCATGGCGAGTTTATGGTCTTCGATCCCCAGCATCTTGGGAATGTTGGGGCCATGCATGTCGAGGTCTAAAAGTCCAACCCTGAATCCATGGTTGGAAAGGGCATACGCAAGATTTACGGACACCGTAGATTTCCCAACACCGCCTTTCCCCGAAAGTACCATGATAACATGCTTAACATCTACCTCAGCCTTGGGTTGCAGGCCGGCCGGGCTGTTTTTTGCCGAAGAGCAGGTTTTGGCAGTCGCGCACGTGGAACACTCGTTTTTGCATTCTTCATCCTCTGCCTTCGTTCTGGTATCTTTTTTTGTCATGGGATGCCTCTTTTAAAAAAATTGAACTGTTATTACTCTCATCAATTATCCTTTGCATGCAATAAAGATGTGGAGATGGCTGCAATCACACACAGTTGTTTCACGTTGCCTTATCCTGTCAGCCGCCGCCGGACAGGATTTGATGCAGAGTACCGGGATTCCATCAGGAGCATCAAGCCACCGCACGAACAAAAAGAGACGGGAACCTGAAAAGACCAGGCAGACAAAGCATTATTTTTCCCGTACCCCATTTTGTAGTAATGGAAACCCTTATCGTATCCCTTGATTTCCTCGAGTTCCCGCCCACGCATACCTGTGAGGGGGATAACCTCTCTCCACGGATCAGGTTAAAAGGCCTGAACGCCGCATCAATCGCCGTTATGGTGTTCAATCCTTTTGAAAAGTCCTGCTGTTCATTCACTCCCTGGATCATATGGAACATCCCCCCGGTATCTATAATTCCCGCGGGTATCCCCCGTGATGGTATCGTTACTGCACCTGTTAGTGCAGTACAGGGTATCACTGACCATGGTTCTTTAGGGTATACCGGACCCTGCCCGCCACATGGGCAGATGATACGGTACCAGTTCAAAGTATACGGGCTCGACAGCATGCTGGACCTGAAACCCGGATCAGACAAACACGAACTTGTCTCTGCTATGAAAGGACACGTTGTACAGTTTGGCGAAACCGTTGGAATCTGTTCCCGTTAAAGAAAAAAATTCTCCTGCATTAAACTGGTGCGCAAAAATTATTATGCG
>Ga0075524_10000449_pt1 | contig 10471 bp, 20 predicted proteins | sample NGEPerone_FD_76826 | JGI IMG/M metagenome (GOLD analysis project Ga0075524, IMG submission 76826) | Arctic peat soil microbial communities from the Barrow Environmental Observatory site, Barrow, Alaska, USA - NGEE Permafrost154B-one | ecosystem: Environmental > Terrestrial > Soil > Wetlands >...
ATTGAGATGTTCTTCAGCTCTTCCAAATCAAAATCTTCCAGAGCGTGACCCGATGAAATAGCATTCTCAACTTTGATCGCATCCCGGACATCTGCGATTAAAACTGCATGGACCTTGAGCCTGTCGAATGCTTCAATGAGTGAATCGTGACAGATATCCTGGCATTTCGCGTTTACATCGCGAACGGATTCCATCACTTCACCTTCAGAATTCATTAGCGACTTTTTGTCTGTGTACTCCACAATAAGACTCCTGTTCTTAACACTTGCTTTTGTGATTCTCATGATAAAAAAATTAAATTATTGATTATTAAAAAGGGCTATAATAGCTTTGCTTTCAAATGGGTTATAAATCCTTCCATTTTAAATTGATAGTATAGGTTGAAATCTTTATACCCTTCATTTCCTTGCTGCCATAACCTAAAGAGAACCGCTCTTAATCGTTGGCTATGAGTTTTTGCCATGTCCTCAAAATCGGTTTTTAGATTATTGATATTGTCAACTTCTTCCTTTGTGAACTCTTCAGCTTTAATGGCTACATAAACGAAGTTCTGAACACACATTTGAAGCTGAGCTGCTGTTTCAGGGCTTATCTCATTCGTCTGAAATGTTAGTTTTTTTGTCCTGTCCTTCAGGTCTCGACTACCTTCGTAAATGGCAGCTATTAAAATTGAATCGCTCATTTCTTTGGTTTTGTTCTTTTATTTTGTGATCTTAAATACATCCAATTTGAATAGTTTGAAAACTATCATAGCCTCATGAAGAGCATCATGAGCAGCTCGATGTTTTTCCACATATGGAAAGTCAGGAAAGAAGTGATTGAAAGCCTCTTCAACTTTGGGCCATTTAAAGCCTCCGAATTGTCCAGGTAGTTTGCAAACATCTGTACTTAGAAGCATGGGGCATGGAAGTAATTTAGGAAAAGTAAAGCCCCGATCATGTAGGAATGTCACGTCAAATATTCGATTATAAGAAGTAAGTCCCAATGGGTAAGAATTGATAAGTTCCTGAAATTTGACGGCGACATCTTCGAACTCCGGAGCCTCCCGTACCATCTCAACAGTCAGATCACTGTTCTGAAAAATCCAAGCATCCCTATGTTTTGCGCTCAATATCTTTTCCCGACAAAGGCTATTAAAAACCTCTGTAATCTCACTCGTATCGAGGTCTAATTCGACGGCTCCGATCTCTACGATGCTTCCACCATCCTTTAAGAAACCGGTTGTTTCGATATCGATTATTAAAATCTTGTTTTTAGTATCACTCATGAGAGTTGATTTTTTTAAGTTTCAGTCTTTTATTTCGTGACGTTTTTGTTTCCTTCAATTCAATCGTATATTCCCGATCAGGCTTCATTACTCGCAAGAATTCTTTATCAATTCCCCGGATGTCGTTCTTCGTGATATGAAATTTCATGGCCGTAAATTTTAATATTCTTCACGCTCTTCCATATCCCGACGGCGTTGTCGCTCGTTTTCTTGTCTATTTATTTCCCTGTTGGCGGTATACTCAGGATCTCGACCGTCGTAATAATCATTTTCGCTTCTGTCTGGATCAATTCTGTCAGGATTACCCCCACGGCGCCAAACATCATAGCAAGCATCACTGTAATGGCTACTTGAACTCATATTATTATTCTCCTATTTTTAAGCTGCTTTATTTTCTCCGAACATTAACCACCACCTGAAAGCCAACTCATTGTATTTGGATTTGCCATCCTTATAAAGCGAACTATCGCGAGTGATGTAGACTTTGAACACTTTGAAGTTTACCTTTGAAATGGCAATTAGAATATCCTGTTTGCTTCCAGCTATGTCCATATACCAGGCTCTTTGCCGATCATAGTCAAAGTACCTGACAGCATCTTCGAAACCTTTTTGAGTTGTGGCAGCTGTACTTTTAATGTCGCCTCCCCATTTCAGATCCTGTCTCCAGATATCCCATTTACAACGGGTATTGAGTTCAAAGTCAATACCAGAGAAGTTGAGTTTCATTCGTAAGCTCATGATCTTTTGAGTATCTGCCCCGTCAATCATTTGCTTCGCCACTTCATCCCTTGCAAAAGCTCTTTTCATATTCATGGCCTGTTCGAAGGTTTCCTTTGTGAAATGATCCGTGTCGCAGGTTCGCTGTAGAAAATCAACTCTTTCGGATTCTGTCAGCATAGCGTCGAGCAGGTTTCCAAACTTATATGCCTCAGTTGGGTCAGGCATATAAGTTGGATAGAGCTGTTTTTTCAACCATGAGAGATCAGAGTTGCTGACCTCTTTCCGGTTGTAGTAGCTATCAGGATTCATTACTTTGCCTTGTAGGTTTCAGTATATTTCAAAAGTGGACTTACGATCTTCTCATCGTTCTTGATCGCATAAGCTTCACAGAATGCTTTCATTTGACCGATTGTCTTTTTCTCAATCTTATCAGCTGGAAGTGAACAACCTTCTTTTTCAAACCAGAACTGGAATAGTAAACCGTAACCGGCCCTGTGGTTTACTTCGATCATGTACCCATCTTTAGTTTTGGGAGCTTCTGTTTGAAATAATTGAGCCTGTGTTGCAATGGTAGCTTCGAAGGTTTTACCGGCAGCTTCAACCGCTGCGTTCTGATTAACTTCAAGCAGCTTCTTTGCAGCATCATCCAATAACCTTTGAGCCTCTAATTCCTGACGTTCCTTTGCTTCTTTCTCAAGTTTCGCGGCTTCTTCAATACCGGCATTTGCGATGGTTTCGAGTTCCTTTTGTTTGGAAGGTATCTTTTCGATCAGCTCCCTGCGATATTCCATCAGGTCAATTCCGCAAACATCATTGAGATCAACGAAAAGGTCTTCTGATTTCTTCGCTGCTATGATTTCATTTACCTGTTCAGGTGTTAAGAAATTTACGAAGAAGTGCTGTTTTGCGAATGTGTCGAATATGATTTTTGTAAGTCCCATCGGAGTAGCCGTGATCATCTTTCGGGTTGACTCAACAGAATCAAGTTTCATTCCTTCGAAGATGTTGTTCATTGCACTTTTGACCCCTGAAAGATATTGACCAAATGATTCATTGACTGCAATGGTGACCTGCTTTTCAATTTCGATCTTCTCTTTTTCGATGTTTTGAAGTCTGAGAACTTCAGCATCCTTTTTCTTCTGAATTGCGATCTTGTCAGTGACGAAGATGTTTCTGATCCCCTGAATTTTAAAGAAGATATTTGATTTTCCGGCAGGGTCAATATCTGATTCCAGGGTTGTAAACTCCTTTTTCACCTCATCAACGATCTGCGTAAATGGCCGGCGAGCATCGTAAATGGTTTTGTATGTTACCCTGAGTTTGCCTTGGTAATCTGCCATCAGAGCGTCAAGGTCATCGCTCATGCCGTGCTCTTCTGCTTTGTCGAGCAGGTTGTTTCCATATTCTACCGCTCTGTCGTGACGGGTTTTGCTGTCTTTGAGGATGGCTGGAGCTGTCTGTACGATCTCCACCAGTTTTGCAGTTGCTATTTCAGCAGGTAATAAATTATTTTCCATTTTTGTAATTGGATTAAAAGGATTCGTTTGGATCACATACTATTTTTACCGTGTCTTTAATGACAGGTTGTGCAGCTTCGCCAAAAGGCTCTGGGGTATCTTTCTCTTCAAGTTCTTCGCCTTCAAAGGATGCAACGTCGCTAATTCTTAATTTAGTATAGGCTCTCATTGCATGCTTGATGGTTTTGGCTTCAAGAAATCCAGGGTCTATCTGGCCGTTGTCGGAGGTGTATAGTGCATTAGGCTTACCATATTCATCGCCGAATTTAGGAATTGAATACTTCATCAACCTAGCGATATCATCCTCCAGCATCCACTTAAAATCGAGCGAATTCCCGGGCAATTCAATGCAAACCCAGCAGCCCCAAATCTTTTTTGACCTATCCTGCATTTTAGGCTTGTAGTCAACGTAAAGTTCGCCTCTTTGATTTGTGAGAGGTTGAAATACATCACCTTCATAAAGTACAATCGGGTTTTTCATTCGGATAATTTGACCGGCTGAAATCCTCATATTTAATTCTCCATAAGCGGTAATAGACAACAGGCAAGTTTCAACGTACTTCTTTTCGGTTTTTGTTCCGATATTCACACCCCTACTCCCCAGATAAGCTTCCGACTTTTGCCCGGGCTGAATACTTATGCCTTGAATTGCAATCTCAATAAATGCACTGTAAAGGCTTATCCTTGTACATTTTTGCAATTTGTCGCTTCCGTTGAGCGCCTTTTTATAATACATCGATTCCTTTTCATAAATCATCTCTGCTTCATCGATACTTTTTTTATGTATCTTTGAAAAAGTGTTAATGAAGGAATCCTTCACTTTCGCATCCTCAGTAATTTTCAGAGGATTTAAATTGTCTAACCACGTTTCATTTGCCATAGCACTGTTTTATAATTGTTTGTTAATTAATTAGGGTAGATCGGTCAGGGTCTGCCCTTTTTATTTTTAAAATGGGAGATCGTCATCTGCCCTGCAATCTTCAATCTTGAATTCGTTTACTTCAATCGATTTGATTGAGGCTAGTATATAAACCTTCTTTTCTAGTAACTTAGCCAGTCGTTTAGCCTCCGTTTCTGCATTATCAATGCTTGCATGAGTGAATGTCGGAGTTCTTTCACCGGCCACATATACCATGTAAAATCCGTTTAATTTCATTTTCAATTATTTAAGATTAAACTGCAATTCGTTCGTAATAATCATGTTTGCTAAATTCTTTGCCCCATGTTGCAGAGGCTTCGCCGGCCATGATGAACTTTTCAAAATCAGCTTTGTGAAAGCATACTCTACAAACTCCATTATCACATCTTTTCTTTTGGTTCCAGGCTCTGAAAACATTCAGGCTTTTGCATTTGGGACATTCGGGAGTAGTGTAAGCATTCATAGCGCGTACTTTTCAAATTTATGAACCGCATCGTCAAGGATTACAATAAGCTTCACATCAGCCGCTCCACCTCGTAAAAGTTCCTTTGCTGCTAAGTATAAATCACAGGTAGCTGCTATTTCATCCATCATAGGATCTGATTTAAACTCTGCTGTCCATTCGGGGAATAGATCGTAAATGGCGTGTCCGATGTCGATATCTTCAACCTTGACAACATCCTTAATTTCTTCTTCCCTTTGATCGGGTTCATCCGTTCGGTGATCTTCTTTCCAGGTTAACCATGCAAACCAAGCGAGGCTAAGCACACAAAGCCCTGCGATAATATTAATTGTTGTCATACTTTGGATGGTATTAACTCATAGGTTGTTCTGTCGGGAATTTCAACTGTAAGGTCCTCCAGGTATGATTCTCCTTTTGTTCTGAGGATATCCTTTTCGAATATTAGAATGGCTGATTCTGGAGTGGTTGCACTTGCATAGAACTTGTATTCATACTCCTTTGCATATTTGATCTTGCAATCTAATACCGGTGATCCTTTACGTTCACCTATTTCGAAGCTGACCTCAAGTGCATGTCCGGCTTCAGCTCCATTGTATTTATCGATCAGCTTTTGTGCTGACCGAAAGAATTCATTTAATGTGTAGCTCTTTTTCATAGGATTAAGTTTTAAAATAACCGCGACACCTTCCCAAGTATCGCGGCTTAATTGAATTTGATCCGTTTCACTATGGTGGGCTAAAACAACCGGATACTTTGAAAAATAGAATATAATTCAAGGCTAATTGAATCCATGAACTGTGGAGAGGGCAGGACTCGAACCTGCGGCATATTTCAACATCACCACTCTGTCACCTCCCCAGTTTGCCGTTTCCTATCCACCCTTCGTAAAGTGCGTGTGTATAAACGGTTTCGCTTGTCGGATTACTCTTTCATTTCTGATTTTCCCCGCAAACAATTTTATCAACATGTCAATGAGCGTGTTATTTGTTCAGGAGGGGTTACGAGACCCCTAAAGGTTTATAGCTTTATTCGTCCTAATCCTGAACCGAAGTTGTTGCGCTTCGGTTTCTTCTTATTGCCTTTAGGCCAAAGCCAAAGAATTAAAAGCAAAACCGCAATTGTGATAGGCACTACTAGCCATGGGTTTCTGTCAATTGCATCAAGTGCAGCTTGAAACGCCGTAAGACCTCCAAATAGTGATAGTGTGTAGTATAGAAATTTCATAAGATCGTTTCTTTTGTAATCCAGTTTTCAAAATCCTCCCTTTTGATCAAGGCCTTACTTCCTTTGATCAACATTTTAAGCTTTCCAGATTTAATAGCTGTATCCACGCTTGCACGATGCGACAATCGGTAACAATCAGCTTTTGTCATCATCGGTTTAATGGTTCCGGTTTGTATTAGCACTTCCCTTGCAGTACGCTTAGCTGTATCCTTCGAGATGGCAGATACAAACCTGCTCAATTGGCTCTCGTCCTTGAATATTAATGGATAGTCCATGTCAGTTTTCTAATTGAATTGTGAATTCTATTTCATTCTCGTTACGGCAACGTCTTGCACGTCTGGTTCTGATGATGCATACTTTCTTTGTTCTGTCTCGGTGATGGATTAAACCAGTCCCAGCTCCTTTACCTTCAAGGCTATCTCAACGTTGTTGCTACATTGCAGCTTGTCCCGAAGCCGATCAATCAGGCTATTTACCGCTGTCTCCCTGCGGAATCCCATTTCAATTGTAATTCGCTTGTAGGTTAACCCGATCCCGATCAGTTTAAGGCACTCAAGCTCGCGGAAGGTGATTCTTGAACCGTTGATCAGGAGTGGAGAACAAACTTTTCCCTCACCTGCGCACTTACCTTTGCGGCCACACTCGACGTATTCCTTTGTGAGTTTTCCATTGGTTGAAATATCCGGTACTCCATCGAGCCTACCTCTGTTGCAATAATTGTATTGCTCTAGCATTCCGGCTTCGGTTGAAAGTCCCATCATACGAAGTCCTTTAAGTGCCTTCGTGTCGGAGCTGAGTTCATCGCGTAGATCGTCAAGGACATTTAGGGGAAGTTCCCAGAAGTTGTTTGTTTTGCCTTCCGAAATCCAGAAGCATTTACCGAAGTTTTCAGGATCTGCGAAAATCTCAATGCTGTTGTCTGTGGGTATAAGCCCTGATGGTAGTTTGTCCATGATTAGCCTAGTAAATCGTTGGTTTTTTTCTCGATGGATCTTGCCCTCTTTTGCCTCTCTTCGATAATCTTAAGAGCAGCGGACATGATTCTGGTTTGAGTATCCTCAATGAGCTTTTCCTCTTTGCCGTTGAAGAAGCTGTTGATGGTCACTACATGAAGCTGCATTTCATTTGCAATTCGCTTCTTGTCGCCGTAACGTAACTCTCCGTTAATTTTTCCGATCGTTTCCTTGTTTGTCATATTAGATTAAATTTTATCTTTACTGTATTTTAATTTGTGATTACTTTTGTTTTTCTTCAATTGTAATACGATGCAAATATACATACAGTTTCAGTAAATACAAACATTTCGTGTAATATTTTAATGCTATTTTAATTTATTTTTTATTTGTCTGATTTATAGATATATGTAAAAACAAAAAAATCCCACCGTATGGCAGGATTGCTTAAACGAAAACTATGGATGTTGCTTTATGTAAAAATTTGGATGCTGTACTTAGAAGACTGGCAAGTAATAAAACCGCGAATAAAGGAATGAAGTTTGCAACTGCCTGCAAGGATGGCATTGGTGTTATCAATAATCGTGGCGTGGAGGAACTAAAGCAGCATTTACTAGGAGATGGATATATAGAGGGGTATGGGTTTGGTGATGGCCGTGCTCCTTATTCAATTACGTCTTCGGGCATAGCTTTTTTACGCGACGGAGGTTACACGCAGCAATATAAAAATGAAGTGCGAGACAACAAAATTAAAGATAAGCAATTGAAAGGTTTTAAATTTCCTAAATGGGCAGTTATCATTTCAATTCTTTTTTTGCTACTTGCAATCGCTTCATATATAAAACAATGGAATGTTTTTTAGACAAACCACGATGCGATGATAAATATCATTGCAAGCACTGAGCATGTTGACATAAAGGAGATAGTGAATCTGCACTCTTCCAGTCTGTACATAAGCATAAGCGTATAGTTTGCATTCTCATCATTAGTGATCTCTGGTTTTTTAGGGTAATGCAACGAATATTTCATACAATAGATTTTTTTCAAAGATACAAACAATTTCAGTAAATGGAACAAGAACTACCAGAGCTAAACAATCGCGTATTTCAGCTTATTAACGAGCTTTGTGCTGGCAACGTAAGTGAGTTTGCAAGGCAAATAGGCGTTAAACAGCAAACTATTGACAGATTATTCAAGATTGATAAGCGAACTGAAAAATTTCCAAGGGTAAAAAGTGAAATAATAGATGCAGCGCTTTTAACATTCAAAAGGGTGGATAAAGTGTGGCTGCTGACTGGCAATGGAAAAATGTTTAATGATCCAGAACTGATAAGTTTCGATGATAATTTAAGTAAAATAGTCAAAACGATCCCGTATTATCCAGATGTTAACGCAAGCGCAGGTCTAGACTTCCTTACTGAAAATGGGAATAACTACAGTGTTCCGATTAAGATACCTAACGTAGATGCTCAGGCGTTCATAAATGTGTTTGGAGACAGTATGTATCCTAAATATTGTAGCGGTGAAATAATAGGCATCAAAGAGATCGAGAAGGATATGGTATTCCCTGGACATGCTTTTGTTATTCAAATGACCGATGGGGAGGCATATATAAAGTACATTGATCCGGGGAAAGATGATGATCACTGGATATTGCGTAGCGAAAACCCACATTATAAACCGAAGCAATTTCATTTGTCAAAAATTCATAAAGTCTATATCATTAAGGCCGTTATCACTAAATCAACATTATTATAACTCATTAAAACCAACCAATAATTTAAAATGAAAAACCTTATTTTGATTACCTTATTATTAATTCCCTGTTTTTCGTTCGCACAGGAGGTTCAATTACCAATCAACCCGAAAACTCAAAAGATTGAATACACTGATCTTGTTAAGGTTGATTCAACTCTAACCAGTGATGAGCTTTACACAAGGGCCAGATCGTGGTTTGCAACGGCCTTCAAATCGGCAAACAATGTGATTCAAATGGAAGATAAGAGTACCGGAATTATTATCGGGAAAGGGAATTTTTCAATTCGTGAGCAGTTTGGATTGGCCAGCGGACATGTTTCCTTTACAATAAAAACTCAAGTAAAAGATGGCCGATATAAATATTGGATTAATGATTTTGTTCACGATGCAAGCAAGGGTCAAATCGGAGGTAACTTAGAAAATGAGAAACCTCTTTGTGGAACTATGATAATGATGCGTAAATACTGGGGAAAAGTTAAGGAAATGACAGATGCAAAAATGATCACAATGATTCAGGACTTAAATGAGCAGATGAAAAAACCATCTTCCGGCAAATCTGACAACTGGTAGAATACCGATAAATCGTTATTTAAACTGCATACACAGTAAATAAAACGTTAAACCAGGTAACCATTATGCAACTACAAATTTTTAAATACGAAGAAGACGAAGAGCATTTTGACAACTTGACCACAGTTGAAATAGAGGGTGAAGCATGGTTTGTCGCAAGCGAGGTGTGTAAGTTGCTCGATATTAAGAACTCAAGAGATGCAGTTTCGAGATTAGACGACGATGAGAAGCTGGTGTCGGTATTACCGACGTCAGGTCAAAACCGAAACGTAACTATCATATCAGAGAGTGGGTTATATGCCTTAATTTTTAAGAGTAATAAACCCTCCGCAAAGAAATTTAGGAAATGGGTGACTAAGGAGGTCATACCCGCCGTGAGAAAAACCGGTAGTTATGGGATCAATAGACTTGAAACCCCAAATTTTGTAATTAGGTTTAATGACAATTGGGATAGGACTGAAAAAGGTTATTTCTCTGTTATCAGCGAGTTATTTGTTCGTTTGTACGGCAGGTTTGAACATGTTGGCTACCAAATACCCAATAAAGCCTTCAACGGAAAAGAGATTAGACCCGATGTAAGCGTAGGGAAATTATTTGCTACTCATCTAAGAGATAAATATCCTGAATTATCAAATGATTATAAGCTGTATAATCACAGATTTCCGAATGGGACAGAGGTTGAAGCCCGACAGTACAAGAACGATCTTCTTCCGATATTTATCAAGTTCATAGATGATAAATGGATTATGGAAAACGCTGATAAATACTTTAAAGAACGTGATCCGGTGGCATTGGATTATTTACCGAAGCTATTGGGACATAGGCCTTCACCTGACGATGATGCAAAGTCTATTTATTGTTGAAGAGTAAATAATTCACCGAATCTGAAACCATATAAGCATTCTTTCGTGCAACTCATAATGACTACTTAACACTCATGATACCTCTTTTTACAATTCAATTCGGACGTTCAATTTCTCCAAGTTACCAGGAGATTCTTATGCGTTGCCGTAAGTTCGGCAAATTCACTGAAGGTGACATAAACATACTTCTGATTTACGACTTCAAAGAGATTATTGA
>Ga0075524_10000454_pt1 | contig 10450 bp, 9 predicted proteins | sample NGEPerone_FD_76826 | JGI IMG/M metagenome (GOLD analysis project Ga0075524, IMG submission 76826) | Arctic peat soil microbial communities from the Barrow Environmental Observatory site, Barrow, Alaska, USA - NGEE Permafrost154B-one | ecosystem: Environmental > Terrestrial > Soil > Wetlands >...
GTAGTAGTAAGAGCGATAATAAAGACTGGCGAGGCATCGGTGCATCGCACGGGTGCCATGCATGTAAGTTCTGCCACCAGAACGCGAATATGATCGCCATTATCATTGTATAAGCTTTTGTCCAAATTCATCCGCATATTTTGTGTTGTTGGAAAGGTAATTAATCTTCAATGGAGAATTTGATACACTATGACGAGTCCTGACAAAACACGAAAAAAAGAAGATCATAATCGCCATCCGGAGACAGACCCGTATCCCCACCCGTCACACCATGCTCAACATAAACCAACCCTGGCGCCAGATCACGATCCCCATCATACAAACCCAGACCCAAATGATAAGGGTTTAGATCATGGTGTTTATGAAGACAGACCAAGACCTCCAAAAATAAATAAAACGAATTTACAACTTGAGCATATTGAACATAAACATCACCCGTAAATACCTCTTTTTATCGACAGGGTTGCTTTCAAATTCCAACGGTACAACACATACTCAAAACAGGCTTCTTTTCATAGCCTGCACTGCCACTTCGGATAGAATTTCCAGTCATAACTTCATATGTCACTCTCCAATTTTATATCAGAATTTACGTTCGGATCTACGGTTTTGTCTTTATGAATTAATCAGTTCAGATAGGGGTCTTTTATAATTCTTAACACCCCTCCTTTTCCCTCCCGCTGCCCCAGGCTATAAGAGCAGAGTATCGCTATCCGATTGATGATGTCAGGGTTCATTTTTGTTGCGAAAATGCGCCCTGTTGACAAACTCACCTTTAATCGGAAAATACCCCAAATCAAGAGGTCTGTTTTTTTTCCGAATGAGTGATAAAAAGGCTTCCGGCACAGGAAAACGTGTAAAACTACGGCAGATATCAGGATCACCATCAACGAGGTAAAGAGCAGAAAAGAAAGTAACCCGGTTATTTCCCGGTGCTGAACCTCTCCCAGCCCCCGCAATCTGAGGGAAACATCCGTATTTAAGAACAACCATGACGATATTTATTGAGTAAAAAACGGTTTTTCCATGCGTCAGGTACGAGTGATAACTTCCGGATTGCGGCTGATCTTCGTTGTTGTATGCATCCTTCTCGTACTGCCAGGAGTAGTCTTCGCAGCTGCCCTGGATAATAACCCTCCTGGCGCGGAGCTCTCAACAAGCCCGGATGCAAATGTTACCACCACACCGACAACACCGGTTCCTGCGGTTTTCATGTACATGGAGAACACGACCAATGCCGTCAACCCTCCCCCCTTCCTTATCTTCGATACACCGATCATTGAAAATCTGACCTGTACCATTTACGGGATTGTCGATCCCGGGTCGGTGAACGTAACGATAGAAAGCATCCTGTGGGACTGGGGGGACGGCCAGACGCTGGCATACCATGGGTTCCCGAACTCGCATGAATACAGCCGTCCCGGTACCTACTCACTGTCAATCGCCGCCCGGCAATCTGATGGACAAAATGTCATTGGAATCACAACGGTTTCCGTTGGACACCTGGATGAAGTTCCCATAACGCCGAATACAACAACACCCGTAGGACCCGAAGAACCGGTCGTGGTGATACAACCACCGGTCCTGACCCTCCTTGAACCGGCGATTGAGCGGATGAATGTTACGCTGAACGGGAACCTCAATGCCGGATCACCGGGTGTCACTATCGAATCGGTGAGTGTTGACTGGAATGACGGGACCATTACAACATCTGATGATCTCCCTGTAACCCACCAGTACTCCGGCCCCGGGGTTTTCACCGTGAGCGTTACGGGAAACCAGTCTGACGGCCAGTCCGCCACGAGGAAAATTACGCTGGAGCTGAAAAGAGAGATCCCCGCTCCTGCCGGACCGGCCCCGTCAGGTCCCCCTCAGAATGACCTGGCGGCATACCTTATCATCACCGCCATGGCAATCGCCGGTGTGGTTATCGTATCCTTAGTCCTGATAGCCCAGCGGAGAAAGGAATTGCTCCCGGCAAAAGAGACCAAAAAAGCATTCCCGGCGAGGTCAGGCCCGCTGCTGGCAAACCGCCCTTCACCAGAAGAACTCAGAACGATGTGTTCCGGGACGGGTGTTGTTCCGGATGTTCTTGACGCGGTCATCCAGGTCGCCGGGGAAATTGCCCGGGAAGGCAGGGAGGGACAGGCCATCGGGACAGCTTTTGTTGTCGGGGATACAAAAAACGTCCTGAACTATTCAAAACAGTTTGTCTTAAACCCGTTCTATGGTCACGATGAGACCGAGCGGCAGATAACCGATAGTGGGATCCAGGGGACGATCAAGGAATTTGCCCAGCTGGATGGGGCGTTCCTCATCACGGGCAAAGGGGTAGTCGAGGCGGCTGGAAGGTGTATCACGGTGGACATGAGACAGGTGAACCTTCCCGGAGGAATGGGGTCACGGCATTTGTCCGTTGCCGGCATCACGAAGGTCACCACATCAATCGGAATCGTCGTTTCCCAGAGCGGGGGCCAGATATCCATTTTCAGGGACGGGAAGATCGTGTATATCATCAGGTCGTGAGGGAGCGGCCCGGTTTTGTTTTCGTTCTTCTGCTGGTATCCATTCTTACGTTTGAATGATATCATCACATCTGCGTACCTTATGGTGTAATACATGCTTCACGGGGAGGGGGCACAGCTTCCCCTGATGCTTTCTTCGGTGGCCGTCCCGTTGTCATCCCCGTTCACTTCGGTTCCGTTATCTGGTTCCGTTTCTTCATAAAACAGGAGTTCCCTTGTTCCCTTCCCATTCCCCCCACATTTCAGTTCCCTCTTTATGGGTTTGTCCGGACGCTGATACTGTAGAAATGGCTGCCGGTCTTTGGCACGATCACCGGCTCCAGCCCCATGCATAAACTCCAGACCACAAGGATTGAGAACAGGTATCCGGGATAGTAAGGAATCGGGATGACAGGTACCATCATAAAAAGGAGGTGCTGGTACTGGCATGACTAAAAAAGAGACCGGCTTCCACGTGGACATAGAAATACGGCTCCCGTGAGAAAGAAAACTCCGTAAATCCGGGAATACTATTCTGAAATGCACATCGGAGGATTAAAAAACCTGGGAACAATGAAGCGAATGCCAATGTGCCGATATAAAAAGAGAATTATTTTTTTATCGCCATCTGCACCCGGTAAATCGTATCGGCAGTCAGTACAGGCATGTTGAGTTCAGTTTCTGCATAATCAATAAATTTTCTCATGACTTCTCTCTCATTTGTTCCAGCCAGTTCGAATGGACAGTCCATTCCGATATCTCTGCAGTTTAATGACACCATATGAAAAACATCTTCTCTTTTTGTTACACACAACTTTCCCCGTGTAATAATAAACGCTGGCTAGGCATCGGTGCAAGGCACCTGGATTTTTACGGTACCGCACCTCGTATATCGAAGATCTCCCGGGAATTACCAGAGCGTACCTGAGCACCCTTCACGGGATTCATATCATGTTCCTCTGTATTCGTAGTAATCTAAGAAACAGCCCGGACAAACATCCTCAATCGATACGATAATTGAGTCAAAATTTGTAAAAAGCAGGTGATTCTATTACCTCAGCGAGTTCATAAGAGCAAAAAAGGATAGTCCCATGCCCGAGGAACCCAGTCTTCCATCTCCATTGACAAATTTTCCCTCAGTGAACGATATATATGCAAAATTTATATCCAATCATCCCTGGGCGTTCTGGACATCGTATTACTTTTCTTTTATTATAGCTGCATTTCTCTGTGCAGTTGTTTTCGTAACGTATCTCAACCCGAACCACACCGATGTGAACAGCGCAAGATTATTGTTAAGCGCTCTCATTCAGAGTGAAGCAACAATAATCGCTCTTGTTATCACGTTAACATTAGTCGCGGTGCAACTGACATCTTCGTCCTATACACCCAGGGTTGCAAATATTTTTTCCAATAGTCCTCACATGTTTCTGCTTCTTGGGATCTATATTATCTCTATAGCGTATTCTGCAATCCTTCTTCAACTCCTGAATGGGATCGAAGGAAATGTCGCCCCTCCTCTGGAGTTATGGATTTCCTGGGCATATTGGCTGACCATATTTCTTGCCATTGCACTGATCCCGTATATTTATTATATTCTTGAATTGTTCAGGCCGGAAACGATTATTAAAAGAATGTCTGTATCTCTGACGAAGGAAACGATTCTTCAAAAGGTGAATAATGATTTTCTGATTTCGATATTCGATATCACCCACAATTCAATAATGAAATACGATACAGCAACTATCCGTTTTGGTCTGAATTTAGTCACCAGCCAGGTCAATAACCAGGTATCGGGAAAAAATATCCTGGAAGAGAATAGTGAAATCGTTAAGGTGTACTGTGCACATCTGGAACGGTGTGCACGGCAGGCAATTGATTTGCACGATGAAGAAATGTTAAGTATTATTCTTGACCAGTTTGAAAGAGTCGGGACCCACTGTGCTCTGAATAAATTCGATAATCCGACATGGCAGATTATCACGATGGTAAGTGAAGTCGAGAAATTAATTGCCATAAAAGATATCCCGGGATCTCTTAACCGGGTGAGAGAATTAATACGGTCCATTGGAAAAATATCCATAGAGAATAAATTTTCAGAAACACCACGGAGAATCATGGTTTGCCAGGATACTATTGCAAAACATGCAATAGATAAAATCAATCCTGTGGATAAGTTTTCGGTGTACGCTGCTATTCTGGAAAACTCCATTGATTCCCTGGCAGAATTTACAAGTCTGGGTATAACGACCGCCCAGCTTGGGGTAGTTAATGAATCATTAGAGTATCTCAAATCTATCGGGGAATACAGTCTCAGGCAGGATATTGTCTTTCCCTTATATTCCATAACCGACAAAGTATTCGACCTGTGGCTGGTTGCCCTTCCGGTCCTCAATTCCACTTCTACATTTTTAGAGGTTTCTGACCTTGCATTAGTCGCTAAAAAAGATACCATAAAAAAATATTCTGTTGAGAGTAATGTGTTCGAACGAAAAATACTGGAGATTGGTATTATCTCCATGGAAAAAAGTTCAGAGCCCGAGCAACAGGGAGTTGCACGGTTGCTGGCGGATATGCGGATTGTTGACGATAAAAACTTCCAGGATGAAATCCTGCATACGATCTCCATTCTTCCTGCACAACAAAAAGAACCATATAACAAATTTTTGGCATTACAAGAGAAAATCTACCAGGAAATTTTACTGGAACAACGCGACTGACCCCGCATGTATGCTTCAGTATCATATGGGCCCAATCCGTCACATTTTATTAACATTTACATTGAACAAAGTCGTAGTAGTGGATACCCATGGATATGATTGATGAACTCCTGAAAAAATACTGGGGATATACTACATTTTTGCCGCACCAGAAAGAGATCATCGAATCTGTCCTGAACGGTCAGGATACCCTGGCGATCATGGCAACGGGTGGCGGAAAATCGCTCTGTTACCAGCTGCCCGCCCTGCACCTTGATGGCCTGACAATCGTCATATCCCCCCTGATATCGCTGATGAAGGACCAGGTGGACGACCTGAATGCACGGGGCATACCTGCAGCTGCCTACAACAGTTCCCTGGAATACTCCGACCGCAAAAAAATCGAGACAGACTTAAAAAATAACCATATCCGGCTTTTGTTCCTGTCACCGGAAAAATGTATGCAGCCGGATTTCCTCGAGTTCCTCAAAAAATACCCGGTCAGCCTCTTTGCCATAGATGAGGCACACTGTATCTCAGAATGGGGTCATAACTTCAGGCCGGAATACCGCCAGTTATCTGCCTTAAAAAAGCACTTCGCTTCAGTTTCCCTTATTGCCTTAACCGCCACTGCCATACCGGCAGTGAGAAAAGACATCTCCCGGCAACTGGGATTATCCGAACCCCGGGAATTTATCGGCAGTTTCAACCGTAAAAACCTGCAGTACCGGGTTCTCCCGAAGAAAGATGCGTTGAAAACCATCCTTACCTATATACGCCAGCACAGGGAGGATTCCGGTATTATTTATTGCCTCAGCAAAAAAGAAACCGAAGATATCGCAGAAAAACTCCAGAAAAGCGGTTTTAAAGCTCGGGCCTATCATGCCGGGCTCTCAAAAAATATCAGGGGGAAAGTCCAGGATGCATTCATTCATGATAATGTCAACATTGTCTGCGCAACGATTGCATTTGGCATGGGTATCGATAAGCCGGATGTCCGCTTCGTGATTCATTACGACGTCCCAAAGAGCATCGAGTCCTATTTTCAGGAGACAGGACGGGCCGGGAGGGACGGCGGGAACAGCGAATGCATACTGTTCTACAGCAGGGGGGATGTCGGCAAAATCCGCTCGTTACTGGAAAGTGATGGATCAGACGAGCGTTTCGTACGACTGGCAGTTCGCAAATTGCAGGATATCGCTGAATATTGTGAAACTCCCTCCTGCAGGAGGAAATATTTACTCAACTACTTCGGTGAAGAATACACTGAGGAAAATTGCGGCTCGTGTGATAATTGCGATCATCCGGGAGAGGTGATTGATGGTACACACGTTGCAAAAAAAATTGTCGCGTGCGTGAAGCAGTTGCCATCGCAGTATGGAGTCGCTCTCATCACTGATGTCCTGACCGGCTCAAAAAGTTCCAAAGTTCAGGAATATCATTTTGACACACTTCCTGCATATAATTCCGGCAAAGAATACCCAAAATCACAGCTCAGGACATGGATTGGTGAACTGATCCGGCAGGGTTACCTGGCAAGGACGGGCGATAAATATCCGGTCATAAGGTTAACGCACACAAGCACGAGCATAGGAGAAGGCGGTACTTTTGTCATGCTCTCACTTCCCGAACAGGATGCAGGGAAAAAATCCACACCTCCATCGGACAGTGCCATTTCGAAGAACGACGGGAAATTATTTTTACACCTGAGAAACCTGCGCAAATCCATCGCCTATCAGGCCGGTGTGCCGCCCTATGTCATTTTCCCGGACAAAAGCCTGAGGGAGATGGCCCGGACCCGGCCCTGTGATCTGCAAGGTTTTCGGAATATCAGTGGGGTCGGGGAGATAAAATTAGAGAAATACGGGCTTGTTTTTACGTCAGCAATCAGAACCTTTTGTGAAGAGTCCGGAACCGAACAATAACAACCTGACAGCAAGGGCAGGCTCATAAGACATGGTTTCCCGTGAGGACTCTTCAGTTAAACCCCCTGCAATGTCCCTTACCTCACTATCGACAACCAAAGCAAATAATGTAAAGAGCCGAATTATTTATTTCACCTTACATACATTGCTCTTCAATCCTGACATCCGGCTCCCGGTATAACCCCGGACGTTGTCAGGCATTCTTGTCAGGATTGGAGGAAATAAAAAAATGAAAATTTCAGGAATCAGTATAGTTGTTATCCTGCTTGTTGTAATTGCCATTGCAGTTTCTGGCTGTTCCAGCACAAGTCCTACAGTAGTCACAACTCCTGAAACGACACGTGATTTCGTTGAGCACGGGGGTGCCGGATCTGCAGCTGTCGTCATCATCATGGGGGTAGGTGAACTCACCGTACAGGGTGGAGCGGATACAAAAAACCTGATGGAATCCACGGTGATAACCACCAATCCGGAGTGGCGTCCGGTAATTGTCTATAGTACCGATAATGCCAAAGGAAATCTTCGCATTACCCCAAAAGAGAACTCAGATTTCAGGATGTTTACGGGCAATCAGCAGAACCGCTGGGAAATTTTGCTCAACAATGCGATTCCGCTGTCTCTTGATGTAAAAACCGGTGTGGGGGATGCAAAACTGAATCTCGGGACGCTGAACCTTACCGCTCTCCAGGTGAAAATGGGGACAGGCAATCAGGTTATTGACTTCACCGGGTACTCCCGCACGGGGCCGGATAGTGAAATTCTATGCGGTGTCGGGAATATAACGGTCCGGGTGCCAGGAAGTATGAACAGCCGGATTACTATTGACAAGGGCTTAGGGGATATCCGGGCAGAGGGATTTTTGATAAAAGATGGTGTATATCGGGTATCAGGATCTCCTTCTGCCGTAACAACCGTAACCAATATTCATGTGAAACAGGGCGTGGGCAGCGTTACCCTGGTTGCGATATAAAAGTCATGTTGTCTTCAGGGAACATGAGGGAGCAGCAAAAAAGACACGTATGAATAGCAGCACTTCGGGAACAATCAAAAAAATATATCAATTCCTCCTGTTTTGATCGGGTTATCTCTCCCTGTTTCGGTACTGGTAACCATAACCAGCGTGGCAGGGATATTTTTTACAAAAACCTATTCCCGGGAAACAGAAGCATGGGCAGTCCAGGCAATCGGACAGGATTATGCCAACCTGGTCGTTGTTGCACTCTTACCACGTACTATGTATCGAAAAAATTCCTCAGGGCGTATCTCGTCTGTTTGGGCACGTATCTTTATTTTATCTATACTTTCGCCATCTATGCTTTCTCGGTTCATTTAAATTTTTTAAATTTAGCCTGTGTTGCAATTTTGGGAATGGCATCCTGCACTCTGGCTGAAGGGCTGATAGCGGCAGATACAGCGAAACTGTCAACCTCTTCTCTCTCCACAGCAACGTGTCAAAAAGAGTAAGTGCGCTCCTCATCAGTATCGGAATTTTGTTTGGCTCATTATGGTTGAATGAAATAATACCTAATCTTGTGTCAGATACCGTACCGGTCAGCCTTATTGAAAACGCATTGCCGGTCAATCTGTATTGGATTTGACCTTTCTGGTTCCCGGCATGATAATAACTTCAGTATTGCTCTGGAGAAAACAAGTGTGGGAATTTCTGCTGGCTGTACCTCTTTTAGAATTTTCCCTGACAATGGGTAGGGTAATAATTGCCATATTCATCATCTCAGCTTTAACGGGGATGCCAGTCTCCTTGCCGGCAGGAATACTGATCGGTTTAATAATGCTGCTGAGCGCTTATTTTTCGTACCTGTTTTTAAAAGAAGTGAACGAGGTTTATGATTGGCCGATTTACCGAAGCGTTGTTTCAGGAGAACCGGGAAAAAATCATCCGTATTTTAAGATTATTGCTTCAGGCTTGCCAGGATCGCAATCGGAAAAAAGAATTGAAAACCACTCATTTAATCTCTATTCTTTCACCGGTTTCCATATAATGAACATTCTCGGCAATCTTGCAGGCATGATCAGCACAGCGTTCAAGGTACCGGGCGACCATGATATAGTGTGTGCAGCGGGAGATATTTTTCGGGTCTTCCATCATGTATGTAATTCCTTCCCGGAAAATTGAATGTCGCAACGCATCAACAGTATCGTCGCGGGTTGAAAATCCCACTATCCGGGTGAGGTTGTCAGACTCGTAAGAGATTATCGCATCATCCACCATGTCGATCACAAGGTCTGCCATATGGGGGATGCTCATAAAGTTGGCTATAGGGGGCTTGTCCGAGATTTCTTTCACGATTTTTGCAATTACCTTTCCATATCGTCCGATTCGCAAAGACGCATTAATCACTTTCAGGGTGCAGGCAATAAACCGCATATCCTTTGCCATCGGCTGGTAGAGAGCAATCAGGTGGTAACAATGCTCTTCCAGGTTCACCTCCATGTCATGGATCTCACCTTTCCTTGAAATCACCGATTCAGCAAGGGTTGAATCCTGCCGGATGAGTGCATCAACTGCAGAGCGGAGCATGTCGCGTCCCAAATGTGCCATTCCAAGAGTGTCCTGTCTCAAATTCTGGAGTTCTGAGTGAAATTTTTCTGCCATTATTGTTACCTACCCGAACCGACCGGTAATATAATTCTCGGTAAGTTCTTCGTTGGGGTGCTCGAAGATCTGGACCGTTTTCCCGCACTCGATGAGTTTTCCCAGGTACATGAACCCCGTATAATCACTCACCCGTGCTGCCTGCTGCATGTTGTGGGTCACGATGATGACCGTATAGTCCTTCTTAAGCAAATCGATGAGGTTCTCGATCTTTGCCGTAGCAATAGGATCAAGCGCTGAACAGGGTTCGTCCATCAGGATCACCTCTGGCTCAACTGCGAGGGTACGGGCAATACACAGACGCTGCTGCTGTCCGCCGGAGAGTCCGAGTGCTGAATCATTGAGCCGCTCTTTTACCTCATCCCAGAGTGCTGCATGACGCAGGCTCTGTTCAACAATAGTGTCCAGTTCATTTTTATTTTTTACTCCATGAACACGCGGACCGTACGCTACGTTCTCGAAAATGGATTTGGGAAATGGATTGGGCTTCTGGAATACCATCCCCACCTTTTTTCTGAGCGTAACCACATCAGTACCGGATTCCTGGATGTTCTTATCATCGAGCATGATCTCCCCGGTAATTTTTACATGGTCAATAAGATCGTTCAACCGGTTGAAACAGCGGAGCAGCGTGGACTTGCCACATCCGGAAGGACCGATCAAGGCAGTCACCTTGTGCTTTGGGATCTTTATGAACACGGATTCAAG
>Ga0075524_10000457_pt1 | contig 10437 bp, 8 predicted proteins | sample NGEPerone_FD_76826 | JGI IMG/M metagenome (GOLD analysis project Ga0075524, IMG submission 76826) | Arctic peat soil microbial communities from the Barrow Environmental Observatory site, Barrow, Alaska, USA - NGEE Permafrost154B-one | ecosystem: Environmental > Terrestrial > Soil > Wetlands >...
CTGAAAGGCTTCACACTCAAATACGCTAAAGTTAACCCTGACGGCACGTTGGATTATGACGATTTTGAAAGCAAAATTTGCAGAAAAACAAAGATTGTGTGTCTGAGCCACGTCTCAAACGTTACTGCCGTTATCAACGATGTTAAACGCATCGGCAAAGTTGCACATAACAACGGCGCATTGATGCTGGTTGACGGTGCCCAGTCGGTACCACACATGAAGGTTGATGTGCAGGATTTAGACATGGATTTTCTAGCTTTCTCAGGTCACAAAATGCTGGGTCCAACAGGAATTGGAGTGTTCTATGGCAAGAAGGAAGTACTGGAAAAGATGCCCCCCTTCATGGGGGGAGGCGAAATGATCAAGGAAGTTTCCTTTAGCGAGGGAACAGGGCAATGCAGTATTTCTTGGAATGAGTCACCATGGAAATTTGAAGCGGGCACTCCTAACATCGTTGGCGCAATCGGTTTAGGGGAGGCAGTAAAATACCTTGAAGACTTAGGAATGGATAATGTTTTGAGCCACGAGAAAACCTTAACGAAGTACGCTACAAAACGAATGGAAGAATGCGGAAAAGTAACAGTTTATGGTCCAAGCGATCTATCCAAAAAACTTGGAATCATACCATTCTCAGTAAAGGGTTTGTCTTCACATGATGTAGCATTATTCTTTGACAATTACGGAATAATGATGCGTAGCGGATTCCATTGTGCACAACCGTTACATGAGCTGTTTAAGCTCCAATCTTCAGCGCGAGCAAGCTTCTACATCTACAATACACAAGAGGAAATCGACCGCTTCATGGAAGTTTTAAAGGAGTTCGAGCAACTTTAATGGCCACAATCGACGACTATGTCTCGCGTATTGAGGGAACATGCGGAGCAGAAAGCGATGTTATAGTAGTTTTAAAGTATGAGAAGAAAGATGAAGCTATTGCAAATATCTTGAAGAAAGCTAAGCTCAAGAATACGATTGCAGGAATAATTTTCGAGTTAACTTTCCAAGACACTTCTTTTCGGCTCTATTCGAGCGGCAAAGCAATCTTTAGAAGCATGAAAAACAAGCAAGAACTAAACCAACTTCTTGCGGCTCTACTCTTATAACATGTCAGTTCGAGAAGTAATGTTTCAAATTCTCCTGAAATAAACCATGTTAACCTCGCCCGACAAATGTTCAGCCACTCGATTTTCGATAAAACCTGCTTCTAAAAATTTTTTTGTGATTACTTCCTGTATGACTTTTGTGTGTGTCTCAATGATGTAGAATTCGATTAATCGCAAGATATCTCTGGGCACGTCTACAAGATTTATTTCAGCGCCCTCGCAATCAATCTTTGCTATGTCAGCTTGACTTTGGCTTATGATGTTGGTTGCACTCTTGATATCTATAGTTAGCGTATTTTCGCCCTTGTTTGTCAACCCGAATCCTAAACCTGCAACATCGTAATTAACACGCAACTGCCCGTTTTTTGCACCCATTCCCTCTTCATGAAATTCAAGGTTCACTCCGTTAAGAGCCATATTTTTGCGAATAATCTCATAATGCATTTTCACAGGTTCATAAATGATAACTTTTTTTGCTCCTTGGTTGGCAAAGTAAACTGCTGTTTCTCCATAAAATCCACCGATATCAAGCACAGATTTACCGTTATAGTCGCAATCGTAAAATCCTCTAAGACAATCCAAGAAGTAAACCATTAAAGATTCTACTGGACCAATAAATGAAACTCCTTCCGATTTGGCAGCAAAAAGTTGGTCAGCTAACCTTTCTAGTTCAAAAGATACCTGTTTTCTATCAATTTTGAAGGTTTTCTCGTCAACTTGACGTACGTTCCAGTTTTGATCAGTTAGAGAAATAAGGAAGTCAAAGAAGATTAATGTTTCAAGCGAAGGAACCAAACAACTGAAAAAAGGCTGTTTTTTGCTTATGACAAATTCCTCACTATTTTTGGTAACTTTGAACTTTTTAAGATTAAGAGCGTAGAATAAGTCTCTGAAGTTGCGGTAGCCTGCTAAGTCAAGTTCCATTGTTGCTCCAATTCTAAAATTTATGTTTCTTTTTTTAGGGCTGAACTTAAGAAATGGGACCTGCCAGAAGTTCTTGGTCGTCTTTAACATTCGTTGGATTAATTCTAAATTTGCCATATGCTTCCCGCACTACACAGTTTCCACTATTGTATTGGTAGTGATAATTCAAGGTTGTTAGTATGTATTCTTTTACATGTTACCATTATAAGTTGTGAAGCGGAAATTGTTGCAAAATAAGTTTTAGCTGTGTTTGATTTTTACTTTGGCTCTGCTTATCCAATTTAAGACTGGAATAAGTGGGTACTTTACAAAGTTTGGCAAGGCATCTTTCAAATCTTTATGCAAGCCTAAACGTATTGCTAATCTTCCTTTGCTAGTTATAGGTACGTAGTAACGAGTAATAGGAAACTTGACAAACCCATTATTTTCTTTAAACTTGTCAAGAGAAGGGTGGTTTCCTATGCGTCCATACATGAGCCACTTTTGCCCTTTACTTACACACACTTCAACAGCTTTTGCTAATAAGGCGTTGTTAAGGGATTTATCCCAATGCTGCTGCAGGGAAAGAATGTTTGAAATGATGGCTACATTATCGCCGTAGAGGATTTGGATGAAACCCACAAGTTCCTCCTCTAAATAGGCACCTATGAAAGTGTTGTTTTTAGCCTCGTACATGTGACGCCGTACTAATTCAAGCGATTCACCGTAATGCGAAAAAGCCCTTTCTTGGCGGATGGGGGTTTCATTATAAATTTTCCAGATTCCCTCCGCCAACTTATCATTGGGCTCGACAAGGTTGACTTTTACGCCGCTTTTTTCAGCTTTACGAACCATGTTGCGCGTTTTTTTGCCGATAGATTGCCACCAAGCATCATAACTTGTTATTGTCAGCAACGCAACGTTATCGTCTTCTTTTATCCAAGTGGCAGACGGATTGGGGATGGGGCAGCACCATTTGCGTTCAAGAAAAGTGTAGGCATCCACGTTTAGATCAGTTAAGTTCTCGATTATTTGGGGTGTTGGGGTGCTGTCTTTTTCAAATTCGTATGTGTCATGGGCGAGGTTGAAAAAATTTTTTTTCTGTATGCTTGCGCTGTCCAACTCTGGGTATACATTTAAGAGGTTTTTGAGTACATCGTAGAATGGTCCCCTTTGGTTTCTCTTGTTTTTCCCTGTAAGCCACTCTGGATGGAAAGATAAAACAGTGTCAGTTTCAATCCAGTTTTGTGCTGCCTTAAATGTGCATTCTAAACCGAACTTGTAACGTTCTCTATCCAAACTTACGGTATTAAACTTATGAAAAGATTCTAATGGAAAATCGCTAGGAATCACTGCTTGAGGCTGACTAAGTTTTCGTCCCCACAGTATTCTAGCGAATAACCGTTGGGTGCCATGAATAGTATAATACTTTACTGTGCGGTTGGTTTGCTTCCCTAAAACCTTCAATTCATCCACTGGTTTGTTTGCCACGTGAAGCGCTATTTCGTGCCGTTGAGGATTTAGTAGATCAACCAGTTCTTTGTCTGGAATAGTGTAAGGCGTAAAGAACCAGTAACCTCTAACTTCCAGGGGGGACGCGTTAATCATTCGGGCAATGATATGTACATTCTTGAGGTAATTTTTGCCTTTTCTGTTTTTGATTCTCAAAGCTACATATAGGAAACTCTTTGCGCGTGATGGGTAAGGGTAATCGACGTCTATTCTTAGCTTTATCATTGCTGACTCAATTGCCAACTAAGGGGCACTTTTTTAGTTATAAACCCTCTGCACCTATTTTGTGTTGACAAAGAAAACCGCCAATACAGACCTACCCACTACAGGTTTTTTGGGCAAGCTGATTTGACGCTAAACATACTTATACATAAATCCAGTTTCCATACTATAGGATGGCAAATTGATGGCTCAACAACTAGGCATCATAAACAACCCGAACGCAAAAAACCAGCCTAAAGTCGCCATCATAATGCTCAACTGGAATGGCTGGAAAAACACAATCGAATGCTTGGAAAGTCTCTCCCAAATCAACTACGCTAACTACGAAATCATCCTAATGGACAACGGCTCTAAAGATGGGTCAATACAAAAAATCGAAGAATACGCAAACGGAAAAATCAAGGTCGAATCAAAATTTTTCCAATACAAATCCAACAACAAACCTTTGAAGCTAATCAAACCCCAAAAAACCAAGGTACCCCTAGAATTTAACAAAGAATTGCTTTTGGTTGAAAACAAAACAAACTATGGGTACACCAAAGGCGCAAACATTGCTATGCAGTTAGCGCAAAAGCAACTTGCCGATTACATTCTTTTGCTTAACAATGACATAGTGGTTGACAGAAACTTTCTCAATGAAATGGTTTTGGAGGCGGAAAAGTCGCCTCAAATTGGAATCGCAGGTCCCACCATCTTTTGTTATGATCGCCCAACCACGGTTGATTTTGCAGGAGAAAACCTTACGCTTTGGCGAGTGAAAGGAAAAGAATTTTGCATCGTATCAAAGCAGCCGCATGAAGTTGACAAAATCGAAGGTTCGTGTATGCTAATCAAAAGAACTGTCTTAGATCAAGTTGGGTTTCTGTTTACCAAGTATTGGGCGTATTGGGAAGAAACGGACTTTTGTTTTAGAGCAAAAAAGGTTGGCTTCAAAGTTTGCTACATCCCCAAATCAATGGTTTGGCACAAAGTTGCTGCCTCCATTGGAGGTGAAAACAACCTCAAACGCCAGTACTACCTAAACCGCAATCGGCTTCTATTTGCAAAACGCAACCTCAGCTATGGTAACCAAGCGAAGTTTTTAGTTTATTTTTTTGGGTTTGAGTTGTGGGTTAAAACAGCGGTAGAACTAAAACACCACACAATTAAGGGCGCTTTCATGTATTTGCGGGCAAGTTTTGATGGGTTACGTTTGTTTTTGGACCCCAGAAACTTTTAGGGTTTTGCTAGAACTTCATGGTACAGCGCGACATGTTTTTTGGCTATACTGCTCCAATTGGTTGCGTTCCACATATCGGCGCATTTCGCTTTAAGCGAATCCCGACATTGATGGTTTGAAAGCAGCAACTGTATTTTTGCTAATAATTCTTGTGGGTCTTCACTATGGAAAAGCTCCAAGCAACCATATTCATCATAGACTTCTTTGAAAGCAGCCAAATCAGCCGCTACCATTGGCACACTATAAGCAACAAGAAGATGCAAAACGCCACTATCCGCGACTTTTCTATATGGAAGCAGGGCAATGTCAGTTGCGTTAAGTACATCCGTTAAGTCTTGAAGGTACCCCATGAAGGTTACCCTATCAGCACAGTTATACTGTTCCGCGAGTGCTTTGAGTTTCTCGATGTACTGAGCGTCTTGAGCGTTTTGGGGTCCACCGGCAATGACAAGTTGAACATTTCTATTTATTTGTGGCAGAAGAGGTATAGCTAAATCGTGACCTTTCTTTGGCGTTACAAATCCCAATATCGTCATCACTGTTTTCCCTTGCAAACCCAGTTTACGTTTGCAATCTTCTTTGTTTAAAATGTGGGGCTGCTGAAAACTACCATGTGGAATAACGCGCAGCTTCGATTCACTTACGCCATATACTTTTTCCATTAAGTGTTTGCTTTCTTGGGTATGCACGATGATGAGGTCTGAAACGATGACAACAAGTTTATCGATCAGTTTTGTGTAATAGAACCACCTTTTTCCGCCTGCCGTAACTGTTTTTCTTGGCTCATGAATAGTCGTTACAACATGCCTGTTTCCAAAGGTGAGTCCAAAATAGAAAAGCAAAGCTGCAAAAGCAGTAAGGTTCCTTCTACCAACTTTTAGTTTAGAAAAGATGCCGTATTCAAATTGAACATGCACTAAGTCTTGGGAACGCCCCACTCCGTAACCCAAGATTTCAAAATAGGGATTCAACCCGTTTTTCTTTGGTAAACCAACCAAGTAAATTTTAACGGTTTTTTTAAGTTCATCCACCAAAAACTCAGAGTAGGTAGCAATCCCGCAATGCTCATCCCATGAAGTAACTAAATTGATTGCCAACTGTTTGTTAGCTGAAGGAAAATGCATCTGGCGTCGATGAAGTTTATTAACAAATCTGCCTGCAAGTAGATTGCCGACCCTTTTTGGAAGACCTTTAATCATGAACAGTCACAGAAAGAACCATTGCCCTTTCCATTTGGTACCTTGAAGAAAGTCAACGGTGCAGCCATTTAATCCTTTTCCACTACCTCTTAGCATTTTGCTAAAACCTTCATGAAATTTTATATCTTTAAAGCACATAAAACAACCGTTAAGGAAGAAAAGTGACGCATCCAATGAAGATATCGACGTTCTTTGACATTTACACCCCTGTACATGAAACTAAAGACCCGGGACAGATCTCATTAGGGTTAATTGACAATGGAGTGGACGCTGAAGTCATCACTGTCAGCAAAAAAGAATTGGTAAATTACCATCCGAAGTTTGGTGTAGTCGAGAAGTCGTTAAGTGAGCTGTACGACGACGCGTTTTGGTTAGAGAATGGTTCTGAAGCCATAATCGGTTATCCGCTACAGGGTGGCTTCTATTCGCAGCTCATAGAAAAAATGAAAGCCGGCGGCAAAAAAGTTCTGCTTAAACTGGACGATGATGGAAGAATCGCTTACCCACTTCAAAGGCGTTCTCATAGAGTTCCATTACGTGAACGCTTAACTGCAAAAGACATTGTAAGTGATCTGTATTGGCGGTTACCTTTCAAATCTTTTAAGCGCAGAAAACACGCGAATTTCACGGCAGAAGCAATCCGACAAATGGAGTTCAGCGACGCAGTTATAATAGAGAGCCCCGACGCTCTGGCTAACTTGGATTATTTCCTTGCCGCTTGGGGTAGAGTAGACTTGATTAGCAAAACCCATTTTATACCTAACCCTGTCACACCTGAGTTTGTGGAAGGAGAAATCGGTAAAAAAGGCAACATCGCAGTCGCTCATGGGCGATGGGAAGATTATAGGGTAAAAAACACTGGGCTTATGGTTGAAACCGTCATTGCGTTTCTAAAGCAACGGCAAGACTTCAAATTCATCATTTTTGGCTCGGGAACAGACCAAGTTAAAAACTTGCTCAATTCTGCCCCTCAACACGTAAGAGACCGAATAGACGTTCGCGGATATATAGAACATAGAAACGTTAAGGACATAGTAAGCAACGCCAAACTGCTCTTTGTTCCTTCACGATGGGAAAGCTTCTCCATTGCATCTGCTGAAGCTCTCTGTAGTGGCTGCTCAATAGTAGGCACACCTGCCGAGGCATTAAGATACCTATCAATGCAAGGTTTCTCTGGCACTATAGCAGCAACATTTGATAAAGAAGCCATTTTGGCGGCTCTTGTTCAAGACGCTACTAAGTGGGATAACGGATATTATGACCCACAAAAAATCGCTGCTTTTTGGCGACCTAAACTAGACCGCAAAACAATTGCAAAAAGCATAGAAAACTTGGTGAAGACAACCTAAGTTTTGTCTTTTTGCAAAGTTTCAACGTTAGACCATACTTTGCTTTTGAAGGCTTGTGGTGTTAGCACTGAAATTTTACGCCATAATTCTTCGCGTGTAGTCGCCCATTTAGCGTCTTCTATTTCCATGGACTTAATAATTTTCTCCTTCAAATCCTCATAAGTATCCCAGCGTAAGTTTTCGGGGATGAATTCTCTCATGCCGCCGCTGTTATGAACAATCGTGACACATCCGCTTGCTAAACCTTCCACTGGGGCGATGCCGAAGTGTTCTCCTTCCATCAAGTGCACGTAGATTCGGGAGTCTTGAAGGATTTTTAGTAGCTCTGTTCCAGGCAAGTTGGTTTTCAAGGTGTAGTTTGACGGCGGGTTTTCTTTGAATCTGTCGAACCACTCTTTTTCCGCTTCGATTAAGCCGCCGACGCTGACAAACTCGTAACTTGGCAAATCTGCCGCCAACCGCTTCAGGATTTCATGCCGCTTCACAGGGATGAAACGCGCCACGTAGACGATTCTTTTTTGCCTCTGTGACAATGACTTGTCACTCCAGAACTTCTCAAGGTTCACCGGTGGGTAAACAACAACTGGGTCTTTAACGCCATGGTTTTTCCAGTATCGTTGTATGGCTTCTTTGGTGTAGTTGCTGTTGCAGAAAACTAGGTCCAACTTGTCGATACCTTGCTCGACCCAATGCTTGAATAGCCAGAGGTAGAGCTTGCGTTTGAATGTGCCTCTCTCGTAGTCATGGTGGATTTCCGGGAAATGCACGTAGGCGATGTTTTTTTTGGCTTTGTTAAGGAACACGGGTTCGAAGGGTGAGGATGATTGGGTGGAGAACAAGTAATCGTAGTTTAGTTGCTTGTGGTATTTCTTTAGAAGTTTGGCTAAGTTGCGGTGCCTCTTGTAAATGGTAAATGGTGGCTTCTCCTTTGTTCGTTTACCTAATGAGTGCACGGTAACCTCTTTTGGGAATTCTTCTCCTACAATGTCGCGGTACCTGGCAGCGTCGAAGTCGAAAGTTAACAGTTCCACTTTTTGTCCGTGGACAACTAGGGTTTTGATTACGTTGTGGCACACGCGTTCGCCGCCACCGTATATGTCAAGGTATGGGTGAACTATCAGGAAAGTTGCCAACTTAATTATGCCTCAGATTAGTGTGGGTATCATTCTTCTTGTTGGAGTTTATGAAGTTTACCTGCAACGCTGGGAAGATTTCTAAAGTAGCAAAATATATACAGCTGCATGAAAAGTGAGTAGTGGATGGCAATCCCGGTGACAAAACATGGCGCCTAATAAGAATAAGCTTAAGGTTGTTTTTGCTGACCCTCCCTTTGGTCATGAATGTAAAGGTGAAGCGGTTACGGAGTCGCCGAATCTTGGAATTCTCTATATAATTGGCTATGCTAAATCTCGTTTGCCAGAAGTGGAATTTTATTATCTGGAACCGTTTCTCTCAATGGTGGAGCACCTTGAAAAGGTTAAGGAAATCAAACCTGACGTTTATGCTATCTCGTTCACTACTCCTCGAAGAGATTTAGCTTTTGAAACAATAACTAAAGTGAAAGGCTTAGGTTTCAATATGCTTATGGTTGCAGGTGGGACCCATCCAACTATTGACCCCCAAGACGTTCTGAAAAACACTTCAATTGAAATATGCATAGTTGGTGAAGGCGAAGAAACCACTTCTGAATTAATAAAAAAAGTCCAAGAAAAAAATTCAATCCTTGACGTGGTTGGCACGGTTACTGCTCAAAAAAACAATGGATTACGACCACTCCTAAAAGATATTGATTTCTTTCCAGCTTGGGAACTAATAGACTTCGAAAACTATGACGTTGCAGTAAGCAAAAAGAAACGAATGGCATATCTGCTACCAATTCGCGGTTGCCCCAACTACTGCACTTATTGCTCCAACCCAGTCTGGAAACTCGAGAAGCCTTGGATAAGGCAGCGTTCACCTAAAAACATCGCCCAAGAAGTCAACTACCTTTATGGTAGAGGCATTCGAGAAATCTACCTGCGTTCAGACACGTTTAATGTGGACATTAAATGGTGCCTTGAAGTCTGCAACGAAATCCAAAAGTTAAACCTAAAAGGAATGACTTTCCAAAGCAATCTACGGGCTGACAAATTAAACGATGAATTAGCGCAGAACCTCCATGATATTCATGTATGGCTTGTACACATTGGCCTAGAATCTGCGAACGATAGAGTCTTGAAAGGAATAGGCAAGAACGCGACTCAAGCTGACAATATACTGACTCTAGAGCTTCTGAAGAAGCATAACATCAAGGTCTACGGGTTCTTAATGCTCTATAACGCGTGGGAATCAAACGGCAAACTTGAGTACGAGACACCTGAAGAAGTCAATAATACATTAGAGTTTGCCCGAAAATGTCTCAGCGAAAATTTAATTGAATATATTTCATGGTCCATAACCAACCCAATTATTGGTTCCAAACTCTATGACATCGCAAAGAAGTATGACATCGCCAGCTACAACGTCAAGATCGGCAACTGCATGCGTCTACCAGGCATCAGCGAACAACAGATGGTTGAACATGTAAAGCAAGGCATGATCTTGCAGTTACTTAATGGTATACAGAAAGGTATGATTACAAAGAAGAACAAGAGAGCCGTTCAAAAAGCAGTTAAAATCTTGAAAATGTGATCTTTTCTCTGATAGATTATGGATTTGTCGGTTGCGATAAACTATTTATCTTGAGCGAGAACATTATGCCTCTATGCCATCCTGCTACGATAGCGATATGAAAGTTGATTTTGTGGTGCCCTCAAGAGATGAAGCTAACCCAACACTGATGCATCAACTAAAGCACATGCCAAGTGCTGGGCAAATCATTAACACTCATGAAAAACCGCTAAGTATCGCAAGAAAGAAGGGGGTTTTGCAGGCTAAGACTGAGTGGGTGG
>Ga0075524_10000458_pt1 | contig 10432 bp, 7 predicted proteins | sample NGEPerone_FD_76826 | JGI IMG/M metagenome (GOLD analysis project Ga0075524, IMG submission 76826) | Arctic peat soil microbial communities from the Barrow Environmental Observatory site, Barrow, Alaska, USA - NGEE Permafrost154B-one | ecosystem: Environmental > Terrestrial > Soil > Wetlands >...
TCCTCTTTGCCCATAAACACTTCGCACTCCAAATCCATTAATGCAGCAGCGGTCGCCGTCGCGACACCGTGCTGTCCCGCGCCTGTTTCAGCGATCACACGCGTCTTCCCCATTTTTTTTGCTAAAAGCACCTGTCCGAGTGCGTTGTTGATCTTGTGGGCACCGGTATGGTTTAAATCTTCACGTTTCAAATAGATCTTGGCTCCACCCAAATCTCTCGTCATTTTTTTTGCGTAATAAAGCAGCGACGGTCTGCCGGCATAGTTGTGCAGCAGCGATGACAGCTCCGCTTGAAACAAAGGATCGTTACGCCATCGTAGATACTCTCGTTCCAACTCTTGCAGCGCGTTCATCAGGGTTTCCGGAGCGTATTGTCCGCCATACTGTGAAAATTTTCCTTTGCTCATTGTTCTCTCCTTTCTTTTTAGGCAACAAAAAAAAGCCTCTGTCCTCATATAATAGGACAAAAGCTTCATTGCTTCTGCGGTACCACCTAAATTGGTGCTGTGACGCACCCACCTCATTACGCACCTCTATGCGCATTCCTTTGATAACGGGTGGAAAGCCCGTTGAACATTACTCAGCCTCGCGGCCTTTCTCTTCACCCTCATGAATCCATTCGGCATTGCGCTGGCTGCTGCGATCGCACTATCCGCAGTTCTCTGGGAGCCCTCAAGTCAATGCGTACTCTTTTCAATCGACGGTTTCATCTATTGCAGCCTAGTATACGGCTGTATTTTTCGTTTGTCAAGCAAAATTTGTTTTCTCACTGGCAAGAGTCCGATAGTTTGGCAAGACTTCATTGATAAATACATCGACGATTTTGCTGTCAAAATCGCTGCCTGAGCAGCGTTTGAGTTCTCTCACAGCTTCCTCAACACTCAAGCGTCTGCGATAACTTCTTTCGCTTGTCATTACATCATAGGCATCCGCAACCGAGATGATCCTCGTTTGCAATGGTATCTCTTCCCCTTTTAAGCCATTGGGATAACCGGAACCATCCCATCTTTCGTGATGAGCAATGATTGTATTGGCTACCTCGGAAAACTCATTGACGGAGCTCAGGATCCGCCACCCTATCTCAGGGTGTTTCTTTATCTGATTCATTTCATCTAGAGTAAGTCTTCCTGCTTTGTTTAGAATGACTTCGTCAATGCCAATTTTGCCAATATCATGAACCAATCCCGCAATTCTGAGTTGGCCAATTTCATCCGTCCCCAAATCCATTTTGGCCGCAATCGCTTGACAGATGTCACTTACCCTTTCTGAATGATTCGACTCTCTGCTGCTTTTGGCAAACAATGTATTCATGATAATATTGATGGTATGACTCCTTAGGCTGGAACGTTCATAGAGTTTGCGTCGGAACAAATCGTTCTCTGCATTGATGAGCACCTCTGAAATAGCTTGCTCTACGGTTCCCTTTATATCATACCCCAGGGAAATTGAAAACCCCGGTTTGGTAATTTTTGAATCCAGTGCCAACTTGCTGATTCCATTCATTACTTCCTGCGAGGCAGCGGAATCTGTTTTCGGCAAAATGATCGCAAAATCATCTCCACCCAGTCGGCAGACGATGTCTTCCTTTCGGCAAGCTCTCTGAATAATCTCAGCAGTGATTTGCAGAAATTCATCTCCCACGGGATGTCCAAAAGAATCATTGATAATTTTTAAGCCATTGATATCGCCCATAATGACGGATAAGGGTAGATTATTCAAGTTATCAAGTCGTTTCAGTTCCTCTTCAAAAAATCTTCGATTATATAAACCGGTCAGCAAGTCATGATAACTCATATAGATGAAGTTTTCTTCGGCTTTCTTTTTTTCTGTGATGTCCCTAACAATACAGAGCAAGACTAAATGGTCTCCAAGCAACATCCGGCTTGTGCTTACTTCTACTTGGATGGGAGTATGTTTTTTTGTGTAGTGCACCGTTTCATAAAAATCTCTGATCTCTTTTGCCGTTTTACTTTGCTCTAGAGCCAATACACTATCGTCTGGAATACTCAAATCAGAGAGATTCATTTTCAAGAATTCTTCAAAAGAGTATCCATACAAGGCAATCGCCGCATGATTTATCTCTAAAATATGGCCTTCTAAATCAATAAAAAGCATCGCATCGCTGGCTTTATCAGCAAGCAGATGATAGAGACTCATACGATTTTGCAGTATCAGATTTTCTTTTCTTAATTTTGCTTCTTCAAACTCTCGAAGTACTATCGATGGAATTCTAGCCATGTTGTGCTTCATAATACAGTCGCGACAGCCACTTCGCATCAATGCAACTGCTTGCTCTTCCCCGATTACCCCTGAAACAATGATAATTGGCAGATAGGGGTTGAATTTCTGAATCATTTTAATGGCTTCAAAAGGGTTAAACGACGGCATGGCATAATCGCAAAGGATAATATCCCATTCATGTTCCTTTAGCTGCATTTTGATAGCCTGTGTGTTATTGACCAGGCGATAATCCACTAAAATATTTGCTTCTGAAAATTTGTTTAAGATAAGCTCGGCGTCAAGTTCGGAGTCATCAATCAATAGGATTCTCAAAGTCTCGCTCATTTCTTTCCCTCCTTTACGTCAAAAATAGATGATTATGGTTGTAAAACTCTCTCATACTTTGGCAAAGTAAAATAGAATGTGGCACCTTCATCCGGTATCCCTTCAGCCCAAACCCGACCACCATGCCTGCGAATAATTCTTTGCACATTCGCAAGTCCGATGCCGGTACCTTCAAATTGCTCCTTGGAATGAAGTCGCTGAAATATCGTAAATAAATTATCTTTAAATTGCATATCAAAGCCTGCACCATTATCTTTGATATAAAAAACAACATACCTGCTATTGCTGTCGTCAGGCGACCAGCCGATTTCGATTCTCACCTTTGACTTTAAACGAGTGAATTTCAAAGCATTGGAAATCAAATTTTCTAAGGCAAGTTGAAGCATATTCCGGTCTGCCATCACAACAGGCAGTTCTGCTATGACCCATTCAATGCTTCTTCCGACCATTTCAAGCCGAAAGCTTTCAATCACCTTGGTTAAGAGTTCGTTTAGATTCACTCGCCGATTGTTCAAGTCCATTCTTCCCGTATTTGAAAAATCGAGCAGATTGTCTATTAATCCCCCCATATTGTTTCCCGCTTCTGAGATAGTGGTCAGGTAATGCTGGCTTTTTTCATCGAGCTTCCCCAGTAAACGGGTATTCAATAATTCCGTAAATCCAATAATATGTCTCAGAGGAGCACGCAGGTCATGGGAAACGGAATAAGAAAAGTTCTCCAGTTCTTTATTGGCTGCCAATAATACGTTTTGATTCAGCAATAACTCTTCTTGATAGACCAATAATTCTTTTTGATACACTAAAAGTTCTTCCTGTTTGATGCTCAATAATCTTGATTTTTCAAAATAGATCTGCGCTAAATAAACAGCGACTAAGGTAGCAAACGAAACGAGTAAACTAAATAATAAAACAGACCTGGATTCGGCGATTTTGCTATTGACTAATTCCGGGGTGGGTGCAAAGGACGCGTTCCAGATTTCAGAATTTAGCAAGGTAATGTTCTTATTCACCGTTAATTCTGGTCGATGCAAATTCCAACTGTGCGATTCAAAAACGGTGCTCTCCTCATTACTGATTTTTAACATATAATCAGTGCCTATGTCAACTAGAACGGGCGATATTAAATTATTACTGTTTACAATGCCTAAAACAAAGCCTTTCAGTTCATTTTCGACATAGATGGACTGCCATATCTTAATCTCTGACGTACTATCCTTGATTTCAGTGGCACTGGTATTGATCAGCGATTCATTTCCTTGATAGGGAACGATACTGCTGATCTTCATGTTGCTGTCGACCAAAAGTATTTTCTCGATTTCACGAAAGGAGCTCATCAAAAATAGGCTTTCGTTGACCCAGTTTTCGGTTTGATTTAGACTTGTATCAATATTTTTATTGGCTAAATTTCCGATTTCCCAGTAGATTTGACTATAGCTATACTCCGCTTCGCTGGAATAGGATCTGGCTTTTGATAAAGTTTGCTCATACAGTCCTGACAAACCGCGTGCTTCTTGTGTCTTCCAGATAAAAGTACATAGAATAGCCAAAATTACAGTCAGTAAAGCCCAGAAGATTTTTGAGGTAAAGAAATTCCGCATTAACTTTAATATTCGCTTCTCTGTGGATTCAGGCAAGATCTTCACCCCTTTGCTATGCCATGAAGTTTTGTGAATTGTTCAATGTTCAACTCTCCGGTAATAAACCATAAAATGCGGCATCAACGATTCATAATCGCTAAGGGCAGTAAAATCCCACTCTTGGCATAATTTTCAATTTGCTCTAGCCAACATTTTAAAATAATATCCGGAATATTGCTCGACTCAAGGGTCTGATTTAAGATTTCAGCGTATATTTCATTTTAAAATTGGAAAACTCAGGTACTAAACCTACTATTTTAGTATTCTAACATAAATTTGAACAATTTCAAACATTTTTATAAAATAAACGATAACCTCTTGATGGTTTAGCACAAGCGCTCGCTTGAAGTACGAATTATTCTATCGCTATCTTTTCGCTCATGCGGCAGTTCATCCTATACAGTTGAATCCCCTGTTTCAAAAACAGAGTCGGTTAATACTTGTTTTAAAAAAACCGAAACGATTTCAGGGTCGAACTGCTTCCCGGAACACCGTTTTATTTCTGTAACAGCTTCTTCTTTACTTAAGCCTCTCTGATAACTTCTTTCGCTGGTCATGGCATCATAAGCATCCGCGATGGCAATATCCCATTCTTGCCTCTCAAGCTGCTTTTGCATCTCCCTGGCGTTATCGATCAGGCAATGTTCGACAGAAATTTTTGCTTCTGAAAGTTTAGCCAAAATGAGTTCCGCGTCCAGTTTGGAATCCTCTATCAGTAGGATTTTTAGCGTTTCTTGCATTTATTTCTCTCCCTTCCGGCTCATCAAGGCTTAAACTGAGCCGTTTCTGTTTGCAGGATGTTTTCGGTTGAAAGTTCGACCGCAGATAACGTTACGCTACAACCGGAAGTACTTTCTATGCTTTCTATCATACTCTGATCAATGATTCTGCCGAAAATCATTGTTGAATTCGTTTTATTCTGTTTATTGGAATCGGTTACACCACTTGCAGCTAAAAAATAATAATTGCTTCCTATTTTGTGGATCCCGTATGTATCCCCATCAAACACGGGAAGTTGAACAATGCTTTCAAAGTCTTCCGTAAAGTGGCTGGGGAATTCGGTCAGACTATCAATTGTAAAATCGTAATAGTATTTATTTATAATTTGACTGGATTCGTTGACAAACACTGCAAAACTCAAATCAAGATTAACAAAAGTGTCAGTCTGAAAATTTGCTGTAATATAATCCGGATTCCGGTTAATAATATATTGATATGTATCATCCCAATGAGCCCAATCGTTAACGCTTCCAAGGTATGCGTTTTCTTTTTGTGACAGATAGGTAGATAAGATTTCATGTTTTAATAGAATTTCCTGTTGTTCTTGCCTTAAAATATAGTTTTGGAAAAACAAACCAAACGCTATATTGATCAATAGAATCGCTGGCACCATAGTTGAAAAGAAAATGAGAATAATTCTTTTCCTGATTGACATTTTACCAGTCTCCTATGAAAAATCTTGCAAAAGCCTAGCAAGCAACATGATTGGCTCTGTTTACAATCTTGGGAGTTGCCCTATTGGTGTGATTCCAAAAAATTCTGTACATATTATACAACCTATTAACTGAATAATAAAGAATTATTCTTTTCTTTTGATACAATGAAACGACTATTTAAAGTGAGTTTGACATTATGACAACTTGATGATAAAATAAACATTAATATTCAGTAGCATAGAACGTTAAAAAATAGAAATGGATAGAACTATGAAAAGTCACTTTTCTATTTAAGTGACTTTTTTTGATGGTTTTGGAAATGGTGCTATGGTTATCTGAAGAGAAATATACTCAAAGGAAGCGATTTTAAATTGAATAAAAAAAAAGTGTTGGTCGGCAGTCCGGTATATCAAAAGCCGGAAATCTTGGCTCCGTTTTTAGCATCCCTGAAAATTCTCAAAAGGGATACCATATCTATGGATTATATGTTTATCGATGATAATAGCGATGAAAATTCCAGCAAACTTTTATGTAATTTCAAGAGAGAAGGATCAGAAGTTTTAATCCTGAGTTGCAAAGACCATGGTGAATATCTGTGCAATGAGGAATCGCATCACTGGGACGACGACTTAATGCTAAAGGTGGCAAATTATAAGAACCTCATAATAAATCACGCAATAGAAATGGATTATGATTATCTGTTTTTTGTTGACTCGGATTTGGTTTTGCATCCTGGTCTGATCGAGCATCTAAAAACCGCAAATAAGCATATTGTATCCGAGATTTTTTGGACAAAATGGCATGTCGACAGACCATTAGAACCAAATGTCTGGCTGTTTGATGAATATGATCTTGTGCCTAAGAGATTAGGTGAAAAACTGAGCGAAAAAGAAATGGATATAAGGCAAAACAGGTTTTTGAATCAGCTCCGAATCCCTGGTTTGTATGAAGTGGGTGGATTAGGCGCGTGTACATTGATCAGCAGAGCTGCACTCAAAAAAGGCGTTAGCTTTCAGCCGATTCAGAATTTAACAATTCATGGCGAAGACAGATTTTTCTGTATACGGGCGGCGGTTCTCGGTGTTGATCTATTCGTTGACACACATTATCCCGCCTTCCATATTTACAGAGAACAGGACTTAGCCGGTGCCCAAGCTTATATCAAAAGCAATGAAGCGGACATTGCCTTTGTACGAAAATTCAGAAAAAATGGAAATAAAATCACACTTTCCATGATAGTCAAAAACGAAGCGGGACGCTATCTTGAGCAGGTGCTTAACAGCCTAATCGGGCACATTGATGAAGCGGTCATTATAGATGACGGAAGTTCAGATAATACGATTCATTTGTGCAGGGAAATACTGAAAGGAATCCCTTTGCATCTGATACAAAATGACCATTCATTATTTGACCATGAAGTATCACTCCGGAAGAAGCAATGGGAGGAAACGATAAAAACAAATCCCGACTGGATTTTGAACCTTGACGCAGATGAGATTTTAGAAGAGAGTTTTTGGCAGCATGCGCAAGAACTGATTAATAATCCGAATCACGATTTTATTTGCTTCAGGTTATACGACATGTGGGATGAAAATCACTATCGCGAGGATGAATACTGGAATGCTCAAAGTATCTACAGACCATTTTTAATGAGATATCAGCCAGGCTTTGCTTATAAATGGAATGAAACACCACAGCACTGCGGCAGATTTCCTGTAAACACGTTCTCCTTCTCCTCATATAATTCCGAATCCCGAGTACAGCATTTTGGTTGGGCAACCAAAGAAGACAGAACGGAAAAAAAGAAAAGATATGAACTGCTTGACCCGGATGCCCTTTACGGGATCAGAGAACAGTATGATTCGATTCTGGATTCATGCCCTAATTTGATGATATGGCTTGATGCAGAAATACATGAGCCGTTTGGTCAATAAGGATGAATACTTTTGATCGTGATCGGCCGTAAAAAAGCTACTCTTACGGATTACCTAATTCTGCGCGTTGTATACGAGCAAAACACAGCAAAAGGACTTGAATCATTGCGATTCAAGTCCTTTTGCTGTGTTTTATTTGTCTAGTGACCCAATGTTTGATACAATTACGCGATAGTTTTAGTTATAGAAAATCTCCCACCCCTTTGATTCTGCAATTTTTTTCATTGCATTTGATGGCTGAACAACAACTGCTTTATCGGCAAATTCTAGTAGAGAAATATCAGATTCACTATCTGCATATGCCCAAATTGATTCTCCGCTAGCATCATTTTCCTTTATCCAAAGTTTCAACTTATTTACCTTATCAACTCCATGGTTTAATCTACCGATTTCTCCTGTACAGATCCCTCTTTCATCATAAAGTAATGATGTTCCAATCGCATCTGCTCGCATATCCAGCTGTCGAATAAATTCTTCAAGAAATGGCTGCAAAGCCCCTGATAGAATGATCACGCGGTCTCCATTTTCCAAATGTTTAGCTATCCTTGAAACCAAATCATAATTAATACTCTGACGCCCGCTAATGGCTATGGACTCAAAAAAATCATGCATCTCGTCCATGCTTTTCCCTTTCATTTGGTAAAAAAATGATTTTAGTAAAACAACACGAAAATCCATTTTATTTCCTCTCGTCCTGTTTACAGAACCGTTTAAAAAATTCATGACTATTAAAATCCATTGTTTTAAAGTGAATGCTTTTCTCCCGGCTTTAAGCATAGCCATAACTGAATTATGTTGATATAAAGTTCCATCAAAATCCACAGTTACGATTGACATATTTGATCTCCTTTTAAGTATTTACGAAGAATTTATTTTGTAAATTTGAGCCTCTTTTTAGTATTTCTAAACAAATGTAAGTGTAAATGTGATGATTCATCTGTTGCGATTATTTATTGCTATATTATAGCATAGCATAGATAGCGTCTTGAACTCAGCTTACATTTATTACTTTTTCTCAGCAAATGGTCTGCAGATATTACATGCCGCTCGCGAACTAACATTTACTATGCGGACTTCATCAAAGACCTCTTTCATCTCATTCTGAGACTTTTTTATGAAATTAAAATAATCCCCACCTTCTAACCATTCGGCAATATTCACTAAAAGTGATCTTTTCTCATTATAGTCATAAATGATGACAAAATATTTTGTAATCCTGCTCATCTCTGCATACATTGTTTTTCTATCATCTTCTTTTAAACCATGAACTACAAATGCAGCAATTGAAATATCAAAGCTTTTGTTTTCAAAGGGCATCCTTTCAAGAGCACTTGTCTGAACGAATTCAATGTCTTTGTTGCTTTGCTTCTTCGCTGCAATTTGAAGCATTTTCTGAGCGGGGTCTGCTCCAGTAACCCTTAACCCCTTTTGGTTCAACACAGAACACAAAGCTCCAGTGCCGCAACCAACATCAATAATGTTTTTGTATTTAGAAAAATCAAATTCAAATAAGGCTCCATCCAAGATTTCTTTATAATGACGGATCTGATAGTTGTAAAACAAACCATAAATAGGAGCAATCCAATTGAAAACACTAGGGCGTTTTTTATTCATATTTATGACTATTCCTTTCGTTTACTCAATGAACAAACCCCGTTTCTGCAAATCGTCGCCTTATTCGTTGCCGAGTCATAGAGATTGCGTGCAAAACGATCCAGTTTCCATATAAGTACAACTTCAAAAAGGTGTTTCGCGCTGTCCTTTATCATCCGCTGGAACTCGGGACGATTATCTGTCTTTGCGGAGAGGGCACGGTCAATGTATGTGCCGACTATAAGTACAGACATAAAAAACTTAAGACTCAGTAGAATAAAAGGTTATCACTCATGTGGACAGTAATTGAAGTGAGGGGGTAACCTAAAACAAGAAGCAGACATCCTCTCATATGATCGTGGAAGGATGTCTGCTTCTTTTGCTGAATTGTTGAGCGATCGTGTGATAACGGCATATAGTTAGAAAGTCAGTTCTCGCTTACTTCCCTTCATTGTACTTTAATTTCTCCAGCTTTTGTTAGTGTCATCTTTGTGACGGCAGGGCCAATGATCTCATAAATCATTGTTCCGCAAAGAACAACCGCACGGATTTGCGGCGCAAAGGCTGGAACTACAGTTTGCGCTACACTAATTAAGCCTATCGCTACGCCGGCCTGTGGTAAAAGTGTTGGGCCCAAATACTTGCAAACAGCCTCTGGCGCTTTCATAATCTTTGCCCCGAGATAAGCACCGCCCATCTTTCCTATCACCCTGAAGACAACATAGATAATGCCTACGATGCCGATGGTAGGAATTACCGAAATATCAAGTTCAGCGCCTGATACAGCAAAAAACAGCAGGAAAATCGGAGGAGTAATAAAATCGGATAGTTTAGCGATTTCATCGCTCTCATTGGAAATATTACAGAACATCGCACCGGTCGCCATGCAAGCGAGCAATTGAGATACTCCGAAAAGTCCGGCAAATCCACTTGTTAGAAAAACCAAACCGCACATTATAATAATCCGGTTTCCGCTCTTCTTGAAAAATTTCAATGGGATTTTGAAGACGAGGCCTACTATGCAGCCGATCAATAGCGCGAGAAATATTTCGCCAAAAGGCTGCAGTATGGATAAGACAACAGAACTGTTGTTCCCCCCGCTGATTGCTTTCGCTATAGTCACTGCAAATCCAAAGGCAATCAGCGCAACCGCATCATCCAATGCGACAACACTGAGAAGCGTTTCCGTAACCGGACCTTTCGCTCCATACTGCTTTATTACCATAATGGTTGCTGCTGGGGCTGTTGCCGCTGCAATAGCGCCGAG
>Ga0075524_10000459_pt1 | contig 10411 bp, 8 predicted proteins | sample NGEPerone_FD_76826 | JGI IMG/M metagenome (GOLD analysis project Ga0075524, IMG submission 76826) | Arctic peat soil microbial communities from the Barrow Environmental Observatory site, Barrow, Alaska, USA - NGEE Permafrost154B-one | ecosystem: Environmental > Terrestrial > Soil > Wetlands >...
GTCGAGGGCATGGAGTCGCTCGCGCCCGCGCTCGTCGACGAGATGGTCCCGGTGCTCGACCTCGTGCGCCCCGACACGGTCCTCGTGCTCGCCGACCCCGAACGGGTGCGGCGCCGCGCGCACGACCTGGTCGCCACGACGGAGGAGTTCCTCGCAGCGGCCTGGACGTCCGCAGCGGCCGGTGGGTCGACGCCGATCGACCTGTCCGCGGCGTCGTTCGCCTCGTTCGCCGAGGTGCGTGCGCTCGCGGCCGTGCGAGGGCTCGGCTGGTGGACGCTCAGCCCGTTCACGCTCGATGCCGAGGCCGCCGAGAGCGCCGCGTCGGCCGACACCGCTGGGGGAGCGGACCTTGTCGGGCACGTGTCCGGCGACGTCGAGACTCTCGTCATCACCGCGCGCGACGTCGAGCGGTACCGCGGTGAGGTCGCGCGGGCGATCTCCGACGTGCGAGCGCTGCAGCAGGCGGGCTGGCGGCTCGTGCTCGCGACCGAGGGGCACGGCCCGGCACAGCGCATGACCGAGCAGCTCAAGGCGGCCGACGTGCCGGCGCGCCTCGTCCCGTCGCTCCACGAGGAGCTCGAGGGCGGCGTCGTGCTCGTCGTGCCCGGCGCGGTCGGGCCGGGCTTCGTCGCCGAGGGCCTGCACCTCGCAGTCTTCTCGGAGTCCGACATCACGGGCCGGGCGGGCTCCTCGACACGCGACATGCGCACCATGCCGAGCCGGCGCCGCAACGTCGTCGACCCGCTCGCGCTCCGCCCGGGTGACTTCGTCGTGCACGAGCAGCACGGCGTCGGCCGGTTCGTCGAGCTCGCGTCCCGCACGATCGGCTCGGGTGCGTCAGCCGCGACGCGCGAGTACCTCGTCATCGAGTACGCGTCGTCCAAGCGCGGCCAGCCGAGGGACCGGCTCTACGTGCCGACCGACCAGCTCGACCAGGTGACCAAGTACGTCGGCGGCGAGGCGCCGAGCCTCAACCGCATGGGCGGCGGCGACTGGGCGAAGACGAAGGGTCGCGCCCAGAAGGCCGTCAAGGAGATCGCGGCCGAGCTCATCCGGCTGTACTCCGCGCGCATGGCGACGCCGGGCTACGCGTTCTCGGCCGACACGCCGTGGCAGCGCGAGCTCGAGGACGCGTTCGCGTACGTCGAGACGCCCGACCAGCTGGCCACCATCGACGAGGTCAAGGCCGACATGGAGAAGCCGATCCCGATGGACCGGCTGATCTGCGGCGACGTCGGCTACGGCAAGACCGAGATCGCGGTGCGCGCGGCGTTCAAGGCCGTCCAGGACGGCAAGCAGGTCGCGATCCTCGTGCCCACGACGCTGCTCGTGCAGCAGCACCTCGACACGTTCAGCGATCGCTACGCGGCGTTCCCCGTGAAGGTCAGGGCGCTCTCGCGGTTCCAGTCCGCGGCCGAGAGCAAGGACGTCGCGGCGGGGCTCGCGGACGGCAGCATCGACGTCGTCATCGGCACGCACCGGCTCATCACCGGTGACGTGCACTTCAAGGACCTCGGGCTCGTCGTGATCGACGAGGAGCAGCGGTTCGGCGTCGAGCACAAGGAGACGCTCAAGGCGCTGCGGACCAACGTCGACGTGCTCGCGATGAGCGCCACGCCGATCCCTCGCACGCTCGAGATGGCCGTGACGGGTATCCGTGAGATGTCGACGCTCGCGACGCCGCCCGAGGAGCGCCACCCGGTGCTCACGTTCGTCGGGCCCTATGAGGAGAGGCAGATCACCGCGGCGATCCGGCGCGAGCTGCTGCGCGAGGGCCAGGTGTTCTACGTGCACAACCGGGTCGAGTCGATCGAGCGCGTGGCGGGCCGGCTCGCGGAGCTCGTCCCGGAGGCCCGCATCGCCGTCGGGCACGGCAAGATGCCCGAGCACCAGCTCGAGCGGGTCATCGGCGACTTCTGGGAGAAGCGGTTCGACGTCCTCGTCTGCACGACGATCGTCGAGACCGGCCTCGACATCTCCAACGCCAACACCCTCGTCCTCGAGCGTGCCGACCTGCTCGGGCTGTCCCAGCTGCACCAGCTGCGCGGGCGCGTGGGTCGAGGCCGCGAGCGCGCGTACGCGTACTTCCTGTACCCGCCCGAGCGGCCCCTGACCGAGACCGCGCACGACCGGCTCGCGACGATGGCCGCCAACACCGACCTCGGTGCCGGCATGGCCATCGCGATGAAGGACCTCGAGATCCGCGGCGCGGGCAACCTGCTCGGCGGCGAGCAGTCGGGGCACATCGAGGGTGTCGGGTTCGATCTCTACATCCGGATGGTCGGCGAGGCCGTGCTGAACTTCCGGGGCGAGGTGCCCGAGGAGCTGCCCGACGTCACGATCGAGCTGCCCGTCGACGCGCACCTGCCGCACGACTACATCGCGCACGAGCGGCTGCGCCTCGAGGCGTACCGCAAGATCGCCGCGGCGCCCGACGCCGCGGTGCTCAGGGAGGTCCACGCCGAGCTGGTCGACCGGTACGGCCCGGTGCCCGACGCGGTGTCGAACTTGTTCGAGGTCGCCGAGTTCCGGATCCACGTCCGCTCGGCCGGGCTCACGGACGTGACGGCCCAGGGCAAGTTCGTGCGGTTCGCGCCGGTCGACCTGCCCGAGTCGGCGCAGCTGCGGCTCAAGCGGCTGTACCCGGGCACGGTCCTCAAGCCCGCGATTCGCACGATGCTCGTGCCGTTCCCGACCACGGCGCGCATCGGCGGCACGGCCCTGCACGGCGAGAAGCTGCTCGCCTGGGCGCGGCAGCTGATCGACGCCGTCGTCCTGGGCGACGTGTCGGCCGCCGCGCAGGTCGGCACCGGTGCGCGCGCCGGGAACGGGTGAGCGGTGCGCATACGATGGGCGCAGTCCTTGGAGCGATGACGCGGAGGTCGCAGGTGTCGGTGGTGCGGTGGCGTACAGGTAGGCAGGGCCGGGCGCGCGCACTCGTCGTGGGCGGTGCGCTCGTGGCGGTCACGGCGCTCGGCGGGTGCGCAGGGCAGCCCGGTGCTGCGGCGGTCGTGGACGGGGCGAGGATCTCGGTGGCCGACGTGCAGACCGCGACGACCGAGCTCGCGCCGCTCTACCAGGGTGTGACGCCCACGGCGGTGCTGCAGGTCCTCATCCACGAGCAGACCGTTGCGGCCTTCGCTTCCGAGCAGGGCGTCGGGGTGAACGACCAGCAGGCGGCCGACGAGCTCTCCGGCATCGGTGCCCAGCTCCCGGCGGTCGGCGAGCGCACGTACTCCGCGCCGTCTCTCGCCGTCGAGCGCTACCTCATGGCCACGAAGGCCCTCCAGGCGCTCGCGACCGCCGACGCGATCCTGCCGGAGCTGCAGACGCGGCTCGCGGCGCAGAAGATCGAGGTCAGCCCCCGGTTCGGGACGCTCGGCGACGGCGCCACGATCACCGACACGGTCCACCCGTGGCTCGTCGCGCAGACGGCCGGTTGAGCCCGGCACCGGACAGCTCGGGCGGGGGCGTGCGCGCCCTCGTCGAGGTGATGGACCGCCTGCGCTCGCCCGGTGGGTGCCCGTGGGATGCCCGCCAGACGCACGTCTCGCTCGTGCCGTATGCGCTCGAGGAGGCGTACGAGGTCGCCGAGGCGATCGAGTCCGGTGACCGCGCAGCGATGCGCGAGGAGCTCGGCGACCTGCTCCTGCAGGTCGTGTTCCACGCGCGGATCGCCCAGGACGCCCCGGCAGATCCGTTCGACCTCGACGACGTGGCCCGCGGGATCACCGCGAAGCTCGTGCGCCGGCACCCGCACGTCTTCGACCGGGTCGGTTCCGGCGGCTCGGCGGCCGACGCGACCGGAGCCGCCGCCGACCTCGAGGACCTGCACGTGCAGTGGGACCGGATCAAGGGTCACGAGCAGCAGCGCGAGTCGGTGCTCGACGGGATCCCGGCTGCCCAGGGCGCGCTCGCGCGTGGGCAGAAGGTGCTCGCGCGCGCACGCCGGGCCGGCATCCCGGCCGGTGGCGACCTCGCGCAGGTGGCACCGCCGCAGGGGCCGGACGGCGCGGACGGTGTGGGTGCCGTGGCCTGGACCGAGGCCGAGGTGGGTCGCCGGCTGCTCGAGCTGGTGGCGGCCGCGGACCAGGTCGGGGTCGATGCCGAGTCGGCGCTGCGGGCCGCCGTCCGGGCCGTGGAGGCCGACGTGCGAGCCGCTGAGCAGAGCGCTCGGGACCAAGGTCCGGCAAATCGACCTGTGGGGCTAGCGACCATGGCAGCTGGAGAGCCGACGGCTGCTCCGAGGACCGAGCGAGGAAGCGAGGACCGATGACGGCCACACTGACGGTTGCAGCGCTCACCGAGCGGGGGCAAGGGGAGAGACGCGTCGCACTCGTCCCCGACACCGTCACGCGACTTGTCGCGGGCGGGTACGCGGTGCTGATCGAGACGGGCGCCGGGGCGGGAGCCTTCCACCCGGACGACGAGTACGTCGCCGCGGGTGCGAAGACCGACGCCCTCGAGTCGGTGCTCGACGCGGCGGACGTGATCCTCGCGGTGCGCCGGCCGGAGCCTGAGATCCTTGCGCTGCTGCGACCGGGTCAGGTGCTCGTCGGCCTGCTCGACGCACGCGGCACGGGACGCGCGGGGCTCGACGAGCTCGTGGCGCGCGGCGTCGTCGTCCTCTCGCTCGACCTCCTGCCGCGCACCCTGTCGCGGGCCCAGACGATGGACGCGCTCAGCTCGCAGGCGTCCGTGGCGGGCTATCGCGCGGCCATCGTCGCGGCCGAGGCGTTCGCCCGCTACTTCCCCATGATGATCACCGCGGCCGGCACGGCGCGGCCCGCCAAGGTCCTCGTGCTCGGTGCAGGGGTCGCGGGCCTGCAGGCCATCGGCACCGCGCGCCGGCTCGGCGCGCAGGTCACCGGCTACGACGTCCGCGAAGCGGCGCGCGAGGAGGTCAAGTCGCTCGGCGCGAGCTTCCTCGCGACCGCGGTGAACGTGGCCTCCGAGGGTGGTTACGCCCGCGCGCTGACGCCCGACGAGCAGGCGGCCCAGCAGGCCGAGCTCGCGCAGAAGATGCGCGCGTTCGACATCGTCATCACGACCGCCCAGGTCCCGGGCGCTCGCCCGCCGGTCCTCGTCACGGCCGAGACGCTCGCCGGGATGGCCCCGGGCTCTGTGGTCGTCGACCTCGGCGCCAGCTCGCTCGGCGGCAACGTCGACGGCTCGGTCCCCGACGAGCGCATCGTCACGGCCAACGGCGTCACGGTCATCGGCGCGGGCAACCTGCCCGCCCAGATGGCCACCGGCGCCTCAGCCGCCTACGCACGCAACGTCACAGCGCTCCTGACGGCCGTCGTGCACGACGGCGTCGTGGACCTCGACCCCACGGACGAGGTCGTCGACGCGGTGTGGGTGCGACCTGCACCCGCCGAGGTCGTCCCTGCCGCGGTCGTGCCCGATGCAGACGTCCCCGACGCGGACGTCCCCGCTGCGGACGCCGAACCCGAGACCCTCCCGGAAGGGGAGTGAGATGAGCGCCCAGCTGCTCAGCAACCTGGCTCTGTTCGTGCTCGCTCTGCTCGTCGGGTTCGAGGTCATCAGCAAGATCCCCGCGACCCTGCACACACCGATGATGTCGGGCGCCAACTCGATCCACGGCGTCGTCCTCGTCGGCGCGATCCTCATCGCCGCCGTCGCCGACACACCCGCCGCGTACGTCCTGACCTTCGTCGCGGCGGCCTTCGCTGCCATGAACGTCGTCGGCGGCTACGTGGTCACCGACCGGATGCTCGAGATGTTCAGGACCAAGCCGAAGCCGGCCCCCGTGGCCGCTCCTGCTGCGGCAACCCACGACGGAGACGCGCGATGAGCGGCGACACCCTTCCCCTGCTCGACACGGTCATCCGGGTCGTCTACCTGCTCGCAGCCGTGACGTTCGTGCTCGGGCTGCACTTCATGCGCTCGCCCGTGACAGCGCGACGCGGCAACCTGCTCTCGGCCTCCGGGATGGCGTGCGCGGTCGTCGCGACCGTGCTGCTCATCCTCGCGGGCGACTGCCATGGCCGCATCATCCCGATCGCCACGATCGCCCTGGTCGTGGGCACGCTCGTCGGAGCGGCCGGCGGCCTGATCGGCGCGCGTCGCGTCAAGATGACCGCGATCCCCCAGCTCGTCTCGCTGTTCAACGCGGTCGGCGGTGGCGCGGCCGCGGTCGTGGCGGTCGTGGACTTCGCGCGGCTGAACGCCGACGGCGCGCTGACCGCGGGCATCTCGGTGCCCGTCGTGCTCGACGTGATCATCGGCTCGGTGACGTTCTCCGGCTCGCTCGTCGCGGCCGGCAAGCTCCAGGGCTGGGTCTCCGGTGCGCCGATCACGTTCGCGGGGTCGCGCCTCGCGAGCATCGTCGCGGCCGCCGTCGCGGTCGTCGGTGGCGTCGTGGTCGTCGCGAACCCCAGCGCGTGGCTGCTGTGGCTCGTCGTGGTCGCAGCTCTCGCGTTCGGCATCCTCATGGTGCTGCCGATCGGCGGCGCGGACATGCCCGTCGTGGTCTCGCTGCTCAACGCGTTCACGGGCCTCGCTGTCGCGATGGCCGGCTTCGTGGTCGACAACCAGATCATGATCATCGCGGGTGCGCTCGTGGGTGCCTCCGGAACCATCCTGACCCAGCAGATGGCCGAGGCCATGAACCGCTCGGTCATGTCGATCATGGTCGGCGGTTTCGGCACCGGGGACACGAGCGCGGCAGACGCCGGTGCGAGCACCGCGATGGCCGGGGTCGAGGTCCGCAAGGTCAGCGCGGACGACGTCGCGATCCAGCTCGCCTATGCCCAGAAGGTCATCATCGTGCCCGGCTACGGCCTTGCGGCTGCCCAGGCGCAGCGCGAGTGCGGTGAGCTCGGCAAGCTGCTCACCGACCGGGGGATCACCGTGTACTACGCGATCCACCCGGTCGCGGGCCGCATGCCGGGGCACATGAACGTGCTCCTCGCGGAGGCCGACGTGCCCTACGACCAGCTCAAGGAGATGGACGAGGTCAACCCAGAGTTCGACACGGCCGACGTCGCCCTCGTCGTGGGCGCGAACGACGTGACGAACCCCGCGGCACGCCGGCCCGGCAACGCCATCTCGGGGATGCCGATCCTCGACGTCGACCACGCGCGCTCGATCATCGTGATCAAGCGCTCGCTGGGCCACGGCTACGCGGGTCTGGACAACGAGCTGTACGGCGACCCGAAGACGGGCATGTTCCTCGCGGACGCCAAGAAGGGCCTCGCGCAGATCCTTGCCGGGGTCAAGTCCTACGTCGGCTGACGTCTTCTGCCAAAGGTCCCACCACGTCCTCACCCGCACACGGTTAGGCTGTGGACGCAAACCCACCCGCCTGTCGAAGGAGCACCATGGCCAGCATCGAGGCCGTCGGCGCCCGCGAGATCTTGGATTCTCGCGGCAACCCCACTGTCGAGGTCGAGGTAGCACTCGACGACGGCACCATCGCCCGCGCGGCCGTCCCCTCGGGCGCGTCGACCGGAGCATTCGAAGCCGTCGAGCGTCGTGACGGCGACAAGTCCCGCTACCTGGGCAAGGGCGTCGAGGACGCGGTCAACGCCGTCATCGACGAGATCGCCCCCGAGCTCATCGGCTTCGAGGCGACCGAGCAGCGGCTCGTCGACCAGGCGCTGATCGAGCTCGACGCGACCCCCAACAAGGGCAAGCTCGGCGCCAACGCGATCCTCGGCGTCTCGCTCGCCGTCGCGAAGGCCGCAGCCGACTCGGTCGACCTGCCGCTCTTCCGCTACATCGGTGGACCGAACGCGCACGTCCTGCCCGTCCCGATGATGAACATCCTCAACGGTGGGTCGCACGCCGACTCCAACGTCGACATCCAGGAGTTCATGGTCGCCCCGATCGGCGCCACGTCGTTCCGTGAGGCGCTGCGTACCGGCGCCGAGGTCTACCACTCCCTGAAGTCCGTGCTGAAGGCCCAGGGCCTGAGCACCGGTCTCGGCGACGAGGGCGGCTTCGCCCCCAACCTGTCGAGCAACCGCGCGGCGCTGGACCTGATCCTCGTCGCGATCGAGAAGGCCGGCTTCACCCCGGGCAAGGACGTCGGGCTCGCGCTCGACGTCGCCGCCACGGAGTTCTTCAAGGACGGTGCCTACCAGTTCGAGGGCAAGGCCACGTCGACCGACGAGCTCATCGCGTACTACGCGCAGCTCGTGGCCGACTACCCGCTGGTCTCCATCGAGGACCCGCTGTCCGAGGACGAGTGGAGCGCCTGGACCCGCCTGGTCGCCGAGGTCGGCGACAAGGTGCAGATCGTCGGTGACGATCTGTTCGTCACCAACCCGATCCGCCTGGCCAAGGGCATCGAGCTCAAGTCGGCGAACTCGCTGCTCGTCAAGCTGAACCAGATCGGCACGCTGACCGAGACCCTCGACGCCGTGACGCTCGCGCAGCGCAACGGCTACACCGCGATGGTCTCGCACCGTTCGGGTGAGACCGAGGACACGACGATCGCGGACCTGTCCGTGGCCATCAACGGCGGTCAGATCAAGACGGGCGCCCCGGCGCGCGGCGAGCGGATCAACAAGTACAACCAGCTGCTCCGCATCGAGGAGGAGCTGGACGACGCCGGCCGTTACGCCGGTGCGAGCGCCTTCCCGCGGTGGAAGCAGCGCTGAGACCAGTAGTCCCGGCAGTCGGGGGCGCGTGAGCGTCCCGATCGCACGGACCGGAGGCCGGTGACCCGAGTGGTCGCCGGCCTTCGGCGTGCCCGGCCCGGCGCGCGCGCTCGGGAAGGCACAATCGAGCCATGTCCCCGTCCCGCCGTCCGGCAGACCCGCGTTCCGGGTCGGTCGGTGGCCGGACGCCCGCACCGGACCGTGACGCCGCACCGGGCCGCTCGGCGGCTCCTCGCGCCGCCACGCCGCGGTCCTCGACGGGACGTGCGGCGCCCGCGCGACCCGCGGTCCCGCGCGCAGCGCCTGCCCGCCCGGCCCGCGCGTCCGCCGCGACCCGTCCGGCAGCGTCCCGGCCGTCGTCGCGCGGTCCGTCCGCGTCCACGCCGAGCCGGGGTGTGCCCCGCGCCGAGACCGTGCAGACGCGCATCCCGCGGCTGTTCACGGTGCGCGTCATGGTGATGGGCGTCGTGACGCTGCTGGCCTTCGTCCTCGTGTTCCCGACGCTGCGGTCCTACCTCCAGCAGCGCGAGGAGCTCCGCCAGCTCTCCGCGGAGGTCGCCGTCGCCCGTGCCGACAACGACGACCTCACGAACAAGCTCGCGCGGTGGGACGACCCGGCCTACGTCGTGGCGCAGGCGCGCGAGCGGCTCGCATTCGTCCTGCCGGGCGAGACGGCGTACCGGGTCCAGGACCCTGAGTCCGTGCCTGACACCCCGGCCGCGACGTCGTCGGCCGCGTCGGCTGCTGCGTCGGGTGCTGCATCCGGCGACGCGACCACGACGGAGCCCTGGTACCAGGTCATCTGGGGCTCGGTGCTGGTCGCGGGGGGCACGTCGGACGGCGTCGCCACCCCGGGGGACAATGGCACCGCCCCCACGGACGGTTCGAGCGCGCCTGCGGGCGAGGCGACCGCTCCCTGACGCTCGACCTGAACGGACCAGCTGTGACCGACACCTCCGGGACCACCGACGCACGGACCGACGAGGCGACGGTGACCGACCACGACCTCGAGGTCCTCGCCGAGCAGCTCGGTCGGCCGCCGCGCGGGGTCGTCGGGATCGCCGCTCGGTGCGTGTGCGGCCGCCCGCTCGTCGTGCGCACGGCTCCGCGTCTCGACGACGGGACGCCGTTCCCCACGACGTACTACCTGACGTGCCCACCCGCCGTCGCAGCCGTCAGCACGCTCGAGGCCGGGGGCCTGATGAAGGAGCTCACGGCGCGGCTCGCGGACGACGCCGAGCTCGCGGCGGCCTACCGCCGGGCCCACGAGGCCTACCTCGCCGATCGCGAGGAGCTCGGGCACGTCGAGGAGATCGCCGGGGTCTCGGCGGGTGGGATGCCGACGCGCGTCAAGTGCCTGCACGTCCTCGTCGGTCAGGCGCTCGCCGCGGGGCCTGGCGTCAACCCGATCGGCGACCTCGTGCTCACCGAGCTGCGCCCGGTCTGGGCACCGACCCGCTGCACGTGCTGAGCCTGGCCGAGAGGTCGCCTTGGGCCGTTCTGAGCCGGGCCGGCCGGATATGACATCGCGGCGGGTGAGCAGCGAGGATGGCCGGATGACTCGAGTGGCAGGGATCGACTGCGGGACCAACTCGATCCGGCTGCTCGTCGCCGACATCGACCTCGAGCGCGGCGTGCTCACGGACCTCGACCGGCGCATGGAGGTCGTGCGCCTCGGGCAGGGCGTCGACCGGACCGGTCGGATCGCCCCGGCGGCCCTCGAGCGCACCCTGGACGCCGCGCGCCGGTACGCGGCGATCTGTGCGGACCTCGGTGTCGAG
>Ga0075524_10000462_pt1 | contig 10398 bp, 7 predicted proteins | sample NGEPerone_FD_76826 | JGI IMG/M metagenome (GOLD analysis project Ga0075524, IMG submission 76826) | Arctic peat soil microbial communities from the Barrow Environmental Observatory site, Barrow, Alaska, USA - NGEE Permafrost154B-one | ecosystem: Environmental > Terrestrial > Soil > Wetlands >...
GAAGGCCGACTTGAGGGCGGCCATGGGTATCTTATTGTGACCGCCGACATTGATGCCTCTCAAGAAAGCGATAATGGCGGAGGGAGAGGGATTCGAACCCCCGTTCCGGAGAACCGGAAAGCGGTTTTCAAGACCGCCGCCTTCAACCACTCGGCCATCCCTCCGTCGATCTATTTTTTCGCTGTTGCTGAGATGCGCTCGAGACCGTCCATGTACGGCCGCAGGGCCTCGGGGATGACGACCGAGCCGTCCGCCTGCTGATAGTTCTCGAGGATGGCACTGACGGTCCGGCCGACGGCCAGGCCCGAGCCATTGAGCGTGTGGGCGAATTCGGGCCGGGCCTTGGCCTCGCGCTTGAACCGGATGTTGGCGCGCCGGGCCTGGAAATCCATGCAGTTCGAGCAGGACGAGATCTCCATGAAGCCGTCGCGGCTGGGCATCCAGACCTCGAGGTCGTAGGTCTTGGCGCTGGCGAAGCCCATGTCGCCCGTGCAGAGCAGGACGACCCGGTGATGGAGGCCCAGGCGATTCAGGACCTCCTCGGCCGATGCCGTCATGTATTCGAGCTCGTCGAAGGAGCTTTCGGGCCGGCTGAAGATCATCATCTCGACCTTGTTGAACTGGTGCTGGCGGATGAGGCCCCGAACGTCCTTCCCGTAGGAACCGGCCTCGCTCCGGAAGCACGGCGTATAAGCGACGAAGCGGGTCGGCAGGACGGCGCCATCGAGGATTTCGTTCCGGTAGATGTTCGTCAGCGGCACCTCGGCCGTCGGGATGAGGTACCAGTCAAAGCCCTCGAGCTTGAACAGGTCCTCCTTGAACTTGGGCAGGTTGCCCGTCCCGGTCAGGCTCTCGGCGTTGGCGATGAACGGCGGCAGGACCTCGGTGAAGCCGCGCTCGCGGGTGTGGAGGTTGAGCATGAAGTTGATCAGGGCCCGCTCGAGCCGCGCCCCGGCGCCGAAGTAGACCGTGAACCGCGAGCCCGCGATCTTGGCCGCCCGCTCGAAGTCGAGGATGCCGAGCTTCTCGCCGATGTCCCAGTGGGCCTGGGGCTTGAAGCCGAACTCCGGCCGGCTCCCCCACCTCCGGGCCTCCTTGTTGTCTTCGGCGCTCTTGCCGACCGGAACGGATTCGTGGGGGATGTTGGGGATGTTGAGCAGGGTCGACCGGATCTCTTCGTCCAGCGCCTTCAGCTGCTCTTCGAGCGAGCCGATCTCGTCGCCGACCTTTCTCATGTCGGCGATGATCGCCGACGCGTCCTTTCCGTCCTTCTTCAACCGCGAGACCTCTTCCGAGGCCTTGTTCTTGATGGCCCTGAGGTCCTCGGTCTTCTTCAGGACGTCCTTTTTTTCGCGGGAGACGCGGACGAACTCGTCCAGACTGATCCGCGGGCCCCGGGACGCGAGCCTATTCTGAACGGATTCAAGGTTTTCCAGGACATATTTCGGGTCGAGCATGGCCCGATTATAGCATGGACGGGCCGTTTTGCCGACGGCCGTTTTTTGACAAGCCGCTGCGTTTATTCAACAATAGGCGCGATGACAGGTTATCTTCAGGTCTACACGGGCAACGGCAAAGGCAAGACGACGGCGGCCGTCGGCCTGGCCTTCCGCGCGGCCGGGCACGGCCTCAAGACCTATGTCGCCCAATTCCTAAAGGGCCAGCCGACAGGAGAGATCGAAGCCGCCAAGAAGCTGGATCCGCTCATCCGCATCGAGCAGTTCGGCCGCGAGGGCTTCATCACGGTCAAGGACGGTCCCGGCGACGAGGACGTCTCCCGGGCCAAGGCCGGCCTCGCCCGGGCGCTCAAGGCCATGCTTTCGGGCGATTACCGGATCGTCGTCCTCGACGAGGTCAACACGGCCGTCCATTTCAAGATCCTGTCCGAGAAGGACGTCCTCGATTTCATCGACCGGCGTCCCCCTGCGGTCGAGCTCGTCCTGACCGGCCGGTACGCCCCGGCTTCGTTCATCGACCGGGCCGACCTGGTCACGGAGATGAAGGACATCAAGCACTACTTCGACAAGGGCGTCAAGGCCCGCGAGGGCGTCGAGAAATGAGCCGGCGGCCGAGCCCCTTCGGCCGGAGCCCTTTCCGGCCGTCCATGGACCGGGAGCGCTTCGAGGAGCTGGTCTCCGAGGCCCTGGACGAGATCCCGAAGAAGTTCCGCAAGCTCATCGAAAACCTCAACGTCATGGTCGAGGAGGACTGCCCGCCGGGCACGAACCTGCTCGGCCTCTATCACGGCGTCCCTTATACTTACCGGAGCCCCGCCTCCTACGGCAACTACCCGCCCGACGTCATCGTCATCTACCAGCACCCCATCGAGTCGATCTCGAGGTCCGACGAGGAGGTCAAAGACCATGTCCGCGACACGGTCCTCCACGAGGTCGGCCACTATTTCGGGCTCGGCGAAGCCGAGCTCCGGGAGATCGAGCGGGCCGTTCGGGAGCAGCGCAAAGGAGAAAAGGATTGAAAAAAACGCTGGAAGGCATCTATGTCGCCTTGACGACGCCCTTTGAGGGCGATCAGATCTCGGCCTCGCGGCTCAAGGACAATGTCCGCAAGCTCAACGCCACGGCCGTGGCCGGCTACCTCGTCCTCGGCTCGACGGGCGAAAGCGTCTCCCTGACGGACGCGGAATCTCTCGAGCTCGTCGAGGCCGTGCTCGAAGCCGCGTCCCCCGCAAAAAAGATCCTCGTCGGCACGGCCCGCGAGTCGACCAAGGGGACGATCGACTTCACCGCCAGCCTGCCGGCCCGGGGCATCGCCGCCGTGCTCGTCCGGCCGCCTTCCTATTTCAAGTCGAAGATGACCCGCGAGGCTCTCAAAGCCCATTACCTAGCGGTGGCCGACGCCAGCCGTTACCCCGTCCTCGTCTACAACATGCCTCAGAACACGGGCATATCCCTCGAACCCCGACTGGTCATCGACCTCGCCTCGCACAGGAATATCGCCGGGCTCAAGGAAAGCGGCGGCAGTCTCGCCTTCCTGGCCGAGGTCGTCCGCGAGGTCCACGCGGGCTTTCACTACCTTCTCGGCTCGGGCTCCGTCGTCTACCCGGGACTCGAGATGGGGGCGTGCGGCGCAATCCTGGCCGTCGCCAACGCCGTGCCCGAGATGTGCGCCGAGCTCTTCCGCCTCTTCATGGCCGGCCAGAAGGACAAGGCCCGCAACCTCCAGCTCGATCTCGTCCCCCTCAACAAGGCCCTGGTCGAGGTCTACGGCATCGCCGGACTCAAACACGCCCAGGACCTCAGGGGATATGCGGGCGGCCCGACCCGCCTGCCGCTTCTTCCCGTCGACGAGGCGGCGAAGAGCGAGATCGCGGCCCTAATCAAGGGAGCGGGTTTCTAATTCCTTTGTTCCCTCTTGCTTGTCGAATTTCCTCTCAAGGCGGTGAGGTTTATCGCTCCGAAGCCCCCGTGGGGGAAGGGGGACCGGCAGGGAGCGGAGTCTTCGAAGCGACCATCAGCGCCGCCACGGAGCAACACGGAGAGGCGGCGCTGGGAAATATCATGAAAAAGCGCCTTCTTGAGATATCTCTTGGACGGGTCATCTATCAAGATACTTTGCAGAAACCGGCTCCGAGTCGCTCCGCCGGTTTCTGCCCTCCGCTCGCTTCGCTCGCTGCGGTAGGATGACCGTGCACCCTGCTCCGACAACACTCTCCCTGCGTGTCCCGAGCCGCCGGCTCCGGCGAGGTTGACTGCCGCACAAGAACCGTCCCGTTGCCGCTGCTACCTTCCGGTCCTGACGGAGTTCGCGGGAAGCCCTTCGCGCAGGACCCCAGCCTTCAGCGCCACGTGCAAGGGCACCGGCCAGAAAGAGGGAAGCCTCGGCAGGGAATTCGACCCCACTGGAGCGGATTGTGGGCCACAGGGCACCGCTAGCTCCCCGTCTAGCACGGTCGGCTCCATTATACCTTTTTCCCCGGGATTGGGGTAGAATGGATGTCTGTTCCCAGGAGGACAGTGGCATGTTATTCGGCGATCCCACGTTCCTGCTTGTGATCCCGGCCCTGATCCTGGCCTTCTATGCCCAGGCCAAGGTCAAGGGGGCCTACCGGAAATATAGCCAGGTATCGGCGGCGTCCCGCATGACCGGGGCCCAGGCCGCCTATCAGCTGCTCCAGGCGGCCGGAGCCGGCGAAGTCACCATCGAAAAGACGCCGGGCAATCTGACCGACCATTATGATCCCCGGAAGAAGGTCCTGCGGCTGTCCCAGGGCGTTCACGACAGCGCGTCGATCGCCGCCCTCGGCATCGCCGCTCACGAGACGGGCCACGCCATCCAGCATCACAACCATTACCAGCCGATGGCCTTGCGGTCGATGATCTACCCCGTCGCCAGGCTCGGCTCGACCCTGGCCTTCCCGCTCTTCTTCGTCGGGTTCTTCTTCAGCAGGGGCAGCTCCAACGTCCTCATGGACATCGGCCTCCTGCTATTCACCGGGGCGGTGGCCTTCTCGGTCGTCACCCTGCCCGTCGAATTCGACGCCTCGAAGCGGGCCCTGGCCCTGCTTGAAGAGCGGCGTTTCCTCACTCCCGACGAGATGGTCGGCGCCCGCAAGGTCCTGAGCGCCGCCGCCCTGACCTACGTCGCCGCCACGACCATGGCCGCCGTTCAGCTGCTGCGCATGTTCCTGCTACGCTCGTCGCGCGACTAGCGCACCCCCCGGCCGCGGGGATCGTCATGCCTTGACAGGCCCCTCCCCCGGTGGTAGATAGACTCTTCGATCTACCGCAGGAGGTCGCCCGTGAAAAATCCCCGAATCGTGATCTCGACGGCTCTCGCGCTGGCCGCGCTCATCCTCTCCGCCGGCATTCTCGCCGGCCAGACCCCGCCGGACAAGTTCCTCGGCTTCAAGGTCGGCGAGGACCGCAAGCTCGCCGATTACACCCAGATCAAGGGCTACTTCGAGAAGCTGGCCCTGGAGACGAACAAGCTCAAGCTGTTCACGATCGGCGAATCGGTGCTCAAGAAGCCGCTGATCATGGCGGCGATCTCGACCCCCGAGAACCTGGCCAAGCTCGATCGCTGGAAAGAGATCACGCACAAGCTCCGCGATCCCCGCGTGACCCCCCCCGACGAGGCCCGCAAGCTGGCCAGGGAAGGCAAGGTTATCGTCCTCATCACCTGCTCGCTCCATGCGACGGAGATCGGAGCCTCCCAAATGGCGATGGAGCTGGCCTACGATCTCGTCACCGGAAAGACCGACTTCGACGCCGGGAAGGTCCTCAACGACGTCGTCTTCCTCCTCGTCCCGACGCACAACCCCGACGGCAACCAGATGGTCGTCGACTGGTACCGGAAATACGTCGGGACCCAATACGAGGGCGGCAACATGCCCTGGCTCTACCATTATTATGCCGGTCACGATGACAATCGCGATTGGTACATGTTCAACCTCCCGGAGACACGGGCCGTGACCAAGGTCCTTTATCAGGACTGGCTGCCGCAGATCCACCTCGACGAGCACCAGCAGGGCTCCAACGGCGCCCGGCTCTTCGTCCCCCCGTTCATGGACCCGCCGCTGCCGAACATCCAGCCTTCGGTCTGGCGCGGGGTCAATCTCATCGGGACCGAGATGAGCTATGATCTCCAGAAGCACGGCATGAGCGGCATCGTTAACGGCCGCTCCTACACGGCCTGGTGGATCGGGGCGTGCGACGACACCGGATGGCTCCACAATATCCTGAGCTGCCTCAGCGAGGCGGCCTCCGCCCGCGTCGCCAGCCCCATCTTTATCGAGCCGACCGAGATCCAGTCCGGCTTCACCGATAAGCGGATGGACTTCGTCGACCCCTGGCCGGGCGGCTGGTGGCGTCTCCGGGACATCGTCGACTACGAGCTCGTCCTGTCCCAGAGCCTGATCAAGACGGCGTCCCTCCACAAAGAGGACATCCTCTTCAACTTCTACCAGATGTACAAGAACTCCATCGAGAAGGTGGACAAGGGCCAGCCCTACGCCTTCGTCATCCCGGCTGTCCAGAGGGACTACCCGACCATGCTCAAGATGCTCGAGGTCCTGAAGATGGGCGGCGTCGAGATCCAGCAGGCCAAGGCCGATTTCATCGCCGGTGGCCGCTTCTATAGTGCCGGCGCGTTCGTCGTCAAGACGGCGCAGCCCTACAAGACCTTCGCCTGGGCCCTGCTCGAGAAGCAGAAATACCCCGACATGCGGCAATTCCCCGGCGGCCCTCCGGTCCCGCCCTACGATAACGCGGCCTGGACGCTGCCTCTCCAGATGGGAGTCCTTTGTGACAAGATCGACGAGGCCTTCGAAGCCAAGCTGGAAAAGCTCGACGCGGTCCCATACCCCAAGGTCCCAGCGCAGGGCAAGAGCGAATACTTCTTGCTCGACTCCCGGGTCAACGCGTCCTACGCGATGGCCATCGCGCTGCTCAAGGACGGCGCCGAGATCTCCCGGACGAAATCGAAAGCTTCGGTCAAAGGCCATGACATCCAGGCAGGCGCCTTCGTCGTCAAGAACTCGGCTGCCGTGAAGAAGGCCCTCCCGGCGCTCGCCGAAAAACTCGATCTGGCCGTCCTCGACGTCGACGACGTCTCCGGGCTCGCCATGGCCCCGGTCAAGTTCCCGCGCATCGGGCTCTTCCAGTCCTGGCGGGGCAATATGGACGAGGGCTGGACGCGATACGTCTTCGACGACATGGGCATCCCCTTCAAGACCCTTCACAATGCCGACATCAAGGGGGCCAAGGACCAGAAGGTCGACCTGCGGGCGAATTTCGACGTCATCATCTTCGCCGACGAGAACACCAACACCATCAAGGGCACTCGGCCCGGGGCGGCGCCGGGCGGCGGTCCCGGCGGCGCGGAGTCGCCCATGGCCCGGATGTTCCGCCAGAGCCCTGTCCCTCCCGAATACGAAGGCGGGATCGGTCAGGAGGGCGTCGACGCCCTGAAGGCCTTCGTCGAGAAGGGCGGCATTCTGGTCGCGCTCAACGGCGCCTCGGATTTCGCCATCAGCGAGTTCGGCGCCCCGGCCCGCAACGCCCTCACCGGCGTCGACCGGACGAAATTCTTCTGCCCGACGTCCATCCTCAGGATCCTGGTCGACAATGAGACGCCGATCGGCTACGGCATGCCCAAGGAAGCCGCGGCCATGTTCGTCAACAGTCTGGCCCTGGACACGTTCTCGCCGTCATACGAATGGGACCGCAAGGTCGTCGCCTCCTATCCCGAGGATGAGGTCCTGCTCAGCGGTTGGCTTCTCGGCGAAGAGTATCTGACCCGGAAGGCCGCGGTCGTCGATACCAAGTGGAAGGAAGGCCGGATCATCCTGATCGGGATCCGCTGCCAGAACCGGGCCCAGGCCCACGGGACGTACAAGTTCCTGCTGAACGCCCTGCTCTATCCGGGGGCGTGAGGCTCTTGACGTCAATGTCCCTTCAGCCTGATCTCTTCGCCCGGCCGCATGTCCGCTTCGACGATCGGTCCGGCGTTCCGAACGCCGCCGGTTGCGGCGCCGGAGGTCTCATAGGCCCCGCCCGGAAAGGGATTTTCGAGCCGGAGCCGGCCGCCGTTTTCAGAGCGGATCCGGACCTCGACGAGCTTCCCGTCCTTCTTCCCCGCTGAAACGAGGAAGCCGCCTTCGGCCCGGAGGAAATCGAACGATACGTCGCGCCATGTGGCCGGGACCGCCGGGAAGACGCGAATGACGCCGGTGTGGCTCTGAAGGAGCATCTCCTGGACGCCCGCGGCAAAAGCGAAATTTCCTTCGAGAGTGAACGGCCGGTAGGTCATCTTGGACTTGCCGCTCTTCGTCTGGTCGCCGTTGGCGTGGAAGCTGTTGGGCAGGCAGAAACATTCGGCGAACGTCCGGAGCGCCTGGGCGGCCCTTTCGCCGTCCCTGGCTCTCGCGGCCATGTTCCCCAGCCAGCTGTAAGAGTAGCCGCACCACCCATCGGGACCGAGGCGGTCGAGCTCGGCGAGCGACGCGCGGATCGTCCTTTGATCGGCCTCTCCCCCGCTCCAATCGACGAGCCCGAGCGGATGGATGGCCATGAGGTGGGAGAAATGCCGGTGCGATTCCTGGAGCGGATAGCCCGGGGCGACGAGAAGCCTGCCGTCGTCTTCGGCCAAGGCCAGGCCGGGCCATTCGCCGAGGATCGTCCGCCATTTGGCGGACTCTTCGACGAGGCCCATCTCTTCGGCCATGATCGACGCGGCGCCATAGAGCCAGCGGATGAGGGCCAGGTCGAAGTTCGTCGTCTCCCGGAACCAGGCATCGATCCCGTTGTCGTTGATCTCGGGGCTCGAGCTCAGCGGCAGCTTTCTTTTTCCATCCGGCCCGCGCACCGCAATGTTGTCGAGGAACACGGCCACGCCCTTCAAATAGGGATAAGCCCGCGACTCGAGGAAGACGCGGTCGCCGCTGTAGCGCCAGTGGAGCCAGAAGTGCTGGGCCAGCCAGGCCGAGACCGTCGGTCCGAGCGAGTACTGGATCCAGCCGCCCATCGGCGCGCCGTCGAGCGTCGCGACTCCGGGGACGTTGAGCCCTTCGACCCCGAAATACCGCTTGGTGTATTCCTCGCAACGCGGCTTGATGGCCCAGAGCCAGTCGAGGAAGGCCAGCCCTTCCTCGAGATGATTGGCGCTGTAGCAGGGCCAGTAGCTGAGCTGGGTATTAAGGTCGTTGTGGAAGTCGCCTTTCCACGGCGGCAGGCTGCCGTCGTCGGCCGTCCAGACGGCCTGAAGGGTGATCGGCGGAGCGCCGCGGCGCGAGGCCGCGCCAAACTTGTAGGTCTCGAGATACCACTGCTTTTCGAGGACGGGATCGGGAAGGCGGACCGTCGACCGGGCCCAGAAAGATTTCCACCAGGCCGCGTGGGAGTCGAGGTCACGGACGAGCGTTCGCTGGAGCGCCTGCGCGGTCGAATTCGGGGCAAGCTCCGTCCCCTGGCCCCAAGCCGCCGGGCCGGTCTCGGTCTCCGGATAGACAGAGCTGATGCTCCAGACCCCCGTGAGCACACCGGCCTGAGGCAGATCCCAGTCGACGGCGACCTCGTAGCGCATTCCGCCCCAGCCGTCCTGGTGATAGCGGACCGAGGTCTCCTCGCCAGAAAGCTCCGGCCTGGAATATCCCAGACTGGCCAGCGACCTCGGGTCCAACGAGTTCTTTTCCGCGTCGGAAGCGGGCACGGCGGCGGCGTAGGCGGGCGGAACGAGTTTCGGCCTCGCGCCGGCCGGCAGGCCCTCGAACCGGAACCAGCCGACCGGTTCCGTGGCGTGGACGAAGGCCGTCAACCTGGCTCCGTTCTTCCACCGGACCCGGCAGACCGCCTCGGCGAGAGATAGGCGGACCGATTCCACCTCACCTAATGCGGAGATATCGAACTCGAGCGCGGCCGCGGGGATCTTGGTCGGGGCCGGGTCACGGTCGTAGGGGACGTCGCCCATCTTGTGGACAGGCTCGTAGTCTTTCTTCAGGACGTGGTCATGGACCCAGGCGAACCGGAATTCGGGACCGGAAAACTCGGCCACCGGACGGAGGTCCCAGAGGTCGGCCCGGTCGAGCGACATCCGGAGCGAGTCGCCTTTCTTCCAGATCAGGGCCCCGATCATGCCGTTGCCGAGCGGGATCCCCTCGTCCCAGGTCGCAGCGAGCTTGTCAAAAACGAGGTCGTGGCGGGGAGCCGGAAAACGGTCCTGATATCCGCGGGGGGCGCAGGCGGCCATGAGAGCCAGGGCGACCAGTAAGAGATGTCCGAACCGATTCTTGGTCATCTGGAGTATCACCTTTCCCCGCGCCGGGCGACCCGCAGCGCGGCCCATCCGCCGGGAACGAGCTAATCCCCAAGGCCGGCCACAAAGCCGGACGCCCAGGCCCACGCGAGATTGAACCCCCCTCGCCCGCCTTGGACGTCGAGGACCTCGCCGGCGAGATAGAGGCCGGGCCGGAGCTTCGATTCGAGAGTCCCGGGCCTCACTTCCCGGGCATCCACACCGCCCGAGGTGAACTCGGCCTCGTTCCAACCCCGCGTTCCCTGAACCTGGAATTCCCTCGCCTTGAGCAGCAAGGCCAGCTTCCGGGCCGATTCGGCGTCAACCCGCTTTCCCGAGCCGTCCGAGACCTCGCCGAGGAGCTGCGGCAGGAACACGGAGAACTTCTCGGGTAGCAATCCTGACACGAGGTCCTTGGGGGCCCAACCGGCCGCCAGCCGGCGCGCCAATTCCGCTGCGGCCTCCTTTTCGGACATGAACGGAAAAAAGTCCACGACGACCGTCGTATCGCTGCGGCCCTCTCGATTCAGGGCGATCGATAGACTCTCGCTCACGTCGAGCACGGCCGTTCCCGAAAGCCCGTACTGGGCAAAAAGGAGCTCTCCCTCCGCCTTCTGACGGGGCTCGCCGCCGACGCGGCTCTCGATC
>Ga0075524_10000465_pt1 | contig 10370 bp, 8 predicted proteins | sample NGEPerone_FD_76826 | JGI IMG/M metagenome (GOLD analysis project Ga0075524, IMG submission 76826) | Arctic peat soil microbial communities from the Barrow Environmental Observatory site, Barrow, Alaska, USA - NGEE Permafrost154B-one | ecosystem: Environmental > Terrestrial > Soil > Wetlands >...
GGTGACACCCGTCATCGTGGTGTGGGGAGAGTTCGCCCAGGTGGTCGGCGGAGACACGGTCAAGTTCGTTCATGGCGACGCTCTCGCGCGGTGGCTCAAGGATCAACCGGCGTGCATCGCCCCAGGCCGTGTGGAGCAGATTGCTGAAGCAGTTGCCAGCGCCTTGGCCGGGCTTGACGCGACCCGGTGGTGGTCGCGGTCAGTTCGCCCCTAGAGCTAACGGCAACCCAGAATCAGCGGTTACCCTGCGGCAGCCAGCCTCACGGTTTTCGCAAGCGGATCCCTCACCGAAGAAGAGCAAACACACATCGCGGCCAGATCCGACATGCCTAAACCGTGGCAACTCGCCTGAGGGTGACCTACATCAGACACCTCCATAGGACCGTCACCCAGCAAGGGAGCGTTTCGCATGTCCAGCCCGCAACCGCAGCCACACCCGGTCGATCGTTTGTGGCGTCAAACCTCTCGAAGTCGCCATGAGCCATCACGTCCTCCTCGACATCATCGCCATATCGAATCAAGGAAGTGTTGCGCTCACCTATTGAGAGCGCCGGTGGATCGGCACGCTCCGCCGCGGATGTCTCGACCGGCTCCTGATCGTCAACCAGCGGCACCTGCTCTTCGTGCTCGAGCCGTACGTTGAGCCCCCAGCAGCCAACGGCCGCTTCGGTCCCTCGGTCAACGGTCGCCTGACTGCCGCCAGGAGGCCGAGCGTCCGGCCGCCACCGTCCACGCGCTTCACTTGGCCCAACGACAGGAAGTCCTCACCTGGCTCATCAACGAGTACAACACGCTGCCTGACGTTCCTGAGCCCCACACCCCGCGGAAGCATGATTACGCAGCCGGGTAGGCGATACCCTTAGCAAGGTGACCATGGACCCCACCGCACCTGTCGGCTACAACTCCCAGGGCGACATGACGCCATTCACCCGCTTCAACAGCCAGGGTGACCCGATTCCCTTCTACACCAACGCGAGGGGCGACATTGTCCCGTACTCGTTCCTACACCCTGGACCGGACGGGTCACCGGCGCTCTTCTTCTTCGACTCGAACAACAACCCGATCCCGCTGGTCGGTGACGTCTTCGGCCGGTCACCGGTGCCGCAGCCTCTCTCGGCAGGGTCCAAGACGCCGCCAGCGAACCTTCCGTCGCTCGCTGACACACTTCTTCTCCTGTGACGGCCTGGGAGTACGCCACTGTTGACGTGCGAAGTGAACCGCAGCAGGACCCGAAGGACCAGAAGCTTTGGACTTGGCTGACGACCTACGAGTTGTGGATCAACGGCGTGCTGGTAGCTCAGTGGAGCTCCCATGCGCCGCCTGGCGGGACCCAGAGCCCTGGCGATGAGTCTCGGTCCGCCACGCCGCACGAGGCGAACCAACCCCCATGGGGCAAGGAGACCAACGACCTGTACTCGCTGGTCGGCCGCGAGGGCTGGGAGCTGGTCTCCGAGGTGGTGACCAAGACCGCACTGTGGGTCGGAGTCAAGATCGGCGACTGGGAGACTTCGAGCTCCACACCGATGGCGACGCGCTCCACGTTCAAGAGACCCGCCGCCTGACCTCCGGGCGACGATGTCACGACCAAAGAAGGCTCGAGTTCGCGTCCGACGGTAAGCTGCCTGCGGTAGCAGTTAGCTCGCGGTGGGCAGAGCCCAGGTAGCGGCATACCGGGAGGGTTGTGTCATCGGCACAGAAGGTGCTCACCCGTGTTCTCGGAACGTCCTCTCGTGAAGCATGAGGGTGAGTCCCGGTAGCGGAACCCGACTCGGGCACAGTTGTGCTCAGGTCGAGGTCGCGGCAAGCACTTCTCGAGAGGATTCCCGCAAGCCCTGCCCGGTAACGATTTTCGCGGGGGTGCCTTCTACGGACGGCTCCGCAAACCCGAGTCGTCCGTCCGGAGTTGATCATGGCGACGATCTGGCCGGCGTCGAGGGCGCGGCAAACGCTTACACAAAGGCAAGTCCACTTGAGCGCGCGGCGGACGTGTGCTCTGACAGCGATGGCGGTTTAGCGCAAGCCGTGGCGTCGAGCAATCGGGCGGCGACGGACGCTGGGCCGGGCTGCCGGCTCACGCTGCCTACCAGATCTGTGGCATCGCCAACGGCTGCCGGCGTAAGACCTGGTCGAAGCCGCGCGTGCAGCTGCTCGACCGACGGCGCGAGCATCGTCGCCGGGGCGAACAGCTGGCCAGAGGCTGCGAGCCTCTCGGGCAGACCGCTCTGCCGCTCGACCACGTCGCGAGCGACATCCATCGCCCGCCGCATGGCAGCGAGAGCGACCGCCAGGTCCACCCGTGTCGCAAGAACGGCTGGGTCGGCCCACTCGCGCCCGTCACGGGTGACTGCGATCAGCGCCTGGCCGAGGGCATGCGAGACCGCGATCTTCGATGGCGTTGGCGGTTGCACAGTGTGGAAACCCGTCCAGCGCTCGGCAATCTCGAGCCAACCCGCCGCAGACTCCGCGAGGGCCTTGTCGATGCACTGCCCCTGCCCGTCGTCGATGAGCTTCTCCCCCACGGCGGCGCGGACGATGGCGCGCGAGTGTGTTGCCAGTCGGGCCAGGTCTGCTGCCAAGCCTTGAAGGTCCCGAGCAGAAGGCGTTGTGGATCGGATGGTGTCTCTCGCTTCGCGAACCCACTGCTCGATCGCCTCGGCGAGCGTCAGCGGGCCACCATCCAGGCGGGGCACTGCTACCGCGACATCATCGGCGCGACTTGCCGTCGTGGGAGTTGCCTCGAACACCCGGGTCGCGAGCTGCTCGATGCGCATCGCCGCTCCGGCGAGCTGGCGCGACGAGTCTCGCGACAAGATGCTGTCACCGGGGTGAGAAGCCAATGCTCGGACCGCCGTGTGCGCCCCGGCGGCCAGCAACGCGGCAACCCGACCTTGCGCAGCTCGGATGTTGACGTCCGCGAGCATCGGGTCCGCGACGGAGTCGCGAGGCGCCGACGCCAGGATGTCCCCCGCTGCCCCGAGCAGGATGCCCGCTCGCTCGAGAACAGGATCCGGGGCCACTGCCGCCCCCTGACCTCTCCTCCTCAACGCACCCCGAGCTGGACGAGCCGCATCGACGACCAGCAGGTCGACTGCGTACCACCGGGGATCACGCGCACCGGTTGCCGCCGTGATGGCGTGTACCGCCCGGCGGCAGAAGTCCGGCCAGGCCGCAGCCAGGGCAGGCGCATTCAGGTCGCGGGTGGCGGCGAGCTGCGTGAGGACCCGTTCGGCTTCGATGACCAGGTCGCCGAAGCTGGTCACGCTCACGGCTCACGGCCGGCGGTCTCGACGATGGCGTCGGTCAGGTAGGCCCGGATGAGCGCCAACGACACGGGTCCCTGGCCGGGCGGGATCCGGGCCAGTGACTGCTCTGCCTCCTCGAGCAGACCGACGCAGGTATGCCGGCCCGCCCCTTCGGGAGGCACCTCCGCAAGAGTGCCGGGCTGGGGCGCGAGCAGCTGCGCCTCGGTGGCGCCGATGGCGCAGACGGCGTCGACCCAGGTCGACTCCGGTTGCCGTTGCGCCTCCGCCAGCGCCTGCAGGTGGGCGCGGGCGACGAGCGCGATGGCGACGTCGACAAGCTCAGAGTGCTCGGATACAGACATGTCGCCGTTCCTTTCGGTGAGTTGGTGGGTTCCCAACGACTGAAGCGTTAGACGCCAGAGACTGAGTTCGTCAGTGCCGGCCAGGGATCTGTGGACAAAGTGAGCATCGGGCGACCCTTGTGGATATCTCTCACAGCCTCGGCCCCTTTTCAGAAGGGCCGCGTCGGGCCAGCTCGTACGGACGCTCCGATGCGCCCAACCGTTGGGCAGCCTTCAATCGACGCAGAGCCTCACCTGCCTCGATCGGATCTCGGCGCCCACCGGTGGCCAGCGCCCTCAGCCGCTCGTTCGCAGTAGCCGGACCCTGGTCGGGCCCGTCGGTGTGGTGTTCCACCCGCTGCCAAGCAGCCCGAGCCGTGAGTCTGGCCTGCTGCTGGAAACCGTGAACCCGAGCAGCGCCAAGGGGATCGGCGTCATCGGTGATCCGGAACTGGTCCCGATAGGCCACGACCACTGCCACGTCCGCCTCCCACCGACCGCGCCCTGCTCCTGGCTCCGGGCGAGGCCGTATGCCGGCCGCCCACGTCGGTGGGTCCGCCGCCACCTGCTCGACCAGAGCCCCGACACGGGCGGTGATGAGGCGATCCTGCTGGATCCCCCACCGGCCAACCGGGCTGTCCGTCATGACGCGAGACGGATCAGGCAGCCATGGAGGATGGAAAACGTCACGGGCACCGTCGCCGTACTCGGCATCGCCGCCGACAAGCCTCGGGACCCGCCAGGCCAGAACGGCAGCCGGGTCCTGCGCCGGATCGTCACCGTCGAGCAACCGCGACCGGACAGCCTCGGCCACCAGGGCCCGTGGTTCATCCCCCGCGCACGCCACGACGAGCTGGCGCCACGCCGGCGAGGCACTGACCCGGTCCTCCAGATCCCGGCCTCCGACATCCCTGAGTCCCGCCCGCACCGCGGCCTCGAGGTCGTCGGTGATGACTGCGCGGGCGAACGCGTCCAGGAACTGAGGGACCAACGTCGCGAGAGCCTCTGCGGCTTCGAGGGTTTCGCTGATGGTCTCTGTGGCCGAGTGCTCGGAGCTCTCCCGTGCCAAAACGGTCCGGAGGACGTCCAGGGCGTCCAGCGGCGGTCCGGGTGGGACGTGCAGGTCGACGTCGAGGGCCTCGTCGGTGACCACGTACGCGCGGTTCGATGCGCGGCCACGTGACAGCGCGACATACAGGGACTCTCGCGTCATGGTCTTGTCGACCAGGACGTGCGCGGCGTCCACCGTCATCCCCTGCGCGCGGTGAACCGTTGTGGCATAGGCGAGTTCGACGTTCGCGGCGACATATGAGGCAGCGAGTCGTACCGAGCCGCCGTGGCCTTGGTGTCGAGCGGTCAGGTCACCGTTTGTGTGGCGGCGGGTCACGTGCCAGATGTCGCCGTTCTTGACGAAGTCCTTGCCGCTGCAGACCGTCACGGCTCGTTGGTTCTCGCGGGTGACGATGAGGTCGCCAGCTCCCGCCTGGTTGCCATCGTGCAGAGCAAGGCCGTCGCTCTCCACCGCACCGGCTACGACGCGGTCGCGACGAGCCCGGGCCGACAGTGCCGCGACCTCGGCGGTGGAGGCGGAGACCATCAGGGAGACCCTTCCCGCGGCCAGGTCCGCGCTCCACCCGTCGTAGATCTCGTCGATCATCGCCTCGCGGCTGCCGTCGGCCAGGCGTCCCGCAACTTCGTAAAAGCCGAGAGCGGAGACGTGGCCTGCCCGGAGCCGCAGCGTCGCCTCAGCCTCGGCGGGGTCGAGGAACCGGTGGACCCGGTCGAGCTCCGCGGTCAGGCCGGCATGGGCGAGCAGCCGCAGGGCGCCGCCGGCCTCAACCGCGGTCAGCTGCATCGGGTCGCCGAGCAGTCGCACGAGGGCACCGGATTGCGTTGCTAGCACGAGGATTCGACCCAGAGCGGGAGTGCCCGCCATGCCGGCCTCGTCGACCAGGATCACGTCGCCGGGACGCAGGGCCCAGCTCTCCGGAACCGGCGCGCCAGTGGCGGCGGCTTGCTCGTTTGCGTGCAGCACCTTGGCGATGGTCGTCGCGGGGACACCGATCTCCCCGCCGAGGACCGCGGCCGCTCGGGCCGACGGCGCCACGGCAATGAGTCGACGCCCGTCCAGGTCGAGGGCGGCGGCGGTCAGCTGCATCGCGGTCGTCTTGCCGGTGCCAGCAGGACCAACTCCAGCGACGAGCAACCGGTCATCACAGACGAACGACCTGGCGAGCTCCACCTGGGCCGTGTCGAAGGTCCACGCGTGCAAGGACTCGAGTCGCGCCTGCGCCGCAGACAGCACAGCGGCGGCCGTGGCGGATCCGATGTGGGCTGCGTTCGCTGTCAGGAGTCGGTCCTCGACCGCGAGGATCAACCGCTCGGACGTGTATCGCGTGGTCCCGTGGACGGTGTAGACGCCTTCACCGTCGCGGCGCTGCAAGGCATCAGGGGTGGGGTTGAGGTCCGGTGCGCTGATCTGCAGGCTCTGACTGGACAGGGCCTTGGTGGTGATGGCTGCGACGAGGTCGTCGCGCTGGTCCGGTGCGATCACGACGGCGCGGGTCAGCCGTTGCACCTCCGCCTGGACGTGCCACCGGGTCCATGTCGACCGGGCCTCGGCCACGTTCTCGATCGCCTGACGTGCCAGGTCGGCGATGTCGATGGTGTCAGCCTGCGAGTCAGTCGACTGTATGCCGTGGCCCAAGACGCCGCGGATCATCGCCTCAACGTCTGGCTGGTCTCCGAAAGGGTTGGTACGCAGCACTTCCCGCGCTTGGTCCAGCCAGGCCTGCCGGGCATGCGCCCATGAGCGCAGGTGATCCTTGGCCGGGCGATTGGCCAGCGTGGCTTCCTGCGCGAGCTTGTACTGCACGTGCCGCGGCGCATCGTGGCCATGGATCGCACGGTACCCCTCGAGGGCAGCCTGGTAGCCGCCCTCGATCTCAGCGCGCCTGCTCGAGAATGCCTTGAGCAGCGCGTCCGACATCCCCTTGATCTCGCGCACCGGCCGGCGGTTGCGCCCGCCCGTGCGCTCGACGAACTCGACGCCCAGCCGGGTCCGCAGCTCGTCCTCGATCGCGGTGTTGTACGTCTCGCTGGCGCTGACCGCCATCGCGTGCAGGACCCTCATGTCCAGGGCCCGCCACTTGCCGTCGACACCTTGGACCTTCGCGGAGACGGCCACGTGCGTGTGCAGATTCGGGTCACCGGTCCGCGAGTCCGGGTGGTCGAACGCTGCCGCGACCAGTCCATGGGTGTCGATCTGCGCAACGCCGCACGCACCCGTCCTGGTCCGCGCGGCGTGAATCTCGACGTACGAGAAGGCCCTTCGCCACGCCGCCTCGTGCGCCTGCTCGACCTCACCGCGAACCTGCTCGTCGCCGAGCGCCCACAAGACCGACACCGACTTCACCGGCGTGAAGACCAGGTCGACCCCGGCAACAGGCTGCCGCGGAGGCTTGGCCACTTGGGTGAAGAACGTCTTCAGCTCGACGTCATCTCGCGGTTCCCGTTGATGGGTCTCGAAGAAGAGCTGGTGGGCGACATTCCATCGGACCAAGTCACGCTCGGGGCCTCGCTCTGGTCTGTGACCGTGTGCGGTCTCGAACTCGCCGTATGCCGCGTTGAGCCGGTCGCGCCATACCTCGTCGGATTGGTCGATCGACGGGAATCGCCGGCCCAACCGAACCGCGGTCACAGCAGCCTCGCGGTCTACTCCCCGGCTGAGTGCCTCTTGGATGAGGGCTTCGGCGTCGGGGTGCAGACCCTCGCCGAAGAGAGCCTTCATCTGAGCTTCGCTGACCGCACCATCGACGCCCATGGCTGCCAAGCCGGTACCGACCCAGCGGCCCGGTGGGTTGCCGGCCGCCGTGTAGTAGTCAGCCAGGGCCTCTCCACGTCGACGCTGATGGTCCCCAGAGGCGACCTGACGCGTGAGATACGTATAGCCGTCGCCAGCGTGGAGAACATGCACGGTCATCAACGAAATCGCCTCCTTCAATGAACACGCTACTCGCCGCCGGAGACAAAGAAGCAGCGCGAAATCCGTTTATTCTCAACGTTTTTGATCGATCCGACACTGAACATCACCCACCGGTACTAATCGACATGAAGATCTATGCGAGTCCCTTTGGGCATTGCTCGCACAACGCCCGAGCATCCACGCGCTCACACTCATCGCGTGTCCGCGATCCCTGTCGCGCCGCATCGCTACGCCGCCGGACAAGCCATACCTCTGCTCGATCCCCTGATCGTCGACCGGAGCACACTGCTGGACACCCGGGGGAAGGTTTGGTTCACAGTCGCCGCCCCCTGCGCCTCGGGTCAAAACCGTGCTCGTCAAGCCCAACCTTCGGCGCCAGCCACGAAGACCTCGTCGGCGCGTGCCAGGAACCGAAAGTGGTTGGTGGCGGTTGCAGTCGTTCGTGAGGCTCATGTCCGCCTGAACCGGATCTGCTGCAGCAAGTTCAACCCGTTTTGGGAAACCCCGGCGGCCGTTCCACTGTGCGCAGTACCGTCCAGAATGAGCCAGTTTCATTAGGAGAATCACCCATGAAGGCATTCGTATCCCTTTTCGCCCTCCTTGCAGTCGCCGTGGCAGTCACGCTTTTCCTCAAGCAGCGGGCACGGGGTAGGTCTCCGGAGAGGGACGCCGCGAAGGCGCGACTGCGCCAGGCACGGGCCGAACTCCAGTCTGCCCAACTGGCTCGTGAGTCCGACCTCAATGAGGCAAGCAGGGAGCTCAACGCTGCGCAGCGTGAACGCGAGAAGGGAATCCGCGGGGCGCAGAAGCGGCTAATTGCCTTGCACGAACCCAAGGGCAAAGCGCTTGGGTCATACCGTGGTGTGAGGTTGTATGAGCGCTGGATCATCACCCCTCACGGCGAGGGTCCGATTGCTGGCACGCAGGCGTCGGTGGATGCACAGGTTTCCAGCCGCATCACAGCCACCCGTTTACTGGCCATTGGCGTTTTCGCGTTCGCCGCGCGCAAGAAGACGGGGGCGATCTACCTTTCGATCGACAACCCGCAGTTGGCCTCCGTCGTGGAGTGCCCGCAGGATCACAATGCGAAAGCGCGGCAGTTCGCGGTCAAGATCATGAATGCGGCTCGGGAAGCCGAGCAGTTCGCTGTGAGCTTGCCCGGACGAATTGAGGCTGCCGAGCAGCAGGTGGCTGCTGCCGTGGCGAATATCGCCCGCCTAAATACTGCAGAAGGGAACATGGGGCGGGTCGAGGCCGACAAGTCGCTATTACCCCGCATCGAGGCGGCCAGGCGGGAGGTAGCTGCCGCCGAGGCGGACAAGGCCCGCCTCGAGATGGCACAAGTGCACCCGAGTCCTGGGGTTGCGGACGAGTTACTCCTAGAGCCGGTGCCGCAAGACACGATCACGGTGAACCAGGCGACCAAGAAGCCCGTTAACTTGAAGAAGTGAACGTTGATCCCGGCTGGCTTGGTGTCGCCGTCCATCGTCGCCGGTGGGGTCGGATCCACCCCCACCGAACTCAAGCAAGCGGCAGCCGACACGCGGACGGCGCTGGCCGCTGACCGCTGACCGCTGACCGCTGACCGCTGACCGCTGACCGCTGACCGCTGACAGGGTCGCAATGGAAAAGGCAGCCTCCGACACGGCCGCCACCACCACCGCCGCTGACAAGGCTGCTGCGGACAAGGCGGTTGTGTCCGTCCGCGGCCGAGGTACAGAAGCGGCACCAGATGGGACACACCTCTTGCACTGCCTCGTGGACCATGGCGTATCGCATCCGATGCGATCCCGCCACCGGTGTTGTTTCGCGGTTGCGAACAGCGTTTGTGTTGGCCAGCGACGACATCGGTCTGGTTCCGGGCTTGGGTTCCCGATGGGTCCGCTAAGACCGCCGGGCGCCGACACGGTGGTGGCCTGCGGCTTTGTGGCAGGATCGCATCTGCGAGCAGTGGCTACCCCCGTGGCTGCGCCAGGTGAAGGACGAGGAGCACCGGCAAGATACTACTCACCGGGTACGCCACCTGGCACGTGCTACGTCATGCGTGCGCGCGCTGCCGCCGATCACGGCCTGATCCCGCATTACCGGCACCAGACGCCCGCTACCGGCTGCGCCAGGCTGCCGTCTGGCTGCACGACCTCGACAGCGAAGCGCCCCGGACACTTGCGGCCGGCGCGAGCTCGACCGATGGTTCGCCAACGCGAACGCCCAACAGCGCCAGGCAGTCCGAGCGTTCCTGGCCTGGGCCGGCCGAAATCACATCATGCCGGCTGCAGCTGTCCCTGACCATCGAGCCGGGGCCCGGCCCGATCAGCCGCCAGCAGCAGATCCGGCTCATCCGACGCGCGCGATGGCGAGGGCATGGACCTGACCGAACGCGTCATCGGCCTGCTCATCCTGCTCTACGCCCAACACCTGCCACGGATCGTGCGACTTACCGTCGAAGACATTACCTCCCGTCCCGACGACAGCAACATCGCCGGCGACAGAGTGACGATGTCGCGGGGATGTCTATCCAACTGGCCGTGTCGGCCCATAGGGGAAGCTTGGGAGTGGGCGTGACAGCACCGGTACCCACCCACTGACAGTTTCGTCAGGCACTGCGGCCAAGCTGACCCCTGACGCCGAGGACGGATGGCAGGCATTCGCCCTCACCGAGCGCCAGACCGCACGTTCGCGAGTCGCGCCTTGCTCCTGCGTTACCTTGCAACCAGATCAGGTCTGACTGCCGGGTAGCGTCACCGTTTCAGCGAAGGTTTCGGCGGCAACTCCATGGGGGTGAAGATCTGCCCAGGGTAGTAG
>Ga0075524_10000466_pt1 | contig 10365 bp, 7 predicted proteins | sample NGEPerone_FD_76826 | JGI IMG/M metagenome (GOLD analysis project Ga0075524, IMG submission 76826) | Arctic peat soil microbial communities from the Barrow Environmental Observatory site, Barrow, Alaska, USA - NGEE Permafrost154B-one | ecosystem: Environmental > Terrestrial > Soil > Wetlands >...
GTCATCTACGCGTTCTTCGTCGCGCTCGTCCTGTCCCTCATCCGCCGCACCGACCTCAAGGGCCGCCTCCGCTACGGCCTGCTCCTGTTCGCCGTCATGACGGCCGGCGCCCTGGCCTTCGGCTGGCTGATGTTCCTGTTCATCAAGAAATAGACGGCCGCCCCGCGGCCCGCCGGCAGGGACGGCAAAACGATGATCGAGCTCTTTCACATCTGGAAACAGTACCAGAAACCGTACTGGGCCCTGTCCGACGTCACCCTCCAGATCGACGACGGCGACTTCTATTTCATCACCGGGCCGAGCGGGTCGGGCAAGACGACGCTGCTTAGGACGATCTTCCGCGAGATCCTGCCGACCGAGGGCCAGATCCTCATCAACGGCATCAACATCCTCAAGATCCACGACAACCGGATCTACACCTTGCGCCGGACGATGGGCATCGTCTTCCAGGATTTCCGGCTCATGTTCCACCGGACGGTCTTCGACAACGTCGCCGTGCCCCTCCAGGTCGTCGGCGTCGGCCGCAAGGAGATCCGGCGCCGCGTCTTCAACACGCTCCAGAAGGTCAACCTCCACCAGAAGATGTGGGAGCTGCCGGCGCACCTGTCCTACGGCGAACAGCAACGGGTGGCCATCGCCCGGGCCGTCGTCAACAATCCCGAGATCATCCTCGCCGACGAGCCGACCGGCAACCTCGACCCGGAGCTGGCTTTCGAGATCGTCACCCTGTTCAAGGAGTTCAACAAGCAGGGCGCGACCGTCATCATCGGCAGCCACGACCGCGAGCTCATCCGGCATTTCGGCGACAACATCCTGTTCCTGCAGAAGGGCAAGATCGTCGGGAAGGAAGCGCACGGATGATCGAAAAGGTGAAGTTCTTCCTGCGCCTCACGGGCAACAACTTGTGGCAATTCCGGACGAGAAACCTCTTCTCGGTGACGATCATCTGCCTGTCCTTCCTCACGGTCGGCATCTTCATGTCGCTCTCGAACAATCTGCGGGATACGGCGCGGGAGCTCTCGAGCAACATGAGCGTGGCCTTCTATCTGGAACCGGGCCTGTCACCCGCGGCCGCGGACGCGATCCGCCAGGAGATCTCGAGACCGGCGTTCGTCGAAAGCGTCAAGTCCGTGACGCCGGCGGAGGCCTTGGAGAGGTTCCGCACCAGCTTCCCCGAGCTCGCCGACATCGTCGCCGGACTCAAGGGCAATCCCTTCCCGCCGTCCCTGGAGCTGCGGGTGAACGCCAAGGCCTCGGCCTCGAAGGAGGTCGTCGCCTTCGTCGAGGGCATGAAGAAGCGCCCCGGGGTGACCGACGTTCTCTTCAACCAGGACTGGGTCGAGAAGATGCAGGGCTTCAGCCGGCTGGCCGGGGCCATCGGGGCCTTCCTCGGAGGGATCCTCATCCTGACGTCGTTCTTCATCATCTCCAACGTCGTCAAGCTCAACGTTTTCGCCCGGAAGAACGAGATCGAGATCCTGCGGATGGTCGGCGGCACGAACCTGTTCATCCGCATCCCGTTCTGGCTCGAGGGCATCACGCTCGGCCTCCTCGGGAGCCTGCTGTCTTTAGGCCTGCTTTTCATCGTCATCCGCCTTTTCCCGGTCTATCTCGGGGCGTCCCTCGGCGCGCTCCAGGAACTCCTCCGCTTCCGCTACCCCGATCTGACCCAGGCCATCGCCCTCCTTTGCGGCGGCGCGGCGACCGGATTCATCGGCAGCGCTACTTCGGTCTCGAAGTTTTTAAAAGTCTAGGAAGGGGTCAAACCTATTTTTCGTTACTTTTCCCCGGATTGTCGGAAAATGGGGACGTTTCTGTTTTTCGAATCGGCCATGCAGGGCATCCTGAAGGATAAACGGGAGAAAAACAGAAACGTCCCCATTTTCCGGAGAGACCCGCATATTCAAGAAAAGTAACGAAGAATAGGTTTGACCCCCTCTTGTTTGACCCCCGGGTCTCTGCTAGAATCAGTTCAAATGACGTCGCTGGGTCAATGGCTTAGGGAAGAGCGCGAGGCGCGCAGCATCTCCCTCGAGGAGATCGCCTCGGCCACCAAGATCGTCCCCCGCTACCTCGAAGCCCTCGAAAACGACCGCCTGGACATGATGCCCGGGGCGTTCTTCATCAAGGGGATCATCCGAACGTATGCTGGCGCCATCGGCCTTAATCCAGAAGAGGTCTTGGACCGATACAGGGCTGACGGATTGCTTTCCGGACCGGAGCATGGGAGGGCCATCGTCCCCCAACCGGCCGAGATAGCGCCGCTGAGGATCGAGCCCGCCCCGGCCGTCGTCCCGGAGGCTCCCGCGATCATTCCGGAGGCCCCGGCCGAGCCGATCGCCCCCTCCGAACCTGTCCCGGCTCCCATCCGAGAGGCCGGGCCGGCCTTGATCTTCGAGGAAGCCCCCAAGCCCGAGGATTCCACGACGGCCCGCAAGCGCTACCTCTCCTGGGCCTGGCGGGGCCTGGCTGTTCTGGCCGTCGGCTGTGCCCTCTTCTTCGTCATTCGATCGCTACGAAAGCCCCGCGCTCCCCAGCCTCAACCCTCGACCGTCGTCGCACAATCCATTCTTCCGCCGGGTCAAAAGACAGAACCCGGGACCGCGCCTACGACGGAACCCGTGACGGAGCCCCCTTCTCAACCTGCCTCCCAGCCTGTGTCCCAGCCTGCCGTCGAGCCCGCCACAAAGCCCGAGGCTCCACCGGTCACTGATGAGGTCTGGCAGGGCGTCACGATCGAGATCACCTTCCAGGCCGAAACCTGGATCCAGGTCTACACCGACGGCGAGCTCATGGTCAACGGCGTCTTCCCGGCCGGCGCCACGGCCCGGGCCCGGGCGGACCAGAAGCTCCTGATCCATACGGGCAACGCCGGGGGTTTCACCTTCCGCCTGAACGGCAAGCCGGCCAAACCCCTCGGCCGCTTGGGACAGGTCCTGGCCGACATCACGATCACCACCGAGAATTTCCGGGATTTCCTCGAGGGCCCGTCGTCCGGCCTGCCCACGGGCTGACGTCCCGGCCCCATGCTCTCGAGCGTTTGAACCCATGCCCACCGACCAGGCCGAAGCCATCGTCCTTCGGACATCGAACATCGGCGACCAGGACAAGATCGCCGTTTTCTTCTGCCGCGAGAAAGGCATCGTCCGGGGCGTGGCCAAGGGCGCCCGCAAGTTCGGCAACCGCTTCGGCAGCAGCCTCGAGCCTCTGTCCGTCGTGCGGGTGTTCTACTATGAGAAGGAGCGGCGCGACCTGGTCACGGTCTCCGGCTGCGACCTCATCGAATCGTTCTTCGAGATCCAGGCCGAGCCCGCGACGGCCTTCCTCCTGACCTATTTCGGCGAGCTCGTCGAGGAGTTCGCCCCAGCCCGCGCCCGCGAGGAGGTCCTTTACCGGCTCCTCCTTTCGGTCCTCCGCTGCATCAAGGAAGGCGGCGAGCGGGAGTTCGCGGCGGCCTACTTCGAAGCCTGGTTCCTCCAGGTCAACGGCCTCCTGCCAGACCTGGCCGCTTGTGGAAAATGCCGCAAGCCTCTCGCCCGGGGCTGGCTCGCCTCCAAAAGGGACGGCGCCTTCTGCCCGGATTGCGCCCCGCTCAAGAGAGACGAGCTGCCGCCCGGGATCCAGGACTTCCTCCGCTGGGCCCGCAAGAACCCGCCGCCCGGGGCCTGTATCCCACCGTTCAGCGCCGACGAGGTCGCCGGGATCCGGAAGACGCTCCAGGCCCTGATCGTCTACCACATGGAGCGGGAACCCCGGAGCCTGCATTTCCTCAAGACGAAGTGACCCCGATTTGTTATAATTGGGGGAACAATTTCGACGAACGGACGGTTATATGATTGCGGTTCGGGATCGACAGAGGAGGCCTCATTGAAAAAAGTCGGGCTCGTCTTCGCTCTTCTCATCTTCGCGCTTTCCCTGTCGGCCCAGCTCCGAACGGGTGAGATCCAGGGCAAGGTCGTCAGCAAGGAGGGCCTTCCCCTCTCCGGCGTCAAGGTCACCTTGTCGCGCCCCCTGGCCGCCGACCAGAAGGCGGTCACGGGCCGTTCGGGCATTTTCCGCTTCCCGGGCGTCTCGCCGGCCTCGGATTACGGCGTCAAAGCCGAGCTCCCCGACTTCAAGACGGCCGCCCGTTCGGGCGTCGTCGTCGCGCTCGGCGGCCGCGTCTCGGTCGACCTCGTGCTCGAGCCCGGCAAGCCCGAGGAACTGGTCAGCGTGACGACCCCCTCGCCGGCGATCGACCGGACGAGGTTCACGTCCGGGGCGTCGTTCGGCTGGACCGAGCTCCAGACCCTGCCGACGGCCCGCGACCCCTGGGTCATCGTCCAGCTCGTCCCCGGGGTCATGCTCGACCGCGAGAACGTCGGCGGCAACGAATCGAGCGAGCAGTCCCATTTCGTCACCCGCGGGGACAACACGAACGGCATCGACAACACCTGGATCGTCGACGGCATCGATGTCAGCGATTCCATCGCCCTCGGCCTGTCCGACATCAACTACGACTTCGATGCGATCGACACTCTTTCGGTCACGACCGGCGGCGCCGCCGACGTCACGCAGCAAACGTCCGGCATCGCCGTGAACCTCCTGACCCGCCGCGGCGGCAACAAGATCGCCGGCACGGCCCGATTCTTCCTGACGGATCACGCTTTCCAGAGCGACAACCTGACCACGGCCCTCCGGTCGAAGGGGGTCCCCAACACGAACAAGATCCAGCAGATCAGGGATTTCGGGGCCAGCGTCGGCGGCCCCCTCGTCAAGGACCGGATCTGGGCCTGGCTCGCGTACGGGGTCCAGGACCTCTTCGCCTACACGATCTACGACTTCCAGGACCGGACCCTGTTCGACAACTACAACTTCAAGCTCAACATCGCGCCCTTCGCGGGGAACCGGGTCGAAGCGCTCTTCACGACGAGCCAGAAGGAGCGGTTCGGCGTCAACGCCGACCCTTCCAAGCCGGAAGGCGACCACCAGACCGGCCGCTTCCGCCTGGGCAGTCCGATCTTCAAGTTCCAGGACGAGCAGGTCATCGGGAACTCTCTGTACCTCTCGGCGAAATTCACCTGGACGAACACGGGCACGACCGTCAAACCCATGGTCGATGAGGACCTGACGACCCCGGTGACCTTCGACGTCGGCGAAGGCGTCTACGTTCCGTTCTCGACCCTCTATGGACGCTCGTGGGACTACAGCCGTTCGATCCGGGCGAACAAGAACGTCCAGTTTGCGGCCACCCTCTTCCGGGACGACTTTCTGGGCATGTCCCACGAGATCAAGGCCGGCCTCGAATTCGCGGACAAGAAGGTCACGAGCGTCTCGGGATTCGCCCAGAACTACGAGGTCTTCCGGAACTTCACCGACCCCCTCATCGACCTGGGCGAGGGACTCGTCGTCCCGCCGTCGGACTGGCAGCGCTTGGTGATGAACCGGGACAACCGCCAAATCGCCCTGGCCAGCCAGTCCTCCGGCTACCTCCAGGACACGATCACGAAGGGCCGGTTCGCGCTCCAGTTGGGACTTCGTTACGACTACCAGAAGCCCTCGTTGGGTGCTGTCGGGATCTCGACGACCCTCTCGTCCTGGTCGAACGTCTTCACCCAGGATGCCGCGACCTCCCTAGGGACGTATTTGCCTCCTCTCACCGTCAACGCCGTCAGCGGCAGATACCAGTGGAGCACCTGGTCCCCCAGGGTCGGGTTCAGCTGGGACCTCAAGGGGGACGGCCGGACCGTGCTCAAGCTCGCTCTGGCCCAGTATGGCGACGTTCTCGCCGCGGGCGCCAACGTCCCCCGGCCTCTGGGCCTCACCGGGAACATGGCCTTCTGGTGGAACGACACGGACGCCGATTCGCTGGTCGATCGCACGGAGATCTATTGGGAGTATTCGGCAGCCCACGCCACGACCCCGAACCAGCTCTACGCCCTTTTTACCTCGGACGGGGCCTTGACCGAAGCGGCGGCGGCGGCGCTCGCCGGCGGGTTCGAAAGCGACGCCTACCTCGCCGGTAACTTTTCCGGTTTCGACTGGAACAACCGGACCGCGATCAACTACGACAACCTGACGACCTTCTACCGCAGCGACGTCGATCCCGCGACGAAGAACGTCAAGACCTCGCCCCGGACGCGGGAGATCATGCTCAGCCTCGAGAAGGAACTCCGTACCGACCTGGCCGCGTCGGTCGGGGCCACCTTCCGCCGCTACGACAACTTCGATTGGGCCAAGCTCTTCTACCCGGCCGACATCTACCCCTCGACGCCGGACCTGGTCATCGACAACACGGGGACCTGGTTCACGGTCGCCGGGACGATCCCGGCCACGGTCAAGATCGGGGACAAGACGATCGAGCTGGGCGATGCGGCCGGCCGGCCCTGGTACCTGCCCGTGGCCTCGTTCCCGGGCGACACGCCTTACCGGATGGTCGACAAGAGCTCGTCCTACCGGACCTACGTCGGTCTCGACCTCGCCTTGACCAAGCGGTTGTCCCACCGCTGGTTCCTGAACGCCTCGGTCACCCTCCAGGATCAGCGCACTCACTGGGGCGACTCGTTCATCGACCCGACGAACCAGTGGGCGATCGACGGCAAGCCCTACGGCAATTGGGGCAGCGGGGCCGGCGGCAAGGTCCAGGTCCAGATGTATTCGCGCTGGATGGCCAAGCTCAGCGGCCTCTACCAGCTGCCCTGGGGTTTCGACGTCGCGGCGACCTTCCAGGCCCGGGAGGGTTGGAAGATCCCGAACTATCTCACCCTGGCCTATGCCAACAGCTCGTCCTGGCCGGGGCTCTACCGGGCCAATACGATTTACATCCAGACGGCGACCAAAGACAGCCTGCCGATGTTCAGCAACCTGACCTTCCGGCTCGAAAAGAGGATCGCCCTCGGCTCCGGCCGGATGTACCTCATGGCCGACGTCTTCAACGCGCTGAATTCGGCCGTGGTCAACAGGTCCTACGACGCCTATTCCGGGACTTATTACGTCGACACCGAAGCGTCGTCGGTCAACCCCTTCAACCGCCTCTACAACGAGATCCTCAACCCGAGGGTCTGGCGTCTGGGTTTGCGCTTCGAGTTCTAAACAGGACAGTCCCCTGCGGGGACAGTCCTCTGTTTTAGGTTCATCTCCTATTTCCGGGAAATCCATCTCAAGGCGGCGATGGATATCGCCACGAAGCCCCCGTGAGGGAAGGGGGACCGGCGGGAAGCGGAGTCTTCGAAGCGACCTGCAGAATCGCGGCCGAGCACTCGAGGCCGCGATTCTGATAGATATCTGGATAGAGCGCTTTCTTATGATTTTTCGCAGAAGTCCGGCTACGAGTTGCTCCGCCGTACTTCTGCCGGGTCGCTGCCCGGAGTCCGCTTCCCGCCGGAGGGGCGATATCCTGAGCAAAGCCGAGGAGAAGGATTTCCCGGTATCGGGAAATGAACCTTATTTCTTGATGGTCGAGATGAACGCCTCGACCTCGGGGATGCCGCCCTGGAAGATCAGGTAGCCGTTAGAAGGTTCGCGCTCTGTGATCTCCCCGGCGATCGGCGTCAGCATGATCTTCCGCACTTCCTCGACGTCCGAGGTCTTCCCCAGCGCCCAGGCCAGCTTGACGTAGGCCACCTCGGGCAGCATATTCGCGGCCGGGATGACGCCAAGCTCCATCATGTCGCGGCCCGTGTCGTAGACGTACATCTGGACATAGCCCCAGAGCGTCTGGACGGTCATATAAACGGCGACGCCCTTGTCCCGGGCCCTCTTCAGCGCCGGATAAAGGGGTTTGTTGACGTGACCGAGGCCCGTCCCGGCGATGACGATGCCGCGGTAGCCGTTGTCGATGAGCGAGTCGATGATGTCCGGCTTCATGTTCGGGTAGTAATAGACGATGGAAACGCGCTCGTCGAACGCCGTGTCGATCTTGACCTTGCGGTCGGTCCGGCGGCGCCTGTAATCCTGGCGTATCGGGGTGATCTTCTCCCGGCTGACCATGGCGATGGGGATGTCGCTGACCGTCCGGAAGGTCGAACGGTAGCTCGAGTGCATCTTCCGGACGCGCGTCCCGCGGTGGAGAAGGCCGTACGTGTCGGAGGTCGGCCCGAACATGCAGACCATGACCTCGGCGATGTCGCTTTCGGCCGCGGTCTTGACGCTGTGCATGAGATTGAGGGCGGCGTCGGAGGAGGGCCGGTCCGAGGAGCGCTGGGAGCCGACCATGACGATGGGCACGGGCGAATCCTGGACCATGAAGGACAGGATGGCCGCGGTGTGGTGCATGGTGTCCGTGCCGTGGCCGATGACGATACCCTGGACGCCCTTCTCGATCTCCCGGCCGATGGCCTGGGCCGTGGCGATGTACTGCTCGGGGCCCATGTTCTCGCTGAAGACCCCGAAGAGCTTCTCGGTCTCGAGGTTGCAGATGTCCGCCAACTCCGGCACCGAACCGTAGAGCTCGCCCGGCGAGAAGGCCGGAATGACGGCCCCGGTCCGGTAGTCGAGACGGCTGGCGATCGTCCCGCCCGTGCCGAGGAGCTTGACCTTGGGCTTCGCCGGGTCGTAGGGGAACGCCTTCTCCGGGATCTTGTAGTGGGCTTCCTTGCGGCCGCTGATGGCGACGGCCTCGATCGAGCTGGCCAGGAGGCCGATGTTGTAGCCCGAACGGAGCTTGATGACGATGTAATGAGGGTCGGCCGTCTCGGAGCGCGGCAGGATGATGCCGGTATACGTGCCGCGGGAGGTCTTGACCTCGACGTCGCTCCAGACCAGGGCCCCGAAATTCTTGAGCGTCGCCAGGGCCTCGCCCCGATAGCCTTTATAGTCGTCGTTTTCGGCCATCAGCATGTCCCTTCGGCGGCCGCCGTCACGCGCTCGACGATGGCCGCTCCCTCGACGCGGCCCCGGAGCGCGGACATGACCAGGCCCATCAGGACGTGGGCCTTTTTGTCCGGGTTGTGGATCTTCATCTCCCGCAGGGTGCCGTTGGAGGCGACGACCTGGGCGTAGATCTCTTCCTCCGTCGCCGGGCGGATCTCCCCGATCTCCGGCAGCGCCTCCCCGCGGGCGGCGCTTTCCATCAGGGCGAAGACGCCGTCGCGGGAGATCCTCTTATCACGGAACAGGGCGAAGATCCGGCGCAGCGTCTCGTCGGTGAGAAGGCTCGGATCAAATCCCTTTCTTTTCAGGCGCTTGGAGACTTGGACGAGGGCCACGGCCGCGGCCACCGGATCGACCTTCCAGTCCTTGACCAGGACCTCGAACAGGCCGGCCCGGAGCGAGACGGCCAGGGGCTCGACGACGTCGGCGGGCAGGCCGATCTCCCGATACCAGGCCTCGCGCGTCCAGATCGGGGTCGGAAGCGCCCGGCGGATCTGCTCGAGACGCTCCTCGGTGACCTGCTTGGGCGGCAGGTCGGTGTCGGGATACATCCTGTCCGGACCGGGCAGGATGCGCTCGAAGCCGTTCGTGCCGTCGCGCAAGGCCTGGCGAGTTTCCGAGGGGACACCGATCGTGGCCTCGCGGGCCCGAATGGCGATCTCCTGAACGCCGGTCTTGACGTCCTCGGGCGCTCCCCAGACGACGACGACCACATCGTCGCCGGTCGCCCGGACGGCCTTGCGCACGGCTTCCCAGCGGGAGCTCGAGAGCGTTTCCGAGAGGCTGTCGGAGTGGATGATATTCGGCAGCTTGGTCAGGCAGGCGACGACGCGGACCCGGTCGGAGATCTCGCGGGAGAACCGCGTGTTCGTCTGCGTCTGCCAATTGAGAAGGTCATGGAAGCCGCGCAGGACGACCGCGGAGGCGACGAGACCCGCGTCGAGGACGTCACGGATGGGCTGGTAGCTGGTCTTCAGGAGGAGCTTGGTGACGTCCTCGGTATCGGACTTGAAGGTCTCGGGGGTGATGCCGCGCGCGCGGAGCTCTTCGCGAAGGCGGAGCAGGTTCCACTGCCGCAGGGCCTCATGGTAGGTCAGGAGCGGGATGCGGGGGATGCGCGGCACGCCTTTGATCTCGATGCGCGTGCCGCCGCGGACGCTGACGTTGACGTCCTCGCGCGCGGCGCCCATCCCGGTGCGCATCTGCCCGGTGCTGCGCACCAGGCGCCGGAGAATCTGGGCCACCTCGGCGACCTCCGCGGGCGTGCGCATGTCGGGCCCGGTCACGGTCTCGATAAGGGGCATGCCCAGACGGTCGGTCAGGTAGATGCGGCGATGGCCGACGTCGCTGACTTCGCGGCAGGCGTCCTCCTCGAGACCGAGCTGGACGATGGCCACGCGGCGGTCCTTATAGGGGATCCAGCCGGTGACGCCGACGATGGTCGTCCGCTGAAAGCCGGTCGGGATGCTGCCGTCGAGATATTGCTTGCGGGCGATGTGGAGCTCGTCGACGAGC
>Ga0075524_10000467_pt1 | contig 10335 bp, 5 predicted proteins | sample NGEPerone_FD_76826 | JGI IMG/M metagenome (GOLD analysis project Ga0075524, IMG submission 76826) | Arctic peat soil microbial communities from the Barrow Environmental Observatory site, Barrow, Alaska, USA - NGEE Permafrost154B-one | ecosystem: Environmental > Terrestrial > Soil > Wetlands >...
GCAGGGATGTCGCTCGACATTATACTTGCTGTTTCCTCGGCTGATGTGAAATTGCACGCATTATTTATTAACTCCATTACCGGCATTCCTTTCCAAACATGCGGCTGCGGCAGTTTGCCTCCCGTACCGTGAAGGTCCATTACAATAGTAGCATAGCCATCGGGCGAGAACTGCAGAAAAGCATCCTTGACGGCGGGAGTCGGTTCGTCCCAATCAAGTACCATCGGCGAGATCGACATGTCCCACTTTTCGTAAAATTTTTTGTTATGCTCGACAAAGAGTGGCAAAAAAGCCGGGTCGATTCGATTTGGATTCATATAACCCGCCGCGCTGGCGTCTGCAGCGAAAAAGTCGTTTTCCGTTTTTGTATTATACAGATATTGCATAATGTCAGGATAAGACTCGGACAGGTTCGGATTGATACCCCATAGCAAAGGCATTGAGCCACGCTCCTGGTTATCCCAGTGGGTAGGCATGAAGTCGTAGAGCGGTGTGGACGAATCGTAGTCTGCCATCAGGATGCATATATAAATTTTCCCATTCTGAGGATCGCGCAACTCTGGACGCCCCTGTTTCATGTTCTTAGCTGGCGCCTTCGAGTGTATTGACTGATTGTAACAATTGTGCGCCACAGTGTTCTGATAGCAATTGTAGGGAGAGATCAAATAAACCGTTTCCCATTCGGTCGGAACAGGATCATGCTTGCTCTTATAGCCGGGAATATTGCTGTATTTTGCAAATGAGAAGAAGCCTGTGACCTCGGTCATTTGATTTCCATTAGCCTGCTTAAATGTGGATTCAAGCATAAGTTTATATGTTTGCAAATCAACACCAAGTGACTGATCAGGATCATCGAGCGGCTTTTCGTCACCCCAAGGTGACAAATCATAAACAAAAGCACGATTGCAAACAGCCCAGTCGCGTGTGACAACGTATGATACGTCGCCCTTATAACGCGTCATGTATGAGTCTTCGTATAGACACAGCCAATGGGGATTGCATCGCCCTGTTTCGATATATTCACGGATAGCCCAACGATATGCATCGTTTTTTTTGCTGCCTGTCTCTGCACCTGTAAATTGTCCGCGAAAATCCTTGATAACAGGCAAGTTCCATTTCTTTTGATATGTTCCAGCCATTGCCGGACTTAACACAATACCATTCTCTAGGCCTGCAAGCGTAGTCGCAAGGTTAATCGTCGCAGGAACAGAAGAGTCCCATATGATTATACCCTTTACCTTCGATCCTGCAATTGCCACCAACTCATCAAGAGAAGATACAGGTGTCTGTATTTTATCTGACAACCACCCACCCGACGAAAATTTTTCAATCCAGTAGTCGGGACGCTTGAACGAATTTGACTTTACATAAAGCAGCGGTTTTTCTCTATTCATAATACCTTGAACACAAGCCACAGCCATCGATTCATCGTAAGATGTTTGTGTATTCGTTCCCTTTAACGTATATACATAGAGTGTTTCTTCAGTTTCCTCAGGTATTGTAATTGTCTCTTCAATTCCTATATCTGTTTTGCAGGCAAGCAACAATAATAAAAAAACTAAATACATTTTTATCATTATGTAATGTTTTATTGTATTTGGCGAGTATTATTCCCGCCCATCGAACAATTTTTTCCGATGAGCAGGAATACACTAATAATCATTTACTATTAATATTCTTCATAGAACTTCATATTATCTATTTTAATATCAACAGGCCCCTTAACATCAAGATTATAAATTCTGAAGAAGTTTATGGCTTTAAGGTTTAAATTGCCTCCTGACACTTCGGCTTCTGATAGCTTTAGTACAACTTTGTTCCAACCATTTGCAAGGCGAAGCTGACTATTAAAATTCCAATGTAATTCTTGCGAATCAGGATTACCGGAACTAGTAATTTCGATTTGTCCGGGCCAATTCCAATTAACAACGGAAACATCTGATATATACATATTGAATTGTAATACACCGTATTCCAGGCCTACTTTTGCATCAACCGGTTGATCAAATTTCTTTTGAATAATGAAGCCACCTCCAGCATGAAATTTAACGGAATAATTACCTTCCTGCGGATTTTCGGGATCCAAAACAGGTCCCTCAGCTCCTGCCCACCCTATGATTGACTCACATTTGTCAAAAGTTGTGCCTTCCGGCTCTACTTCAGGAGTAACTACACCTACATTGATCAGTTGAGCCGGTGCGTAATTGAATTTAGCGCCTGGGACACTGCTTAAAACCCCTATTCTGAAATAATACGATTGATTGGATTTAAGCAAGGCTGTATTTTTTGCAACGTTAATAACTACCTTGAAAATCTCATCTTCTGTAACCAGACGGTTCAATACTTTCTCTGCTGCAACCAAACGTACGGGTTCTCCCACAATTGGCTCGCTATTAGCATATAAACCCATTTTGCTGACGACATCAGGCGTTGTTCCCTGAAGCCGGAAAGTAGCAATAATATTGTTGCCTTCCTTCACAATTGTTGCGCCCTTTACGCGGATATACGGCGTTACCATAAAATCGAGTTTCGTATCTTTCCCGATATTAATATCTTGCGCATCAATCTGAATGAAATTCCGCAAATCAGGCTGTACTGTGTAAGTATTTGGAAACAAAAGGGTGTTGGCATAAGTTCCGTCAATTTTAACTCGTAAGTACTGAGGCGAAACAGGATCATAACCGTGTTCGGTAATTTTGATTGTTGTACCATTTATCAAATCCGATTGAATCAGTTCATTTGTTTCTGAATCAATAATACTTCCTGTCAATTGTGCATCAGGATAATCGTAATTATCCAGTTTACATGAATTCACCGATATCATCAAAATAAACATGACTGGTAAATAACATAATTTTATAATTCTTGATTTCATATCACAGATATTTAGCTATTAATAATTAGGATTCTGAATCAAACCATTCGATCCGATACCAGGTATTGGGCTGTAATACATATATGTAGGGAAAGACAATGGTACTTCACGGATGATATATTTCCTTATAAAAATATACTTGGGAGGACTAACCCGCAAATCCAAAACCGGACATAGCGATGTTTGAATTTTGTTGTTAAACTCCTCGTGAAACTCCCTTCTGCGTATCAAATCCCACCAGCGTTTATTTTCAAAAGAAAGTTCAACTCTACGTTCACGCTGCACGTTTTCTATGCTTAATTGAATATTCGTTACGTGGCCTGCTCTGTGCCTTGTGGCATTTAGTGCATCAATAGCAATTTGCTCAGCGCCGTTGTCGGTATAACCACTCTCTACTACCGCTTCAGCATAGTTCAGCAGAACTTCGGCATAACGAAATTCCATCCAGTCTTGCGTAGAAAAACCAAGAGCATTGTTCCCGGGAACAGTAATTGGAGAAAGGAATTTTTTGAAACTAAAACCTGTCCTCGTCGTTTCAGCCAAGTGTTGCTGATCGAATCCTGAATATTCTTTCCATGCATCGGCTCCAAAGGTATGATAGGTCACTCCCTCGACTACTATAGACGCCCTATCAGCTTCGATTACTGCTGTTCCATCAGGTTTTACATAACCTGCCTGAATACGTATCGTCTGACCTTTCCATTCCGTTCCCGGTAAAATGACTGTTGACCATAGGCGGGCATCCTTATCTTTAAAAATATCATAAGGGGTATCAAAATGCAGATAATTTTTATTTGAGTCAAAACCGTTATAATCGCCGATTTTGCCATCAGCAGTTGTGATTATAGGTGCACTTTCCCCAGGAGCAGTATAATTCTCGTATGTATCAACTAAATCTAAAGTTGGATTCATACGCCCTGGATGCGGACTTCCATCAGCAGTTTGGTTTGGATTAAACCAGAAATCCATTGAATGACCCGTGCCGGGTTTACCATAACCATAAACTAAAATAGCTTCTTCGGGAGCAACATTTGGATCCTGGAAAAGTGCTAAAAGATTGTTTCTCGCTTCATCAACCGAATTGGGATTCGCCATGTACAAACCATGAATACCATCTGTCATGATTGCTTTAGAGGCTTCAATACATAATTCATAATAATGGTTAGCCTGCGAAACATCCAATCCGACAAGTCCCTGAGAAACAGCATCTCCAGAAAAGGGCACCTTGTTTCCATATTTGGCAATGGAAGCGGCATGAAGGGCCGCACGTGATTTCAATGCATATGCTGCCCATTTTGTGGCTCGTCTGGCATTGCTCCCGCTACGTGTTGAAGGCAAATACTTCACAGCCTGATCACACTCCATCATTACAAAGTCCCATGTATCTTTTTCTGTGCTTCGCGGCACTTTCAATGAATCGACCTCTGATGTGTACTCCTGATATTCAGAAATAATAGGAACACCTCCATATCTTTTGGCTAATGCATAATAACCAAAAGCCCTGAGAAAATGAGCCTCGCTTAACAGCTCGTTTTTCAAATCATCCTTCAATGTACTTATTGTGGGAATTGTCTTCAACAACAGATTAACATCGCGATTGAACTTGTAACCCGCATCCCACCATCCGAAATTTGTGCCATCCACAAGGTGATTGTATTCCGAATTTACTGCATTTCCGGTTTGAGCATCAGGATGGATACCGACCGTGTTCACTGACCCCGTATGGAATCCCACTCTGTTATAGGTAAAATCTTCAAACGGTGCCTGATAGTACAGGTTGCCAAGAAATACACGAACCCCATCTTCGTTTGCAAGCATTGTTTCGCTACTTATCTTATCTAAGGGTTTTAAATCGAGAACATTTCTACAACTGTTTATCGTAATTAGAAAAGCCGCGATTATCAATAAAAATATATATCTTTTCATTTTGGATACTTTTAAAAAGTAAGATTAATTCCTACATTATAACTCTTTGTCAAAGGATAAACCCAGCCTGCATTATATGAACCTTCTATTCGTTCAGGATCAAAGGGTTTCACAAACGGATCACAAATAGTTAACAGGTTGTACCCACTTATAGATACACGCAGATTCTGAATTCCCCAAGTACTAAGTATTCTTGGAGATATGTTATAACCTAATTCCAAAGACTTCAGACGCACATAAGAAGCGTCGCGCCTCCACATGGAACTTTCGCTATACATTGCTCCCACATCGGCTTGTCTTCGAATAGCAGGCCATGTTCCTTTGATCCATTCACTTTGAGGATCAAACTGATCTGCCAAATGCCACCGGTCATAAAAATAAGAAGGCATATTTCCGTCGTTCCATAACATCGTTGCATAATTATGGGTAAAACGTACAGAATATTTCGCTGAACCTTGCCATAACATATTGAAATCGAAATTCTTCCATTTAGCACCAACAGTCAATCCGTAGTGCATTTTGGGGTCACCTCCGGATTCGAGTGGAATAACATCTTCGCCATCAACCACTCCATCGTTGTTAACATCACGATACTTAAAATCGCCAGGCAACTCTTTACTGTTTCCTAATGTCCCGTCTTGAACAGGTGCATTGATGATTTCTTCCTTGGATTGAAACTGACCGGCATAGTCGTACATCCACACGACATCATTCCAGCGTTCGTTATTCCCATTTCTCCAACGGTCCATACTATTGACAAACGGACCACGCTCGGCATAAACTACCATTGTACGCGCATAGTTGAAGTTGGCACTAATGTTGAAACTCAAATCTTTTGTGATTTTATTAGCATAACCTACCGCAAATTCAATACCCTGCACACGGTCCTTATTCAGGTTTTCCTGCGGCAGGTTTGCTCCGAAAGTATTCGGAAGCGTTGCATTTCTATAGGCAAGTAATCCGCTCCGGTCGCGCTGATAAATGTCGAATTCAAAATGCAATGAATTTTTGAAAAGCCCAAGATCCATTCCAATATCTTTAATTCTGGATGTATACCATGTCAGCTTTTCGTTCACAACAGTCGGGGCACCAGCTCCGGTCGTCCACGAGTTGTTTGCAAACTCATATCCTCCCTGTCCAAGTGAAAATCCACCAACATACTGGAACGGAGAGCCGGCATCTTCACCAACTAAACCATATGATCCGCGTAACTTCAGATTAGAAATGAATGTAATATTATTTTTGAAAAATGATTCATCAGAAATACGCCATCCACCTGATACAACAGGGAAAAAGCCCCAACTATAATCCGGATGATAACGATACGACCCGTCATAGCGTGCCGCTACTTCCAACATATACCGTCCGCGATAGTCGTAGGCGACTCGCCCCAGCAAAGAACGGAATCCTGACTGGTATTCCATTCCTGATGTCCGCTGGTTATTATCGTCGCCCATATTGATCTGATCTATTGTGAAAAATTGAAACTCCCTTTGCACACCTCCATCGCGCGACCATCCATTGCGTTCTTCATAAACGGCCGTTATGCCCAGATTATGACTGTCTGCAAATGTCTTTTTATAATTTAAATGCGCCTGAAGAGTTACGCCGTTACCGTCCGACCATCCGTTATTGAGCGTTGTAGGATTGCCATAGGGTAAGGGAACATAAGTATCGTCTTCAGCTTTATATGTATACATATTATAGCTTTTTGCAAGATTTTTGGATATCCCGTTACCGTGTTCGAAATATGCTACACCCTTGAGTTGTAGCCCATCAACAAACGGAACATCATAAATCAGACTGGCCGACAACTTTAGTGATTTTGATGTTGATTTATTGTATCCAACGAGGTCAGACTGAGATGTTATTACCGGATTATACGCCTGTCCGTCATAAACATAAGCAGGATAATTAGAATTATTATTGGCATAAGGTGTATGAATTGGTAACTCAGAGACAGTACCGCGAACAATATCAAAAAACCCCCATCTCGATCCTTCTTTGTCATCCATCCATCCGTTAATGTCAATCTCTGTCTTCAGGTGTTTTGTCAATCGGGCAGATATATTTGAACGAATAGAGTATTTATTGTATTTAATTGCATTCGATTTCAATAAGCCGGGATCATCCATATATCCGAAACTTGCATAATAGTTTACATTTTCATTACCACCTTGTGCAGAAAATGTATGCTGTTGCTGTATTGCCGATTTTTTCATTGTTTCACCGTACCAATCTGTGCTTTCATACCCCGGAACGCCCTGATGCCACTTTTCAACTTCTTCTTTCGTAAATAACGGCTTAAGGCCCATATTTACAGCCGCATCATTGCGCATCACAATCCACTGATTGGCATTCGACATTTCGGGCATTTCGGTAGGCATACTCAAACTAACCGTTCCGCTATAATTGAATTTGGTTTTACCGGATACTCCGCGTTTTGTCGTTACGAGGATTACTCCGTTTGCAGCATTCATACCGTAAATAGCTGCCGCACCATCCTTAAGTACCGTGATGTTCTCAATATCGTCGGGATTCAATCTCTGGAACTCAGCTGCACTAACACGTGTAATACCATCTATGATAAACAACGGGCTGCCGAAACCTCGAATATTAATCATTGCATCGAATTCCCCCGGGGCACCTGAATACTGCCGAATTTGCAAACCCGGAATCTTTCCTTGCAATCGTTGCGCTAAACTGGGGTTTGATGTCGTTTTAATCTCAGTATCCTTAATTGTACTTATCGCTGCGGTTAAGTTTGCTTTTTTTTGAGTGCCATACCCGATTGCGACAACTTCCTCAATACCGATCGATTCTTCAATCAGTACGACATTATCGATTACACTCTTGTTACCGAGCGTCAATATATGCGTTTTCATCCCCACAAATGAAAAGACAATCGCTTTTGCACCTGCTGGCAATGTCAACGAGAAGTTTCCATTATTATCAGTAGTTACACCTGTTGTGGTACCTTGTACTACCACTGATGCTCCTGGTATTGGGGAACCAGCCTGATCAGTTACTTTGCCTGAAAGCTTCTTCATCGGTTGCTGTTCAGTTGGTATTTTGGTCGAAGTAAGGACAATCTGTCTGTCAACCACCCTGTAAGAAATATCAGTGCCTGTAAAAAGCTTGTCGAGAACCTGGCTTATTTTCTCATTCTCAGCCAAAATATCGACTTTTTGCTCAACATCAACAATCTTACTGTTAAACATAAAGAAAAATTCGGATTGATTCTGTATTTCAGACAAAACCTGTTTCACAGATTGATTGGAAACTTTCAGGTTGATTTTGGCACTTTGTGAGTAGGAATCGACCGCGAAAAGTTGAGCTGCACTTAAAACTATGATGAAGAATGTCACCCGCATAACTACAAAAGTTTTAGTGGTCCATATCTTTAATATAGACCTAGTAATTAATGATTTTAATTTCATAGATTTGTAATGTTTGATTTAACACTAAATTGAATAGAACCTTTTCTATCGTCTTAGATGAAAAGAATTTTGATTTTCAAGGGGATGCGACAACATCCCTTTGATTTTCAATGATTAATTAGAATCACAATTTCCCCATAGGCAGTTTTAATTTCGTTTGGTTATGACTATTTTTCTCTTCGAATAGGAATTATCATTCAATTTTATACGTTCAAATATTTTGTAATCAATTGGTGCTGAAGCTTTTAATAAGCCAAGAATCTGATATAAAGTCTCATCTTTATAGGTAGCTGTATAAACATAATCTTTAAGTTCGGAACTTTGAAGGATAATCTCTACATTAAACCATCTGTTCAGTTTTTTTACAACTTCTTCCATTTGATCATCTCTAAATATCAAAATACCTTCTTTCCATGCTAAGTATTTTTCAATATCAACTTTACATACAGACAAGTAATTTTTTTTATTTTCGAGGACTGCTCGTTCGCCTGGATTAATGGTGACAATCGTTTTACGATCTTCAAAATTTCCGGAAAACAAACGAACACTTCCAGACTCCAGTATTAGTTCAGTAACCGCTTCATCCGGATAATTAATAACATTAAAACGTGTTCCTTTAACTTCAATATTCATTTTTCCTGCCTTAACCAGGAACGGATGAGAAGTATCTACCTTAATATCAAAAAAAGCTTCCCCTAACAACTCTACCTGGCGATTATTTTTCGCAAATGAATTGGGATATTTAAATACAGAACCTGAATTTAGCCAAATATGAGAACCGTCTGGAAGTAAAAAGTCATTTTGCATTCCAGCAAGTGTTTTAATCGTTTGCCACTCTACTTGGTTTGATCCTGTTCCGGTTTTGGATTTTTGCGATGTAACATAAATGGAATAAACGAGTAGTGGAAGAATTAGAATGGCAGCGACCTTTGAAAAAAGTGTAAAGAACTTCTTGTTCATTGAATGTTTTAAAAGGCTTTCTTCTTCATTTAATCTTATACGGTGGTGCAGACGATCAAGTATGCGATCCATTATAAAATGGTTTTCAATTGTGTTCAAATCCTCTTTATTTTCGGGATTTATAGTCAGCCACTGATTTCTGGCCTCATTCATAAGGGAAATATCGTTTCCAGAATCTTCAAAAATGCCAACAATCTCTTGGGCTTCATTTTTGGAGCATGTTCCATTGAGGTATTTCTTAAAAAGAAATGAAATTCTGGTATCTTCTATTCCGAATCCGAGCATTTTAATTTATTAGTTACTTTTGATTCTCTGGCCTATCAATAAAACTTAGTTAGTTCACTAATCTACTATAATACGAAGTACTATGGCCATACCCCCAGCTGTAAAAATAAAAAAAGCGATTTTTTTGTTTCTTTTGAAAATACGCTTAAAGAAAGAGTGTCGAATAAAGCAAAAAAATCAGCGAATCCTCTCCCAATCGTTTTTTTATAAAATTCATCGAATAATTGATAGCGTTTTCAACCGTCTTGGTAGATATATTTAGCTTCTCTGCTATTTCATTGTAGGAGAGATTATTTACTCGACTCAATAGATAAATTTCATGCTTTCTTGGTGGCAATTCCACAACAATTTTCTTTACAAGTACCAACAAATCACCATATTCAATCACTTCTTCCAAATTATAGAAGGAAGTTGCTTTTGCCATGATATTCTCTCTATACTTTCTTTCCTTAAGTCGCTCTCTGAGAAGATCAACAGTCACATTGTATGCAATGGTAAACAAAAATGACTTGAACGAATGATTGCTGACAATGCTTTTACGTTTTTCCCAAATTTTATAGAATGTATTTTGAACAACCTCTTCAGTATCCTCCTTAGACTTCAAAATGGAAAAAGCAAAACCATAAAGCTTTTGGAAATAGGCCGCGTACAATTTGTCGAATGCACTTGCCTTTCCCTCCTTAACTCCTTCAATCAGATCTTTCTCCGTTTGCATGCCATAAATATTTTAAACAGAATACAAAAATGCTGTAATGAATCTCCCCGCCGCAAGCGGACGGGGTATCTTGGTGGACAATTTATTTTTTATTTCGCCGCGAGCGGCGGGGAATTTATCCCTTAGAGATTAAA
>Ga0075524_10000470_pt1 | contig 10290 bp, 9 predicted proteins | sample NGEPerone_FD_76826 | JGI IMG/M metagenome (GOLD analysis project Ga0075524, IMG submission 76826) | Arctic peat soil microbial communities from the Barrow Environmental Observatory site, Barrow, Alaska, USA - NGEE Permafrost154B-one | ecosystem: Environmental > Terrestrial > Soil > Wetlands >...
ACTAAAGTTGATAAAATCATAGTGGATCAATTTTCCAGCACCATAATATAGTTCCAAAGCTAAATTATTTTTAAGGCTAAAAAATTGAACGCTAAAATAAAATGCATGATTATCACGTTTCTCGTTCTCTTAGTTGTTTCTGGAATAATATGGATAATTTTTCAAGAGATTGGAAACAAAAAAAGCCCACTAACCCCAATTCGTGTGGCCTGCATCGGTGATAGTATAACCTCTGGAACAGAATATCCTAGTGACCTAGCTAAGTTGCTCGGCTCAAATTATTCAATAGGAAATTTTGGGGATAGCGGAGCCACAGTTAGGCTTGACTCAAGCAAACCATACATGAATCAACCTGCGTTTAAAAACGCAATAGAATTCGAGCCAAAAATTATCATTATAATGTTAGGAACCAATGACGCCAACCCTGACCTCAAGCAAAACACCTCAAACTTTGTGGATGATTATATTACCTTGATAAGTGAATTTCAGAGTCTTGAGAGCAAACCGAAAGTGTTGATTGTACTGTCACCGCCCGTTTTTAACAACACCATAGGCTTCAGCTCAGAAATCTTCAGTCAAAATATCGTACCAAGCATTGAACTTGTCGCAAGCAAGACTAACCTGCCAATAATTGAAGTATATTCTTCTCTTTTGAGGCATCCACAGTATTTCGTTGATGGAGTTCATCCAACTGATGAAGGTGCAAAGATAATTGCCACCATAATTTATAATGTGATAATTTCAGACTAACTTTTGTTTTACAAAGCCATTATCGCGTGACCACAGTAAAGGAGTTTTTATTCAATTACGCAGATATGTTCATAATAGTAATGTCACACAGAAGAGATTGAGGAACTAAAGGCAGATTTCAAGGATGACGCATCAATTTCTCACCTAGCAAAAAAACACGGGCGCACATACGGTGCAATTAAGATTAAACTTGCTGAACTTGGATTAATAGAAAACTTTGTTTTTTATACGCATCAAAAAGTAACGGTGGATTAGGACAATTATTTTGCTTTTCATTATTTTGATCGTAAAAGTGGCAGACAACGGGCGACAACAGACAGAGACTGACTGACAGACAGACATTATTCACGCACGCGAGTGCTTGGGTGAGAGTAGGAGAGCGTAATCGTAGTCGTATGAGTTCGCGAGAAAGAGAGAAAGATTAAAATTTAGTCCCACACACATGACGTTTTCCAAGTGGTTTGTGTTGTTTTATCCAAATTTGTTATGGTTTAATTATGGTTTGCTTTGGTTAGGATAGGATGGAGACTAAAATTTAATCCAACCAACCAACCAACCTTACTACGACGACCACGACGACCACGACGACCTTACACCAAGTAACTATTTTTGGTAATGGTTAAAAAACTGTATACTCGGTTTGGTATAGTTTGGTATACATCTGATAGGATATTGAAGAGGACGGTATACTATAGATAGTGAGTATTAGAATCGAGTATACACTTAAAACAATAAAAAAATTAGAAACAGAAAGTGAGATCTGGGGGAAGAAGAACCTTACTAAAATCTTTTGGCTTGCTAATGCTAAGCTAAATATTAACAACCGTAAAATATTAATTCAGTTTGAATTATGCTTATTCAATAAGGCGGTAGCTTGTCTGGAATCCTTGGAACAAATGCAGTCTTGTTTACTGACTTAACTCTGCTCGTTCAAATAGTAGCCTTTATTCTACTTCTTAGTGCTCTGGTGTACAAAGCTAAAGGCAAATTCAAGATTCATGGCTCAATGATGGCTGTTGCAATACTTGTTCACTTCATAAGCTTCCTGATTGCTATGGGACCATCATTCATTGGAGGTTTTGATTTCTTGACAACTGAACCCTTTCAATTTGGAGTTCAAACTCTATGGGTTCATGCAGTAACCGGTGCCTTTTCATTAACTTTGGGTTTCTTTCTTATAGTCGCATGGGTTCCTAAAATCCCAGATATTAAGTCCTGTTTTAGAAGAAAACGGATAATGGATGCAACAGCTTTGCTTTGGACAATATCTTTGGTATTCGGAATAACCACTTACTTAGCTTTCTATATCTGAGTTTTTTCTCCTTGAGGACAGAAATTATTTTCAATTGTAATATGTATGCTAAATTTAGACTATACTATACTCTATGTTGACTTGATAATCTATCGTATGACTCTTTTCAATGTATCCTATAACCAAGCGTAGTCTGTTTCCTGACACACCTTGAGGACAACCGATTAGAAATCATTATAAGTAGTTTTATGTCGTTGGTTAAACTAAATTTTAATCCAACCCAAACCAAATTCCCTACTTCTTCAACCAACTAATTGCTCATTATTTTCTAAGTATCAACTCAAAGGACTGTGAAATAATTCTATAGTTTGCAAAATTACCCATTATCGACACCTCTTTAGCCCTTTCAGCCTCTCGGTACTGGATATAGAGGACTTTGAAGTGCATATAATTAATTTTCTCACTGTTAGTTATTGCCCTGTGATATACTTCAAAACGGAACTTGCCTGAAAATGAAGAGACACCATATGTTCGTCTATCAGTGAGGGTGATTCGTGTGTTGTTTTGTTGAGTCAAAATAAATAATCCTGGACGGCTAAAACAAACACTGATACCCCAGGGACCAAAAGACAAAATGTCCCTTTCTTGATATGGATTTTTAGTCACCGCTTTTCCACAAGAGGAACAAAAAAAAGTCGTCCTCGTTTACATGTTTTCCACATTTAGGACAATTTTCTGCTGGATTTCTAATCAAAGAACACCCTCAAAGTTGCTAATTCAGAGAGATTATAAAAATGTGTTTAATCTCAAGCCAAGCCACTCACTCTCACCCCTCACGCCCGTGCCCAATAGAATAGGTTTTTTTTGGAGAAGATTATATTTTATCCAAGCGCGCGAGAAACGCGTAAAGGGGTGCCTAACTTGCTTAATAAAAAAGGATGTTAGATTTATTGAAAGGTTTCCTACACCTTTTTTGACAGCAATAGTCTAGTTCTGCAAGCAATCAAGTTACATTCAAATAGATTCAAAGTATTGCTTCTTATTTTTCTCCTTCACCAACCGACTCACTTGTACTGGTTATGATTGAGTAGGCTATTTCGTCCCAAAAAAGAAACACAGGTTTTTCGTTTCTAAGCAGATCAACAATGTTCGGATAGTCTTCTAAGCGGAAGAAGAGAAAAGCAGTACCATCACGGGAATAATCTCTGGGCAGAGCAGACTCTTTGCGCAGGAAAGCGAGAGATGCAACATTTTTGTTTACGTCGTTTTTCCATAGGGAAATTGTGGGGGTAGACGTGTTTGAATAATAGTTGATCGAATATCGATCAATTGAGGTTGTTGATGTTGGCATACAAAACACCTGAATATAATTGTATTATATGTATCTTAAAAAATTTTGGAATACAACAAATATGTTTAGAATGCAACGCTTTTAACTGTGCGCATCTGGAGTTATTGTGTTAGGGTTTAGCATATCAAGAGAATAGGTTTTGTTATTGTTGATTCAGTATACGGGGATAGAGGCAACAAACTGTAGAAAATGAGAAGGCACAGTTTACAATTTAACTTTAGTAAATTTCTAATAATAGAAGATTACATATCTCAACAAACATACTAGCGGTAAAAAAAATGTTCACAATTATTGATTGGGCTATCATCATAACAGCAATATTAACGGGTCTCGGAGTGGTTTTTGTTCTATTTGAACTGCGTCATATGTCCAAACATAGAGACTTGGAGATAACGCTGAAGCTGTTTGAATGGGCAGAAACTGAAAGCCTTAGAAAAGCTTTCAGATGGATTGAGAGGGAATTTGCCTTTGAGTCTCTTGAGAAATACAACTGTGAGGTATCAAAGGTATTTGAAGTAAATGACTACCCTTATCAAGTGGAAGCATATTTTGAAGAAGTTGGTTTTTTAGTAAACAAAAGATTTGTTGATATTGACGTAATTGTTGACCGCTTGGGAAGTTATATTATTTCTAACTGGCAAAAACTTAAACCTTGGATTCTCGCAATTAGAAAAGAGAAACCTGACGAAACGTTTGGCGAGCACTTTGAGATGTTACATAATAAGACGCTTGCCTACATGAAAAAGAACCATCACTCACAGTGTTAATTTTTTTGGGAATTAAAATTTAATCCAACCAACCAACCAACCTTACTACGACGACGACCACGACGACCTTACACCAAGTTACCTATTTTTGATGATGGTTAAAAAAAGTGTATACTCGGTTTAGTATACATCTATAGGATAAAGGAATAGGAAGGAAGGTATACTATAGATAGAGCATATCTAAATCGAGTATACACACAAAAAAACAAAAAGAGTAACGAAAAAGATGGAATAAAAAAGAACAGAAAACTTACACTCAAAAATTAACAAATAATTAAGAATTATGTTGGTAAATACTGCGATAATTATACTACATGCCATATCAGGTTCAGTTATAGTAGTTATTTAAAATAACCCTGGGAAAATAGTGGATAATTATTGAGGTCTTTGACTTGCCCTTTTTTCAATATAATTAAGTTATGTTGGAAATTCCGTTGATAATTATGCGCGAAGATATTATTCAAGGTTCTTTTTTGCTTCTTCAATTGCTGTAATTTGTTGTTTGCTTGGGACTGGAAATTTGATGTCCAAAGAAGTAATACTTGTAGTTATGATGTCTGCTACCATTGAGCGAGCTATCCATTTATTATCAGCTGGAATAATATACCATGGTGCCAATTTGACACTTGTATTGTTTATCATTTCCTCGTAGACTCTAATGTAGTCATTCCAATAGCGCCTTTCTTCTATGTCAGCGGCAGAGAATTTCCAATATTTGCTTGGGTCTTCTAGACGTTCAATAAATCGTTTCTTTTGTTCATCCTTGGAAATGTGCAGAAAGAATTTCAGAATTGTTGTTCCATTCCGAACAAGGTGTTGCTCGAAATTTGTGATATCTTCGTAGCGACTTTTCCAAAAACTATCACTGTATTTTCTTATCGGAAGGCTTTGTTTTTCTAAGAGTTTTTTGTGAACCTTTACAATTAGGACTTCTTCATAATACGATCTATTGAAGAGGCCAATCATGCCTCTCTCAGGCAAATCTGCGACATGGCGCCATAAAAAATCGTGCGCTAAATCCAGAGTTGAAGGTTGCTTAAAACTTTTAACTCTACAACCCTGTGGGTTCACTCCTGACAGGACATTTCTGATAATTCCATCTTTGCCAGCGGTATCCATACCTTGTAAAATCACGAGCAAAGCGTGATTATTGTTTGCGTATAGCAATTCCTGTGCTTTTGCCAATTTCAGTCGGTTTTCTTCCAATTGTTTAATTGCTATTTTCTTCAGTTTGCTTTTTCCTAATGATACTGCTTCTTCATTTTGTGCCCAGCCAGTCCCAAAATCTTTCAATTTTAGAGCATAATTACCAGAAATCTTACATTCATAGCAGTAGGTGTCAGTATAACATACCATTTCTTCAATTCCCGTATTTAACTCCGTTGCAATGTTAGCCCTCATTTAGTAGCCTCTGGTGTTCTTGATTGAATCTAAATTTCTACCTCACTTAAAAGGTGTGCTAATTTGAAAACTGTATTCAAAATATTCATTTCAAACTCAATATCAAAAAAATAGACGGGTATTTTTCTTGTTGTTTTTACGAGTATAATCTATGCAGAATACACACTCAAGAATCCAAAAAGGAAAGGAATAATGTTGGGATTTCCTGCGATAATTATGCTGCCCATTGATTTTTGGTATTTTGTTTAAGCACTGTTTTTCTTCTTTGAATTGTCAGCTTGGGTCTGTCTCGAACGATTGGCGTTGGCTTGCTTCTGTCTCGAACTATTGGCGGCATTTGCTTTTCTTGTTATACTGCTCCTGTTTGGGGAGGTTGTATTTCCTTCTGGTCTTTGTTGTTTAGGCAAAATATTCACCTAAATTATATAGTACTTTGTTCTTAATTTGTCTTATACATTGAGTGCCTGAAAATAATAATGGTATAAGGGGTAAGAAAGAATAGAAAACTTACCCTCGTAAACACAAATAAGATAATGGTTTTAGGGGTAAAAAAACAATAAAGAAGTTACCCCCCATAAATTAGTTTTTGATTTTTCCATCTATGGACTTTTTTGTTGCGATATCTGGGCATTACAAGATACGATTTATCTTTGTAGAGAGGCTTACAAAATTCTCTCTGTATTTTGTATGCGTGTTTTTGGAAGCAAGGTTTAGCCTATTTTGTTTGTAAGTCACTGACTTCTGCGTTTCAATGTCAGTAGTTAGACTTAACTTTAAGAGGAGATATGCACAAGAATCAAATTGGAGTTACAAATAAGTGAAGAAGAAAGACAGCATAGAAGTAAATGAATCAGAGACTTTTGACTCCTACAACGAGAAGCTGATAAAGAAGTACGGTGACAACTGCATAGGGAAAGGCAAGTGCACAGGAATAGAGTTTAAACGCTGGTTAGCTCTTCGAGACAATTTGACAGAAATTCCTTGACTCTGCGTTTTTCCGAGTTTTAAGAGATTCAAATAGACACCCTTATTCAGAAAAGATATCGATATTCCGAAATACCTTAACTGCTTTCAACGCTCGTTGCACTATCTTTGAATCTGTGCTCTCATTGCTTTCGAATATTTGAATACCTTTTTCGCATTCCACCACATGGAGAAACTCTTGTGTCAGTATCCTGTAAAAGATAACGAGTTTCCGTTTCTTACCCGTAGCTTGCGCACCATCCACCTGAATATCCATTTGGCTACCCCATTCAAGCAGTTGCTCCTCTCGAATAATAATAGCATACTTGTACTTTCCAAAATGAGGGATATCAAAGGCTTCTCTTAACATTGGTGTGACTATCAGTCGAACTTCAGGTGAATAGTTCTGCAATAGCTCAAATATACTCGCGACATTTGGGAAGAATTCCTCTGAATAATGAGGCGCATTCTCTTCTTTTGCTACATCTGTCAGAGTAGCTCCGTTTTCAGTATTGGCTTTAACTATGTTATCATAGTAGTCCTTCAGTCTCCTGTGTTCTTCTTCAGTTATCAGCATTACCAGAATTGGACGGTTATTGGTCAGAGAATACTCTCTTCTAGCGTAAGCTTTGAGGTCTGAAAGAGCATTATTTAGGAGTTTCATAATGGCTCAGTAATCCAATTGTTCGCTTAATTAGCTTGCGCATTAAACTATTTACTAAATTATGTTGCTATCGCATACAATCGGTAGAGTGATTGCACAGAATGTTACTCAAACCCAAATAATTCAGTGGATTTTAACCGATGAAGACATGAAAGAATGGGATCTTTTGAGGTTTTCTTTGCTTCAATAACTGCTAATGGTAAGCCTTTCGAATCGAGAAGTAGATAATCTGCATATGCGTGTTCTTCAGGGTCTTTGAGAGTTTGAGATACAGTCTTGTACTTACCTGAAGTGAAATCTGACTGCTTAGTATCTACTTCTTCGAAGAGTTTGGTTCTGTCTTTTAAGTTCCAACCCGACTTCTCAAGTAGTTTGTCAATCTTGTCTCTTCTAGTTCTGTACTCAGACACATTAGCCATTCAGATTCACACAGTCATTCCTTAAGTCGAATTCTCGATAGTATTGTTGCAATTCGGATATTACATTTGCGTATTACTAATCGGACTCGCAGAAAAGAAGTTGTTGTTTGGGTTCATAAGTTTGAACTAATTGATTATTTTGCAAAGTCTTAAATCAATAATCAAGGATAATCTAAGTGAGACTAATACTTTGAATAAAGACGTGAAGCCTGTCGCCGTCAAAGAAAACCTTGTAATCCCCAAGAGAGGACGAAAGGCCGGCGCAATTTATTTTCCAAGGGACTCCTTATTGAGAGTATTACCAATAGCTGAAGCAATTTGGAAGAATAACGCTGGAAGCCCATTAGACATTCTTGATGTAGCCAAAGCAGTTGACCAATCACCTACAAGTAGCACTTTCGTTCGGCAACTTGCATCATCGTTCAGATACGGGTTAACCGAAGGTAGTCCAACTACGAAAGTAATAAACCTCACACCTCTTGGAAGTGCAATAGTCGCGCCTCTTGTTGATACCGATGTGAATTACAAATTACGTGAAGCTTTACTAAATCCACCAATATTCAAAACAGTTTACACGTGGATGGATAGAAAACCAATTCCGCGAGAGGACGTTTTTAAAAATACATTGATGAAACCTGCGGAAGCAAATGGTTTTGGTATCCTAAAAGAAGACTTGGACGAATTCATCAATGTCTTCATGCAGAACATAAAAGACTACAGGCTTGAAGACGACCACAAAGGCACAGTTTATCTTCGATTGGATAAACTAAGTCCAACCGTACAACCAGATAAACCTGAAACTGGTGAAGAGCCAGATAATGCTAATGGCGAATCGCCACCATTATCACAGGATTATGCACCTAAACCTATTGCTCAGCAAAAGCAAGTACAAAAACAAATCTTTGTAGCTCATGGAAAGAACAAACTACCATTAGAACAACTAAAATCAATCCTAACACAGTTTAAGGTGCCGTTTCAAGTTGCGATAGATGAACCTCATAAAGGTCGTCCAATAAGCGCAAAAGTAGCTCAATTAATGCATAATTGTACGTCTGGAATATTCATTTTCACTGCCGATGAAGAAACAAAGGATTTACAAGGGAATATTGTTTTGAGACCAAGCGATAATGTGGTCTTTGAACTAGGCGCAGGAATCGCTCTCTATGGTGAAAAGATTGTTATATTCCGTGAGTCAGGTGTGTCTTTTGGAAGCGACTTTACAGAATACGGTCATATAACTTTTGAAAAGGACAAACTCGATGCTAAAGCGTTTGAGTTGATGAAAGAGCTTATAGGACTTGATTTCTTGCAAGTAACGCCTAAATAGTAATTGCTGAAGGCTTACATATGGGCGAAAATCCTAACTTTCTTATGTGCCCCCTGAAATGGAAAACACATTATTTTTGGGTATTAATTAAAAAATATTATTCAACAACGTATAAACTCTCTCGCATAATTGTTTGCTTCCTTTTCTTCAGTTCTTATCGGAAGTTCAATCCCTTTAGAAGTTATTAGGTGGTGATACAACTCGTGCAAGACTATTTTTCTTTTTAAGCCTTATTTTTTGAAGTAAGCACAGTTGTTATGATACATTCCAAGGAACCATTCTCCAACCTTTTTGCCGTTAAGCACTATCCGCATTCTTCTAATGCCATAATATTTGGACAAATAGTTCACAGCTTTTTGGCAGCCTTCAAGCTCGTAAATAATTAAGAATCACTTTCGCAAAAAGTAGTTCATACATAGCTAAGGTCTAAATCATGGCAAAAACTGTTTCCTCACTACTATTTTGTTATTATGTTGTTGTTGTAGTCGCCCATTAAAGAAAGAAAAAGAAACGAAACAAAATCGTCTATCCGTTAAAAAACTTGACTCATGTAACGCCTAGATGCTTTTAAAGTAAATTACGCCTCAACCAGCGTTAGAATTTGATAGATAAAAGCCTCTAACCAAATTGAAATGGTTGTTTCCCAAAATAATAAGGAAACAAAAGGAAACAAGCATGGAAAACTTTGCTTTTATTCCTCTTCCCAAGGTTTAATGGTGTTTTTTTCTTCTTTGGCTTTTCGCATCTTTTCAAGGAATCCCTGCAATTCTTCTATGTCCTCTTTAGTCTCAACAACGCCACCAACAGTGAATACGTATTTTTTAAGTAAAGCCAGTTGTCCTTCAGTAGTTTCTTGTCTTGTGTTTAAGTTATTCATCTTTCCTTTCAGGTCTGTGTTTTCATATTCAAGACCGACAAGCCTCTTCTGGTCTTGAGCAAGCTTTTGTTCAGTCTCAGCTTTAATTTGCTCAACTGTCTGAGGCACAAGCCACGGCAATGCTGTTTCATACTTCCCTAGTAAATCCTCAATGTCATGGCTTGAATAGTGCTGGTCAACACCTTTGACTTTGTGTCCCATCATTGGGCTTATAGTGTTGGGGTTTATGCTGGCGTTTTCTAATGCACTTTGGAAGAACTCTCTTAGGTCATGTGGACTGAAGCGCTTCTGTTCTAAGTCACCCCATGCGTTAAGGCTTAAACCATCAAAGAAGAGTCCGAGTGCCTTTGAAGTCAACCCCTTGACTTCACCCTTGTTCCAGTATCGAATAAACAAAGGTGACTCTGGCGTCAAGTCATACCCTTTTAGCTTGGCTTCTTGCTTGTATGCTACCAGCTTTTCGTAGGCATATTTGTGCAAGAATGTAGTTTGCTTAAGCCCTTTGTACTTGCCAATTCC
>Ga0075524_10000476_pt1 | contig 10244 bp, 9 predicted proteins | sample NGEPerone_FD_76826 | JGI IMG/M metagenome (GOLD analysis project Ga0075524, IMG submission 76826) | Arctic peat soil microbial communities from the Barrow Environmental Observatory site, Barrow, Alaska, USA - NGEE Permafrost154B-one | ecosystem: Environmental > Terrestrial > Soil > Wetlands >...
GGTACTAACTTCGCAATCATGAAAGAATACCAAGCGGTCGTGCTGAAGCTCTCCCGCCGCGCGCACGACGACGAGGACGCGCTCACGGATCTGCTGAACGAGCGGAGCCGCGGCGGATGGGAGCCTGCCCTGCTGTCACAGGATGGAGCGCGGATGACGGTCGTCTTTCAGCGCTCATCGCCGACATCCCGCAAAGAGAAGTGATGGATCGCGCCGCGCCGGCAGCCCCGCGCCCGCGCGCCGACGCCGCGGAGCGCATCCTGCGCGCGGCGATTCGGCGCATCGTGACATCCGGCGCGGCGGCACTGACGATGCACGAGGTGTCTGAAGAGGCGGGGGTGAGCAAGGGGCTCATCCATTACCATTTCCACGACAAGGAGACGCTGCTCGCACGAATGGTGGAGTGGATGACGCGGAGCCTCGTCGCGCGCGAGCGGGCGGCGCTTGCCGAGTCCGTTCCGCGGCACGCGATCGACGATCTGTGGAAATGGCTCGAGGCGGAGCTCGAGCGAGGACAGATCCGTGTGCTGCTCGAGCTGGCGGAGTGGCGCGGACCGCTGGTGCAGAGCGCGATCAGGGAGTCCGCGATCGCGCGGCGCGATGCCTCGGCGGCGTCGATCGAGCTGCTCTTCTCGCTGCTGGGGCTGCGCCCGCGGATTCCACCCCCGCTGCTCGCAGATGTCGTGGTCGCCTTCATCGACGGATTGGCGATCGCGATTGGGATCGACAGGGAGAAGAACGCGCGGGCGGCCTTCGATGTTTTCTGGCTCTCGCTCCTGAGCCTCACCGAGTAGGAGCTGAACACGCGGGAAGCCGACGTGGGCGGATCCCGCTCCTTGCTCGCGCGCACGCTCATGGCGTTGCCCTTTCTCTTCATCGTGCTCTGGGGATCGTTCGTCGCAGCCATCATCGATGCGGGCCGGCGCGATGAGGCGCAACCGGCCGATGCCATCGTCGTGCTCGGCGCGGCGCAATACGAGGGGCGGCCGTCCCCGGTGCTGAGGGCGCGGCTCGATCACGCGGCGGAGCTTTGGAGGCGCGGGCTTGCGCCGCGGATGATCGTGACGGGCGGGCGCGGCGTCGGCGATACGACGAGCGAAGCAGCGGTGGGGATGCGCTATCTCGCGCAGCGAGGTGTGCCGGCCGATTCCATCTCCATGGATACGCAGGGACTCACGACGAGCCAGTCCATGGTGGCGGTGCGCCGACTGCTCGTGGGCAAATCGAATCCCACCGTACTAATAGTGAGCGACCCGTTCCATATGCTGCGACTCGCGATCCTCGCGCGACGACTTCATATGGTTCCGCTGCTCTCTCCAACGCGAACGAGCCCCATTTCCAGCCGGGCGGGGCAGCAGGCGCGGTACATCCTGGCAGAGTCCGTGAAGGCTCCCTATGCTATGGTAGTGGGCGCACACTGAGGACTCCCGGACGTCGGATTTTGACCCGGTTGTAGACGTCTTTCTACGGCCCCCCTCCGGCATGCCCTCTTGCGCTAAAGCCAATGATACTGTCACATTGGAGCCGCGAACTGTCACATTACGTTAACGAGTGAAACGAAGGGGCTCGTCAAAATTCGGAAGGGCCCAATCATCAGTTATGGCGTTTTCAACGCGGGTAGCTACCATGCCTCACGACGTAGCTGTTCCCGAGCACTCGGCCGGCTGTCGGCTCTCGACCGGCGAGAACAATCGTAAGCGGCTATTTGTCGCACTCGAGCTCCGCCATCGAGCGCTCGCCTGCGGCGCCAAACATCATCGTCATCCTACCCGCTCCATCCCCTTCCCACTTCCCGAGCATACCGCACTCCCTCAAGGCAGGGAGGGAATTCGTGCATGCCGGAGACCCGACGATCGTCGGCGGAGTGCGTCGCTGTTTCATGTTGGCTCTTTGCAGGACGGGAGAAAATCCCCCCACGTGTCTTCCGGAGGTTTCTGAATGCGCATGAATCGTACTGTGGCTCTCGTTGTCAGTGGGCTCGCGCTCGCGACAACGGTCGGGGCGCAGGAGCAGGTGGAGACGAATGCCAAGAAGGCGGCGACGCGTGAGCCGACGTTCACTAATGTCACCGATGAGATGCTCAAGAACGCTCGCTCGGATGGGAAGAACTGGGCGATCTACGGGCGCGACTACACGAACCAGCGCTATTCACCGCTCGCACAGATCACAAGTGCGAACGTGGGCTCGCTCCGCATGGCCTGGATGTACCAGACTGGCATCTCGCGCCTTGGCTCCTTCGAAAACAGCCCGACGTTTGTGGATGGCGTGATGTACGTGACCACGCCGTACAACACGGCGATTGCGGTCGACGCTCGCAGCGGCCAGCAGATCTGGCGCTATGAGCACAAGCCAAGCATCACGGCGCCCATCTACTGCTGCGGCCCGAACAACCGTGGCGTCGCGATCTCCGGGAACTCGGTGTTCATGGGGACGCTCGACGCGCGCCTCGTGGCGCTCGACTCGAAGACCGGCTCCGTGAAGTGGGATGTCGAAGTGGCGGATCCCGAGGCGGGCTACAGCCTCACGATCGCGCCGCTCGTCGTCGACAATTCCGTGATTGTCGGAAGCTCGGGCGCCGAGTACGGCATTCGCGGCTTCGTGAAGGCGTACAACAAGGACGACGGCAAGCTGATGTGGACGTTCTACACTCTTCCCGACAAGGGCTGGGAAGGCAACTTCGCCGAAAAGACAGGCGAGGGTGAGGATCTCAAGCGCAATATCGCGGCGGAGAAGGCGGCGATGGCGCAGTACGGCGATGCGTGGAAGCGCGGCGGCGGCTCGGTGTGGATGACGCCTGCGTACGATCCGGCTTCGCACAACATCTTCTTCGCGGTCGGCAATCCGTCTCCCGATCTGGATGGCACGGTGCGTCCGGGCGACAACCTGTACACCGAGTCGATCGTCGCGATCGACGCGCGCACGGGCGAGTACAAGTGGCACTACCAGGAGGTGCCGCACGACGTGTGGGACTTCGACGCGACGAGCCCGCCGGTGATCGTGAAGCTCAAGAACGGCAAGACGGCAGTCGCGGAGGCCGGCAAGACGGCGTTCGTCTACGTGCTCGACGCGGAGACGGGGAAGTTGATCCGCAAGTCGGAAGAGTTCAACAGACACGAGAACTACTTCGTGCAGCCAACGGCTGACGGCGTGCGCATGCTCCCGGGTGCGAACGGCGGGTCCGAGTGGTCGCCTCCGGCGGTCAATCCGAACCTCGGCTACATGTACGTGCTGGGTCTCGAGCAGCCGATGAACTACATCACGCATTCGGCGCCGTACGAGACGGGCAAGCTCTGGCTCGGCTCCGCGTTCAAGGCGGTACCGGGTGAGAAGCAGTGGGGAACGTTCACGGCGATCAACCTGAATACGGGAAAGCGCGCGTGGCAGGTGAAGACGGACCAGCCCATGATCGGTGGCGCGCTGGCGACGGCGGGGAATCTCGTCTTCACGGGCGAGGGGAACGGCCACTTCAACGCGTACGATGCGCGCACCGGGAAAACGCTCTGGACGTTCCAGGCGGGCGCCGGCTGCAATGCTCCGCCGATCTCCTACTCGCTGGATGGGAAGCAGTACATCGCCGTTGCCTGCGGTGGCAACTATCAGCTGGGCTATCCGCTGGGTGATGCGGTGATGGTCTTCGCGCTACCTGGCGGTGCACCCGCCGGGAAGAAGGCGAAATAATCGCGCCGCGCCGGACGGAGCAGCGATGCGCCGTCCGGCGTGACGTGCGTGGAGGAACCGGTGGGCAGTCACAGACGCATCATGGTGGTGTCGGGAACGGCGGCATTCGTGATTTTGTTGGGGAGTGGGGCGATGCCGGCAAGGGCGGTGCAGTCGCCGGCGCAGCTCGCTGGACGCGATTGGCAGGGGTTTGGGCCGAAGGAAAAGGAGGCGTATCTGGCCGGCTTCATTGCCGGCGCGGCGGTGGTACGCGGCAATTCGGCGGAACAGGGTACGGACACGACACCGAGCAAGTCGATCGATGTCATGCGGGCAGCGAAGCAGCTTCCATTTCCGTATTCGGTGTCCGTTTACGCATCTCAGATCGACGACTATTACTGGTGGCAAAACCATTTGGACGTTCCAATCGTCGATGTAATGGCCAGAACCAATTTCCAGCTGCAATCACGTTGATTCGCGCCGCTCGAAAGGGGCGCACTTCCCGTTGACGCGGAGGTGGCAACAGAAACTCGTGTGAAGGAAACACGTAGGAAGGTGTTGTTCCGATCTCTTCGAGATCACAGGATACGTTGGCGCTCGAGTTTTTTCGCGGTCCTTGTCTCTCGTTTTTCACTAGCATTGGAGAAGCAAGCATGAAGAGAATTGCAATCGTCACATGTGCACTTGCGATGGCGGCAGGGACCGCCAATGCGCAGGGGCTCACGATGCAGATGAGCAATGGCTGGAGTTTTTCGTTCTCGGGTAACGTGAATGCGTTCCTCGTGTACACGGATCCGAAGTGCAGCGTAAGTACGTTGGCCGGTGCCGGCGGCAGCTCGCCCTGCGGCTTCGCGGGCGGACTCGTCCCGACGGGTGAGAGTCAGAAGGCGTCGGCGATCCGTACCGGTCTGCTGCCGGCGTTCGCGACGTTCGAGGCGAAGGGCAAGGAAGGCGGCGTCGATCTCGGCGTGCACTTCGGCTTCGCCCCGCAGATCAACAATGCGGGCGGCGTGCACGACAATTTCGGCAACGGCACGCAGGCTGGTGCGCAGATCGACATGCGCCAGGTGTACCTGACGGCCGGTGGCACGTGGGGACAGATCCTCGCCGGTCGTGAGATCGGTCTGTACCAGCGCAACAACATCCTGAACGACATGACGTTGTTCGGCGTCGGCTCGACCGGCGGCGGCGGATACGGCGGCGGCGGCGGCACGACGCTCGGCCGCATCGGCTTCGGATACGTCTATCCGAACTTCGTCGCGCAGATGACGTACAGCAGCCCGACGTCGAGTCCCGCACAGATCTCGATCGGTCTCTTCGATCCGAGTGCGATCGGCGGCGCTAGCGGCTACACGCAGACCAAGATTCCTCGCATCGAGTCCTAGTTCACCTGGACGGGGCACTTCGGCGAGACCACGGCCGAGGCTCCGAAGGGTTCCGACAAGGTCATGGTGTTCGCGAGCGGTGAGTGGCAGCATGCGTCCACGCCAAGCACGACCTCCGTGTCCAAGGATTCGTACGGCGGCGCCGGTGGCGTTCGCGCGGACTTCAGCGGACTGTCGCTCGTCGGCTCCGGCTTCTATGGCAAGGGTATCGGCTCGGTGCTGATGTTCGACTCCGGCAACGAAGTCGATAACAATGGCGACCTTCGCACCACGTACGGCTTCATCGGCCAGGCTGAGTTCCAGCCGATGGGCACGAAGTGGAAGTTCGGCGCCAGCTATGGCGAGAACGACCTGAAGCAGACGTCGACGGACACCAACGATTGCGAAGGCAATTGCTTCTTCATGAAGAAGAATTCGTCGATCGTCGGCTCGGCCACGTACCTCTGGACGAAGTCGCTCCGTTGGGTTGCCGAGTACACGTACACGAAGGCGACGGCGCAGACCGGCGAGAAGGCGACGTCCAACCAGGGCGCCGTCGGCATGATGCTGTTCTTCTAGGCTCTACCGCTTCACCGTAGCACACGCGGGCGGTCTCCTTTCGGGGAGGCCGCCCGTGGTGCATCAGGGCGCTGGGAGCGTGATGTGGAGGACCGCGACGTTGTCGGTGTAGTTGCTCTCGCGGAGCACGCGGCAAAAGTTCTGCTCGTCGCGCACCGGGCAGGCGTCGGTGGAATCCGGGAGATAGGGCGGGTTCACCGTGACGCGAATGACGTACTGCCCGGGAGGGGTGGGCTGCGCAGGGTCGTCGAGCACGAAATACTGGCCCGGGAGCGTGCGAACGTAGACGTCGCTCCATCCCACGTGCACACCCTGGTTGCCGTGGGTTCTGAGCGTGCCGCATTCGCGATACACCCAGCTGTTCGGGCTCACGCCGGGGAGGAACGGCTCGCTGTCATCCATGCAGAAGCCCCGCTTGCGGGCGAAGATCGGAGGGCCGAGCGCGCCGCCGTCGAGCACGGGGAGAAGCTCGTAGGTCGCGTAGTGCTTGTAGTGGAAATGATTATGGCAGGGCGCGTACTCGAATTGGCCATCGCTGTCGCTGAAGTCCCCGTCGTGATTGGGATCGACGTGCGCGAGCGGATCACCGACGACGGCGTCGGCGTCGCCGATGTTGGGGGTGCTCACGGTAAAGCGAAGCACGCGATGGACGCCCGGCGAGATACCATACTCGATCGACGTGCACGAGCCGGCCTCGACGTTGTCACTGCCGACGGTCCAGGAGCTCGCGATGCGGGCGGAATCGACGATGAAGTTCGCGAGCCCGTCGAGATCGGGAATTCCATGATTGCTCTGCGTAGCTGTCTCTCCGCTGCAGGCGGACAGGATCGCGGCAAGGAGGAGCGGGGTGCATCGAACGAAACGGAACGGTCGCATTCGCCTGGGGTGAGAGAGCGTCGCTGGTGGAGAGGTGAATGGTATTGATCCGCGCCCCTCGGCGCATCGAGAAAAGTGCTCGCGAAGGGTGACGCTGCCGTGGAAACGGGTGGGAGGTCGCCGACCAGGCGGTGCGGGAGCCAGCTCCTGCGTTCGCGCTCTGGGCAATATGCGGTAACACAGCGCCTCCGGTGCCCTGGGGAAGCCCCTGGAAGGGGTGCAGAGCTGTCAGCCCCATCTGGCGCTTCCCACTATAGAGAGTAGCTTCTCGCGGACCCGATCCGGGGCGCTCTCCCGCGACAGGATGAGACCGCCCGTGCTCTGTGCGGACAGTTCCCCCACTGGCGGGAGTGAGTTTGACGTCGCATCTCTATCTGAGTGGCCAGCTTGACACACAGAATAAAGGGGTGCACTTTCTTTTCCCTATCCGGATGGATTGGGAGCACCTAGTTGGCCGCTTCCTGTTTCCTATACGGTCGAGGGGGGCAATCATGCGCATGAGTGAACGAAGTCCCCCCGAGTTGAAGTCGTCCAGCAGGAATCCACGCGCGCTGCTGTGTCGTACATGAGTCTCCCCCGCAGTACCGCTCCAACCTCACTCTTCATTTCTCAAGAGGCAGCATTTATGAACCGTGTCACACGTTTCACTTCCTGGGCAGTCGTGGCCGGTCTCGCCGTTGGCGCCGCAAGCGTCAATGCGCAGGATCTGCAGACGATGTCCAAGAATGCAAACCAGTGGGTCATGACCGGGCGGACGTACGATCTTCAGCGTTATACGCCGCTCAGTCAGATCAACACGTCGAACGTCAAGAACCTGCACGTGGCGTGGACGATGTCCACGGGCACGCTGCGCGGACACGAGGGCAACCCGCTCGTCGTCGGCAGCACGATGTATCTCCACAGCTCCTTCCCGAACAAGGTGTACGCCCTCGATCTCAGCAAGCCGGGCGCACCGCAGAAGTGGCAGTTCACGCCCGAGCAGTCGACGGATGCCATCGCGATTGCGTGTTGCGACGTCGTGAACCGCGGTCTCGCGTACGATCCGAAGACCAACCGCGTCTTCATCGAGCTGCTCGCCGGCGATGTGCTCGCGCTCGATGCGAACACCGGTAAGCAGGCCTGGCGCGTCAAGTCCGTCGACTTCAAGAAGGGCGAGACGATGACGAACGCCCCGATGGTCGTGGACGATCTGCTGCTCACGGGTATCTCCGGTGGCGAGTTCGGCGTGCGTGGCCGCATCACGGCCTTCAGCACGGCGGACGGCAAGGAAGTGTGGCGTACGTACAGCACGGGGCCGGACAAGGATGTCGGCATCACGGACAACACGCTCAAGTCCCCGTACGCGTCGGCGCAGGGGAAGGACCTCGGAGTTTCGACGTGGCAGGGTGACGAGTGGACGCGTGGAGGTGGTACGACGTGGGGCTGGTATTCCTACGATCCCGCGCTGAACCTCTTCTACCACGGCAGCGGAAACCCGGGCACGTGGAACCCCGACCAGCGTCCTGGCGACAACAAGTGGTCGATGTCGCTGTGGGCACAGAACCCGAAGACGGGTGAAGTGCGCTGGGTCTACCAGATGACGCCGCACGATGCGTGGGACTACGATGGCGTGAACGAGAACGTGCTGTTCGATCATGGCAGCCAGAAGCTGCTCGCGCACTTTGATCGTAACGGCTTCGGCTACACGCTCGATCGTACGACCGGCAAGGTGATCGTCGCCAAGCCGTACGGCCCGACCAACTGGGCCAAGAGCGTTGATCTCACGACTGGCCGTCCCGTCGAGGATCCGACGAAGCGTACGACCGCCAAGGGCAACACCGAGGGCATCTGCCCGGCCGCCATTGGCTTCAAGGATCAGCAGCCGTCGGCGTACTCGCCGCAGACTGGTCTGTTCTACGTTCCGACCAACAACATCTGCATGGACTACGAGGGCGTCGAGGTGAAGTATGCCGCGGGCCAGCCGTACGTCGGTGCGATCGTTCGCATGTTCCCGGGCCCCGGTGGAAACCGCGGTGCCTTCATCGCCTGGGATCCGATGGCCGGCGCGATCAAGTGGAGCATCAAGGAGAACCTGGCGGCGTACGGCGGCGCGATGACCACCGGCGGCGGCCTGGTTTTCTACGGCACGATGGAAGGCTGGCTGAAGGCGGTCGATGCGAAGACGGGTACGGTGCTCTGGCAGTTCAAGACGCCGTCCGGCATCATCGGCAACCCGATGAGCTACGTCGGTCCTGATGGCAAGCAGTACGTCGCGATTCTCTCCGGTATCGGAGGCTGGGCCGGCATCGGCGTTGCCGCCGGCATCGGTGCTGAAGATCCGACCGCCGGCCTCGGCGCGCTCGGTGCCTTCGGCGACGCGGGCAGCTATTCGAACCAGGGTGGCGTGCTCACCGTGTTCGCACTCGACGCGGCTGGCAAGAAGTAACACTCCTGGCAGGGCTCGTGAAGGAAAAAACCCGGTGTCGAAGCTTGCTTCGGCACCGGGTTTTTATTCACTTCACAGGGAACATGAATCTCCTGACGTCGTATGAAGTCAATGCAAAAGAAAATCGAGGTACTCATGAAGGGAGCGGCAGTTACGCTCGCACTGCTGGCCGGATTGGCCGGATTGGCCAGACGTGCCGCGGCTCAGGGATCGAACGAGCCGCCCATCCTTCTGAGCCCGGACAGCATGTGGAAGCAGAAGCACAACCTGCGCGTCTGTGCCGATCCGCAAAACATGCCGTTCACGAACAAAAAGCGTGAAGGATTCGACAACAAAATCGCGGACGTGATCGCCCGCGAGCTCGGGGACAGTGTGTCGTATGCGTGGTGGCCGAGCAGGCGTGGCTATCTGCGCAACACGCTGAGCGCAGGGACCTGTGATCTCGTGATCGGGGTGCCGGTCGGGTTCGATCTCGTCGCAACCTCGAAGCCGTACTACCGCTCTACCTATTACATCGTTAGCCGCACGGACAAGAAGCTCGGCATCACCTCGCTCGACGATCCTCGTCTCAAGCAATTGCGGATCGGCGTCAACCTGCTGGACGGCGACTACACGAACACCCCCCCCGCGCACGCACTGGGCGCGCACGGCATCACGGGACCAGGTGTGGTGGGGTTCGCCGGATTCTACGACGACGAGCACCAGCCGGGTGAGATCATCGACTCTCTCGCCAAGGGCTACATCGACGTCGCGCTCGTGTGGGGACCCATCGCCGGCTGGTTCTCCAAACGATCCGGAGTTCCGATGACGATGACGGCGCTGCCGGATTCCGACAGCGTGGATCTGCCGTTCGCGTACTCGGTGGCCGTCGGCACTCGCCGCTCCGACCGCGAGCTCAGATCGCTGGTCGACGAGATTCTCGTCAAGAAAAAGCCGGAGATCGACAAAATTCTAATGGAATACTACGTGCCTACACTGGGCACCACGCGCTGAGCGACCATCGTAATAGTACCGCACAGGAGCGAACTAGCATGTCGAAGAAGCGTTGCTTCGAACTCTCCGTAACTCCGTCCGCCTCCATGATCGGCCGCGTCGTGCTAATCGGAAGCGTCCTCAGCTTCGCAGCTGCCTGCGGACGGCGCGACGTGGCCAAGACCGACAGCACCGCGGTCGACTCCAGAACAACGTCGACCACGACGACAACGGCAGCGACCTCGTCCACTCCCGTCGAAAGCGTCTCGACGGGTGAGACAACGCTTTCGCCGGAGTCGAAGGCGAATTCCTCGGCCGCCGTGACTACGGGTGCGGCGAAGACCCCGGCCACCGCCGCACCGGCGCCTACC
>Ga0075524_10000478_pt1 | contig 10240 bp, 7 predicted proteins | sample NGEPerone_FD_76826 | JGI IMG/M metagenome (GOLD analysis project Ga0075524, IMG submission 76826) | Arctic peat soil microbial communities from the Barrow Environmental Observatory site, Barrow, Alaska, USA - NGEE Permafrost154B-one | ecosystem: Environmental > Terrestrial > Soil > Wetlands >...
CTCGGACGACGACACTGCGTCGGGTGGCGGCGGCGTCAAGAAGCGGTGCGGCCACCGTGGGTCGGAGTCGAGCACCTGCTGGCTTGCAGCCTCGGTCAGCCGGTAGAGCTGCCGATAGGGAACGAGCCACAGTCGATGCTCGCGGCGCAGCGCGTCGTCGATGGCGTCAGCACATCTGCGGAGGGTCGAACCTGTCATGTAGGCGTCGGAGTCCAGGATGACGAACACGCGCCCCGTAGCGCGCTCGGCAGCGGCGTTGACGGCCATAGCTTTGGAGAACACGCCATGCCGGCTGCCTCGTGCAACGATCATTTCGGCGTCTGGTAGCTCCCACTCCCAGTACTGCCGCAGCCAGCGCCAACTCACGGCACGCTGTGGGGACGCTAGGTCGAGTCGGTACGGCACCAGGAGTGAAATCTGTGGCCGGTGCCGACGATGGGTCACCACGTGCCGCCCATTAGCCGTCGCCCAGCCTTCGAGAGCATGTCCCACAGCGCATGCTGCCTCTCTTGGACGATGTGTCGTGGCGCCTCCTGGGTCAGCCCGAGAACAAACGGCAACCCGACTGCGGCCGCATGATCACGGTACTTGAAGTCTCCACCTTCGTGCGCTGGCCGCGGCAGAAGTTCGGTACGGCGGGGGATGCCGAATGCGTCAGCGAGGATCAGACCGTGGAGGCTTGACGCTACGATCTTGCGACAGCTGCCGATCTGTCGGATCACGGTCAGTGGGTCGGCGCCCGTGCGAATGATGAGCGGCTTGTAGCGCTTGAACTCGGGCCGGTGTTCGAGTGCGGCGTCCGACCAATGGGGCACAATCCCCAGGTTGTGTACCTTCTCCACGCCGGTCACTAACTCGTCGGCGATCAGGCCAGGGTCACCCAGTGCGTACTCACCAGGGATGCCACGGGCAGTCAGCGGGCCACGAAGCCCTAGCACGGTGGCTTGGGACAGGTCCGGCGTGCTGGCCTCGTGGAGCTTGCCGGCGCCGGCGACGATCCCCGTCCAACCGACGGGCAGGTGCTCCAGGATTGAGCCCGAGATGACGACGCGAGCGCAGGCTGCCGGCGCCCACACTAGGCGTACGTCGGTGAAGCGCTCGGCCAGGAGCGGGGTCAGTAGGTCACCGAAGTTTGGTCGGCCGCGCCACCAGTAGCCCGGCAGCGTCTCTGGTTCAGGCACTCGCCGGGCCGGTACGCGGCCGCGACGCCAGTTTCTCACGCACTGTCCTTTCGTCTGCGGGCACAGATAAATACGCCAGGGTTGTGCGCGTGATCTATGCCGGCGGTGTTACACGCAGTGGTACCGAACTATGCGGAGCGGGGCCAAATCGGAACAGGTTTAGGACCATTTCCGTCCCAGGGCGCGGCCCATCCCTTGCCAATGAGGAGAGCGGCCAGGTCGGTGTCTACCCCAACTAGCGAGAACGTCACGGCCGCCAACCACCGGGGATTGTACTTGTCTGGCTTCACAGTACGGAGTACAACCTGCGAGCCGACCGGCAGTAGTTCGGCAAGGTTCGCCTGCGCTTCCTGGCCTCCGGGCTCGGCCAGCTCGCGGGCGTTCAGGCCGAGGATGCGGACCGGAATGGGGTGCGCCGTGCTGCCGGTGTAGTCATAGGTGCCCCTATCCACCACCACGTCGAAGGTGTCCCCATCATGGACGTAGACGATGGTCGCATTGAAAAAGAACGGGGTAGTGCTCACTTTCCTCCAGTCATGGCTTGTGCACTGCGACTGAGATCACAACGGCGACCACAGCGATAATGATCGAGAGAAATCCGACCAGGGCTGCGACGGCCAGACCCATCCAACTAGACGTCATCCCACCCTTGGCTTGAGTCTCAACGATCTGAGTCTTGCCGCCTGCCGTCTCCCATGCGCGCTTCTGTAACTCGGCTACGTCTCTGACCATCGGCGACAACGCCGCCGCCAACCTTGTCTCGGCGAGCGTGGCGGTATCAGCCACCTGCGTCCGTAGCGCTTCGGCTGTCGCCTGTTGCGCCGCAGCCAAGACGCCTGCCTGTGCTGATGCCGCGTCGCCCGCCTTTCGCACGGCGTCTACGTCGACAGCCCGGATCGCGTCGATCCTTTTCGACTCGGCCGCCATCATCGACTCGACGCGCTCAGTAAGGAGTCGGGCTACTTCGTGCTGATGCCTGCTCTCTGCATCGCGCAGGTCGTCCACGCGCTCGATAGAAGCTCTTACGAGGTCCAGAACGTTCTGCGTCGGATCTCCACCGTTCGACGAAGAGTCCTTTCCGAGCCCATAGGGGCAGATCCGGCCATTGCCACCGTTACCGTTGATCCCAATGGGTTTCCGGTCGAACATCACAGGTTCGCCTGAGTGACGATGGCGTCGAGTAGCCGCGCGAGTATGGCGTCCACCGCAGTCTGTGGGATGTCCGCAACCAGTGTGTTACCAACAGCAGTGAAGCTGTCGATCAGGAACGTTTCGCCCGTAGTGCCATAGCGGGCATAAACGAGTATTTCACCGTCAAGCGTGGCGGTAGTGGTTCGCACGTCTGCCAAGTTCACAAGAGCCCCTTTAGAGTGGATCGATCGAGACGTCGATGCGATTGGACGGGACGTCGCTGTAGGTAGCTGCCGTACCGCTACCGTTGAGCCGGTTCAGGTAGGTGCAGAACGCCTGTCGGTCACCGCCCGGCACGGTAAAGTAACCCCCCAGCTTTACCGATCCACCTGGGGAAAGAATCACCTGCGCATCGAGGATGCTTGCGCCGCCCCATGCCACTACCGATGCGTCCACGCCGGCTGCGCCATATCGGATGAACGCATCGAAATGAGTATTGGCCGCGTTGATGTCTATAAACAGGGACGCCGAGACCGTGGCTCGATAGGGGAAGCCTTGGGGCGGGACGGTTACGAAGGCGATCCCGCTGGTAGTCATCCCCCCCGCGCCGCCGCCGCCTTGCGACATGACGCGTCCGCCGCGGCCGGCCGACTCTGGTACCTCGGGAGTGACCGCACTGCTGGCGATGGACGTGGACAGAGCGGGCGCCACGGCGACCTGCGCGAGCGAGAGTTCCCACACCGAAGTGTCCCGTTGCAGCGTCGGCGGCACCGGGGTCGCGTTTGCGGTGCCGGCTTTACACACTGCGGCGATGACGCCCGAGCTGAACGTGTAGCGCAGGACGATCCGATCGACCCGCGGCAAGGTGGCATGGCCGTTGCCCACGGTGATGCTGAACTGAGCGTCGTTGTTGTACATGGCACCTGCGACCACGGCCGATCCGGTCGGCAGTTTGACCAGCATCCCGGACGAGTCAGCGAATACCCCGAGTAGGTTACGGTCGTAGCGGACTACACCGTCGCCAGCGTAGGTCGAGAACAGCTGCCGCGCCTTCCCGGCTGAGTCGAGCTGGATGGCTGTGGTCGGCCAGTAGGTCTCTGCCACGGGTCAGCGCCTCTCTAGGTTGCCGATGCGCACTGCCTGCTGCGCCTGACGAGTGAGTAGTCGGTCGAACCAGCCGGCCGGGGACAGGTCGACGTCCGGGGAACCGATGCGCGGGGTGATGATCTCGCCGTCCGTGCCACTGACATCGATGCCGATCTGCTGCACGACATCGACGATCGGCTCGTCCTCGATGACGACGGTTACCTGATCGCCAAGGCCGAAGTCACCGGGCCACGACCGACCGGGCAGGCTCAACAGGTCGGCGGTAACTGCGGTCAGCGCGCCGCCCTTTGTCAGTTCTTCGGCGATGGTCTGATCCATCAGCGCGGTGTCGCTGGTGTCCCGGCGGTCACGGAACATCGTCACCTGGCCCCACGCGGCTATGGATGTAGCGTCCGAACCCTCCCGGATCACTCGCGCAGTGTCCTCGCCACCGCCGCCGCATACGATGTAGTTTGCGGTTGGCCGCGTCTGCGTGAACGAGTAGTCGCCCAGGTTGTCGAGGCCGCGACCGAACACCACGCCGGCGCTGTGGTCAACCGGCTGCCAAACCTGGAACTGAAGCCCCGCACCTACCTGCACGACTCGGAACCCGAGCCCGCGAGCCGATATCGCGAGCGAGTAGATCACGTCGTACAACGGTCGCCACCGAGCGTCCATGTCTACGATGTCGCCGACCACTGGGTCGACACCGAGTGTGAGTCCGGGCACCTGCCAGTTACTCGGCGCCGACGGTCCGATGTTCGCGTCTACGTAGGCCTGCATTATCGTGGACCCGATCCCGTGACGCGTGTCGTAGGCGTTAACCGAGTACGGCGGCGCAGCGGTAGCCGGCTGCGGCCGGGCCAGGTTGTCGACTAGTACCGTCGTGTCGTCTACTCCGGTGACCGTCATCACGTCACCGTCGATAGTCGACTTCGTCTGTGCCTGTTTCATGTTCCCCGACACCACGGTGGTGTCGTCTCGGTCGATGCGTATGCCCCAGTTCGGCTGGCGTAGCTGTACGGCCGAGGGTCCAGTCGGCAGATCCAGTGCCCACGTCGAGACGTTGTTGAATCGCAGTTTGGCGGATAGCTTCGTGAACTCGATCTGCGACGTGATCGAGAAGTCCGGGGCTCGGACGAACACTGACCACTCATGACCAACCATCAGGCAGCCAGGAAGCCGCGGCGATAGGTCCGGCTCACCTGAGTCGCCGCGGTCGCGCCAGGCACGGTTAGAACGATGTCGTTACGTCCAGGCTCCAGCGGCCACATGTCCCACGCCGTGAGATAGCGGTACAGGCTCACTGGTCCCTGAGTGATGGACTTGGTCCCGGGGCGGGTGTCGACAATGACCGCGGTCTGTCCTGATGTCATGGTGTAGTCGAACCATAGGGACTTGCCGGACGTCTGGTTGTCGAGCTGGATTACGCCGGACGCCGGCCCGGTCAGCGACCAGATTGGATACACCGGAGCATCACCGTCGTTGATAACGGTGTCCTGTGCAAAGATGGTGGATTGGTTGAGGATCAGTGGCGTCCATGGCGAGCCACCAAGGGGGAACCAGGTATACGCCGTCGCGTTGTTGGTGTAGGTGATGGTGGTGTCGGCCGCGTCGGTCCAGTAGGGTGGACCCTCTGAGTTGAACAGCAGTGACGGAATTCCGACGTCTAGCTGGTCCTCGGGAAGATCCATGCCGGCGGTGTAGTAGGCGACCATCTCGCGCACGGTCACTGATGCGTCGGGGTGAGTTAGTGTGGCTCGCAGCTTGCCCGGTCCACGCAGTGGATTCAAACTAGAGGCCATGGCCCGAATTAGGTTGCGATAGTCGTCCGCAGTAGACGCTGTGACCAATACTGGAACGAGAACGCTGGCAGTATCAAGGGTGACCTGCCGAGCGCGCGTACCAAGCAGACCCGCGTACTGATCGCGGACTATTCTCACCGGCGGCATCCACCGACCCTTGCCGCTGATCCGTTGAGTGAGTGGAATGGCGATACCGTCAGGGTCTATCCACTCTAGTTTCTCGAAATCTGGTGCCGGAGTCGGTGGGGTGACCATACCGCCGGTATGCGTCAACGCGTCTACTGCGGGGAAAGCGACGTCAGCGAGTGGAACTTGGGTTGGCGGGCCGCCAGTCTGTGTCCACGACAGCGCATCAACCCCCGCGCCAGTATCGGCGAGAGGCAGGCTGCGGCTGCCCGCATACGATAGGAAATCAACGGCAGCCGACGAAGCGTCGGCGAGCGATTTAGAAGTCGGGCCGCCGGTCAGGGTATATGACACCGCATCAACACCGGCGCCGGTGTCAGCGAGGGTCTTCGGGATAGTGGCGATCGTGCGCGAGATGGCGTCGGCGGCCGAGCATGTGTCGGCGAGGGTGATCGGGACGGTAGCAGACGCCGCCGTCGTGACACTCAAAGGTGACGAGTCTGCGCCACGTACGCCACCGCTGTCGTAGGCCCGAACGACGATGGTGTATGACGTGCTAGGGCTTAGTCCAGTGACGGTATAGGTAAGAGTGTTGCCTACGTCCACCGTTCCTACTCCCACAGTGGTGATCGTGCGCGAGATGGCGTCTGTACCCGAGCCGGTGTCGGCGAGTGTGATCGGAACGGCGGCAGACGCCGTCGACCAGATGAAAGACTGCACCGCGCCGGCAGGCAGGGTTGTCTGGAAGGCGTACTGTCCCTCCCGAACCGTCAATGGCGCCGATGAACCGGTCGTGTTGTGGGTAAGCAGGGCGTAGGAGCCATTTTGGTTCTGGAATGCGACGGTTTCTACCCCGCTGGGGTCAGATGTAGAAGCGATCCGCACTGCGCCGGGAAGCGCAACCTTGGCGATCTGCCCTAGAGTGTAGTAAGCGTCGTTGTACGTCACCACCCCAGTCGTAGTGTTCACCGTGATCAAGCCGTTACAGTTCATACACCCACCGTTGGTGGGTCCGTGATTTGTGTCCAGAGCCAAGTTCCACTTAGCGACGGTCTTTGCCCAGTTACGGGTGGCACCGATCACTAAGTTCGTGGTGTCCCAATTTAGATTGGCAGCAAAGTCTGTAGACCAATCACCACCCGAACACTCCGTGAAGTAAATATTCTTTCCCGGATAAGCGTCATGTACTGTATTCTGGGATGAGACATCTCCACCATAACAATGGAAGGCGACCCCGTCTACGAGTGGGCCGGCGGTGGAATCGCTAAGTACCGACTCAGCGTAAGAGAACAAATCCCAGTTGTGATCGAAAGCAACGATCTTTGTACTTAGACCGGCATTGCGTAGGGCAGTGTTAAGGTGCGGGATGAACGCCGCCTCGTCTGCCGCTGACAGCAACATTCCAGGATATCCGCCCGGACCATTTTCAGGCTCATTCTGTATCGTCACTGTTCCTACCGGCACGCCTTGCGCTGCGTAGCCTTGCAGGAATTTCACGAAATAGGAGGCATAGGCATCATAAGCAGCAGTCCGCAGTGTCCCGCCATTACCTAGCAGCGAATCGCCAGTCTTCATCCACGCGGGAGGACTCCACGGCGTAGCCATGATGTTAATGGCCGGATTCGCAGCCAACGCTTGCTGCAGTTGTGGAATGACTGCCGTCATGTCCCGGCTAATGGAAAAGTTAGCCAGGGTCGGGTCGGTTTGCCCAGTAGGCATGTCGTCGTAGGTGTAGTTGCTCAAAGCGAAGTCGCTGGCACCCATCGGCTGCCGCAAGAAGCTGAGCCCGGCACCACTTGTCGGACTGAACAGGCTATTGATGACCTGGCTGCGTTGCACTGTAGGCAGCGCGGCTAGGACCGATGCAGCAGACTCAGTTAGACTTGCTCCAAATCCGTCCATTGTCTGATACCGCTGAGTGCTGTCGACCGTCACTGTTGGCGTTCCGACGCCACTCGCGTCAATCAGCGGTAGCGATGTCTGCGACTCCAGTAGGTGTGCCTGGTCTGGAGTAGTCAGATATGACGTTACCGTTCCAGCTTCTCCGTAGCCCGCCGTATAGCCCGTAAGGTAGGACACCCCTAGACTCCGGCCAGTAACTCAAGCCGGTGGAACTCATCCATAACGGCGCCGGCTGTATCCCGCACGATGACGCCGCCCATGTTGAACTGCTTGACTACGGTGGGCTGTTGCCTACCACCGGGTCCGCCTCGGGAAGCCATAGCGGCAAGGTTGGAAAACTGCTGCTGGTTCAGGATGTACTCGTTTTGCCCCGTTCCATTGTTTACCAGAGTTGTGCCCGGTGGAACGGTGCCACCTTGGTCATACCAGTTGTGCGCGCGCCAAAAGGCCGCGGCAGCGTTGGGGCTGCCGTAGCGCTCATCCATGTAGTTAATGCCCCAGTCGACCTGCGACTTCCAGTCGCCGAGCGCGACGGCACCATGCCCTAGGGATTGCGCGATGCCAGCGGCGCCGCTAGACGGGTTGACGGCGTAGGGATCCCAGCCGCTCTCGTTAGTGAAGATGAAGTCGAGCGCACCGAACTGGTCGCCGATGCCCATCGAGTTAAGGACCGACTGGGCGTATCCCTTCGCACCGCCTGCCGGCGTACCGCTGTCGCCGAGCCAGAGGCCACCTGAACCTGCGCCTACGCCCTGTCCGGGGCCATCACCGCCCATGTGGTACTGCCGCGGAAAGTTGGCTGTGTTCTGCGCACCAGATCCCGCCACGATCGGGGTGTGGCCAGCCTCGAACGGTAGGCCGCCATAGCGACCGTCCATGTGACTCGGGCTGACGCCGATGGTGTACGTGCCGCCGGGTCCATCCTTGAACCCGAGTGCGTGGAAGTCGGAGTTCGTGGTGAAGTATCGCTGTCCCTGGCCGCCGCCGCGGTTGGTCATCAAGCCATAGACCGCGCCGGTGTACCCAGAGCAGTCATAACCGCCCGGTCCAGCGCCGCCCCAAACGTAGGGCTTGCCAGACTGTGCCTGGATCCATGCTTTGATCTCAGGCAAGCCGCCGCCCGCGTTCTCGTTGACCCACTTGACCGCTTCGTCGTACTCGCGCTGCATCGTGTCGTCGGCGGCGGTGGAGATCGGCAGCCGGAATGGGTTGGTGCTCGGTGGGTGCGGCACCGAGCTGCCGTCCACGTAGCCGCCGTCTGCAAACTTCGCAGCGTTCATCCACTCCAGCGCAGCGCGGTTGTTCTCGGTCGCCTTCGCATTGACGACGAACTCCCCGTTCGACGCAAGGATCGGCACACGGTCGTCGCGGGGTCCGCCTTCGCCTTGGACGAGTCCACCTAGTGCCATGAACTGCGTATGAGCGCCACTGAAGTTTATTGGCGGCTTGCCCAAAGCTCCCAAGATCGGATCAATGCCGCCGGCTAGGTTCACTCCGTACTGCTGCGCGATCTGATCGACGGTGATCGTCCCAGCCTTGAGCTGGGCGGTCAGCGCGTCGACGGCGGCCTGGCCGCCCTGATTCATAACGGCTTGCCACATAGGCTTAGCGTTCTGGATGTTGGTCGCCACTTGATCCACGGATGACTGGGACTTCTGATCCATAAGGGCGTTCATTCGGTTCATCTCGTCGTCCGACGCATTGACGAGTTGCGCGACGAGCGGTGCACCCTTAGGTCCTAGCTCGGCCAGGTACTGCAGCGTGCCGGCGGATGCCCGGCTCGCAAGCAACACCATGTTGTTTGCCCAGTTGGTCTGGTCGTTGACCTGCTTGGTGAGATCGTCCAGGTACTGCTGGGTGGTGACGTGGGTGTGCGCGATCCAGTCGTCCTGGGAGAACTCCTGCTGCTGCTTAGACAGCCCGGCAGCCTTGGCGGCGGCCTCATCGGCAGTCGCTTGCTTCTTGGTCGCGTCCGTGTAGACAGCCATCGGGTCGATGAACGAGTCAATGGCTTTAGTTAGGGCTTCCTCTTCCTTTGCCAACGCCTTGACGTTCTCTTTCAGTGCGTTGGTGGAGTCAGAGTTCTTGTCAGTTACGTCCTTACTCGTGGACAGCGTGTTAATGGAAGCGACCCGCGCCGTAGACAGCGCGTAGATGCCCTGCGATGAATCGAGGCTGGCCTGGGTCACTGCATCTTCCGCTTTAGCTGCCGCTGCCGCAGCATCGGAGTGCTTCTTGGTCGAAGACGTAGCAGCATCCCAGCCAGGAATCATGCTAGTCACGGCATGGCCGACGGATGAAAGCGCACCGGCAAAGTTGATGTGAATGCCCGTCGCAAGCGATATAGCTCCCGCTGCCGTACTTACAGCATCGCCCAGCGCCTTGGCGCCCTCGCCAACCAGTTTCAGCGGCGCCAGAGCGAAGTTGACAAGGCTCATGCCGAAGCCTTCAGCAGCTTTGCTGCCGAAATTCCACGTGGCGCCCAGAACGTTAAGTGCCACAGTTAACCCCGCGTGCGCCTCCTTAGACTTAGTGGCCGTTTGTCCAGCTTTGTCGATGCTTTCGATAGCACCCGTGACGCCCTGCACAACGGCAGTCAGTGCCGGGACGACCGCTACGGCCAACTCCCGGCCGAAGCCTTCCATGGCCTGACTCATTGCCTTAGTCGCCAAGTCATACTCACGGGCACGATCTACATCGTCTTGAGTGAAGATGGCGTGATGCTTAGCTGCTTCCTCGTTGAACAGACGCAGCTGCTCCGTACTTTGCGCCAGGTATGGCGCCATTGCTTGACCTGCCTTGCCGAAGGCTGTGAACAGGATCAAGTTTTTCTGCATCGGGTCTTGGGTCGCTTGGTAGGCCAGCCGGACAGCGTCTAGGGTGCCCGACAGGTCTCTAGAACCGTCGGCGTTGTACTTGACCTGAACGCCTAGTTCGGCCAGCTTGCCGGGGTCCGCTCGCGTCATCTTGAACATCGCGGACGCCGCAGTGTCCGAAGATATGCCCAGC
>Ga0075524_10000479_pt1 | contig 10227 bp, 5 predicted proteins | sample NGEPerone_FD_76826 | JGI IMG/M metagenome (GOLD analysis project Ga0075524, IMG submission 76826) | Arctic peat soil microbial communities from the Barrow Environmental Observatory site, Barrow, Alaska, USA - NGEE Permafrost154B-one | ecosystem: Environmental > Terrestrial > Soil > Wetlands >...
CATGGACGGCATCACGGTGACCGACGCGGCGGCGGCGACATGACGTTCGGACGGCCCGGTGGGCGGTCGCGGGCGCGGCCAGGGGGCTCGCAGTCCAAGCGTTCGGGTGGACAGTCGGACGGCGGCTCCTGCCCGAAGCCGCCACCCGACTGTCCACCCGAACGCTTGGACTGCGAGCCCCCTGGCCGCGCCCGCGACCGCCCACCGGGCCGTCCGAACGTCATGTCGCCGCCGCCGCGTCGGTCACCGTGATGCCGTCCATGGGTCGCCGACTCAGAACTCGACCTTCGCTGCGTCCTCGGCGGGTGCGTCGACCGTGGCACCCACGCCGAGCTTCTCCTTGACCTTCTTCTCGATCTCGTTGGCCAGGTCGGGGTTGTCGCGCAGGAACGCGCGCGAGTTCTCCTTGCCCTGGCCGAGCTGGTCGCCCTCGTAGGTGAACCAGGAACCCGACTTGCGGACGATCCCGTGCTCGACGCCCATGTCGATGAGGCTGCCCTCGCGGGAGATGCCCACGCCGTAGAGGATGTCGAACTCGGCCTGCTTGAACGGCGGCGCCATCTTGTTCTTGACGACCTTGACGCGCGTGCGGTTACCGACCGCCTCGGTGCCCTCCTTGAGGGTCTCGATGCGCCGGATGTCCAGACGGATCGACGCGTAGAACTTCAGCGCCTTGCCACCCGTCGTCGTCTCCGGGGAACCGAAGAAGACCCCGATCTTCTCGCGCAGCTGGTTGATGAAGATCGCGGTGGTGCCCGAGGAGTTGAGCGCACCGGTGATCTTGCGCAGCGCCTGCGACATCAGGCGGGCCTGCAGGCCGACGTGGCTGTCCCCCATCTCGCCCTCGATCTCGGCCTTGGGGACGAGCGCCGCGACGGAGTCGATGACCACGATGTCGATCGCGTTCGACCGGATCAGCATGTCCATGATCTCGAGTGCCTGCTCGCCGGTGTCGGGCTGCGACACGAGCAGGTTGTCGGTGTCGACGCCCAGCTTCTTCGCGTACTCCGGGTCCAGTGCGTGCTCCGCGTCGATGAACGCCGCGATGCCACCGGCACGCTGCGCGTTCGCGACGGCGTGCAGCGCGAGGGTCGTCTTGCCCGAGGACTCCGGGCCGTAGATCTCCACGACCCGGCCGCGCGGGAGCCCGCCGATGCCGAGCGCGATGTCGAGCGCGAGCGAACCTGTCGGGATCACCGCGACGGGGGAACGGCCCTCGTCACCGAGCCGCATGATCGATCCCTTGCCGAACTGACGGTCGATCTGGCCAAGTGCGGCCTCGAGGGCCTTCGCGCGGTCCTGCGGAGCTGCCATGTCACACCTCGTCGTCTCAGGCAGCGGATCGCTGCACGTTCTGGGGCTGGTCTCTGGTTTCGGGTGACGCTATGCCTGACCACCGACATCCGTCCGTGCTCTGTCCACAGGGCTCTGCCCCCAGGACGCTGTCCATGGGCATGTCCTGATCCGACAGGTGCCCGGACGTCCGCACCGAGAGCCACATTACCCGAACATGTGTTCGATCGCCGCGACACGCCGAATACATGCCGCTGTTCGGTGCGGTCAGCCGGCGACATCCCTCGCAGCCACGTCGGCAGTCTCGCCGAGCTCGAGCACCAGTGCTCGGCAGGCGGGTGCAAGCCGCTCGAGCGCGACCTGGAAGGCGGCGCCCGCCCGATCCATCCACCCGGGCGGCAGACGCCGCGACGCCGGGGCGTGCAGCGTCCCCCAGTGCACCGGGACCGCGGTCCGGGCGCCGGACACCGCGCACGCGTGGGCTGCCTGCACGGGATCCATGTGCCCACCCGACAGCCGCGGACCCCAGCCGCCGACGGGGACGAGGGCGAGGTCGATGGGTGCGCCCGCGAGCTCGCCCAGGTGCGCCATGGCGGGGAACGGCGCGGTGTCGCCTGCGAACCAGATCCGCAGCCCCGGCGCGGCGACGAGGAAGCCGTTCGCAGCGTTCGGGCGCCGCATCATCGGCCGCTCGCCGTGCACGGCATGCGTCAGCCGCACACGGACGTCGGAGCCTGGCACGGTCCACCACGCGTCGCCATGGAGACCGACCGCGGCATCGAAGCCGCGGGCGTGCAGCCACCGCACGTTCGCCGGTGCTGACAGGACGGGGACGTGGTCGAGGAGCTCGAGCGAGCCCAGCTCGGCGTGGTCGTAGTGCAGGTGCGAGATCAGCACCGCGGCGGCGCCCTGCCATGCCTCGACGGCGGGCGCTGCGCCACGCCGACGCAGCAGGCCCGCGTGGCGTTGCAGCAGCGGGTCGGTGAGCAGCCGCACGCCACCGAGGTCGAGGACGACGCTCGCATGGCCGAGCCATCGCACCGCGACCGTCCCGGTCCGCGGGGCGCTCATCGCCGCACCCCCAGGGCCGTCGACCAACGCATGAGCTGGATGTGGACCTGTTCCGCGCCGATGAGCATCGCGGTGCCGTCGACGTCGCCGAGCAGGTCCGCGTCGACCGCGAGCCCGCTCGGGTGCAGCAGCAGGGCCTGGTTCTGGGGGCCGCCGAGCCCGCCGTGCGACCCGACCTGCCCCTCGAACGCGTGCACGTGACCTGCCGGTGTGACGGCCGAGATGACCAGCAGGTCGCCCGTGTGCTCGAGCCGGCCCGCCCGGGCGAGATCGGCCCGCGCCTGCGAGCCCCACCCCGCGAGCGGGTCCTCACCCTCCGGCGCCACGTCGAGCTCGAGCAGCGCGAGACCGCGCGCACCGACCGCCACGAGTCCGCGTGACGCCGTGTCGACGACGACTGCACCGATCCCGGGACAGGCGGCCAGGCCTGTGACCAGCCCCGGCCACCGCTCCTGAAGGTCCTCGAGCACGAGCCTGGCGGGGGCGGGCGGGAACCACACGAGGCCGAGGTTGCCGGATCCGGTGACGACGACGTCGGGGACACCGACACGGTCCGGGCGCCCGCTGCGCACACCCCGCGGCAGCGCGTCCGGACCGAACATCACGGTCCCGTCGGGTCGCGAGCTCGAGAACGCCGAGGTCAGGAGCGAGTTGAGCGGTCCCCACTCCTCGCCTCCGACAGCCTGCACGCCGTCGACGTCCGGGTCCGCCATGAGGGAGCGCACCACCTCGAGCAGGCTGCGGCCCTCGACCTGCTCGAACGTCGGGCCGAGCGACTGCCCGTGGTCCGAGAGGACGACCACCTGGTAGTCGCGCGCCGCGACCGGCAGGACGTCCTCGATGACCTGCAGCACGCCGTCGAGGCCCTCGAGGGAGCGCAGCGCCTCGGGCCGGGTCGGGCCCGCATGGTGCGCGATCTCGTCGTAGTCGACGAGACCGACGAAGATCATGGGCGTGCCGCGCACGAGGTGCTCGGCAACCAGCGACGTCGTGAGGTCGCGCATGAGCGCGTTGGTCATGCCGCGCAGCACGACGAACCAGCCGCCGCGCGACACCCGGGGCTCGACGCCCCGCACGCGCTGCCTGCGCGCCTGGTAGAGCTCCTTGGCCATCTCCGCGACGCTCCGGGCCACGGCACGGGTGAAGACGAACGGGCTCGCGAAGAAGCGCAGGTAGGCGGTGCCCGGCCCGAAGCCGCCGTCGGGTGCGCGCACGCTGCGGCTCATGACGAGCAGGTTCGTCGCCGCTCCACCGCTGAACATGGTCGAGATCGCGGCGCCGTCCGGCGCGAGCAGACCGCGACCGGCCGGGAGCGTCGACTCCACGAGCGCAGCGTCGGCCGGGTGGTTCGTCACGACGAGCCGACCGAGGTCGCGATCCCACCACCGGAACGCCGGGATCCCGCTGGAGTCGCCGTGCAGGAGACCGGCCTGGCTCGCGGGCGTCGTCGCCGGGACCCGCGCCCACCACGGGTCCAGACGATGGCTGCCCGACGCGAGCCAGCGGGCGATGGTCGGCGCGAGGCCGGCTTCCACGGCCTGAGCCAGGACGGGCGCAGCGACCCCGTCGAGCTGGACGACGAGCAGCCCCCGCGCGCGCCCGACGTCGACCTCGGCACCCGGCGTCGCGGGCACACCGTCGGGCGCGAAGCCCGCACGTCGGGCCCGGGACCGCGCGCGACGGATCACGTCACCCAGCACGTACTCGGTGTCGTTGGCTCCCCACAGCCAGCGGCCGACGGCCATGACGAGCGACGCGATGAGCAGGACCGCAAGGACCGCCGCGCCGGAGTCCACGACGATCCCGGGGACGAGCGTCAGAGCCGCCCACGCCACCAGGACCTGCGCCGCGAGACCCGCCACGAGGGCGCCCATGGCGCCTGCTGCACGGGCGAAGAGCCGCAGCGGCGGACGCAGCACGAGGTCGCCGACGGCCACCACCAGGGCTGCGACCAGGACGGCCAACGGGTGGCTCGCGTGGGCTCCGTCGACGATCGCGATCGCCGCACCGAGCCCGAGGGCCGTGGTCACGAGCGCCCCGGCGGTGTCCCAGGCGTCCGCGAGGGTCGGCCGCCCGGCGCGCGCCCGGCGGGCGGTCGGGGCTGGGCTCGGGAGCACGCCTCCAGCCTGCCACGGGTCTACCGGCGGGGCGGTGCCTGCCGGTGGCTCGCGCCGAATCGCAGCGTCTGGGAGACCTCCATCGCATCGCACAGCGCGTGCCAGACCTTGCGCGGCTCGTCGCCGTCCTCGAGCGCCGCCACCGCCGTCCGGCCGTCGAGCGCCGTGAGGACGAGATCGTTCGTCAGAGCGCGTCCGTGCACACGGCCGAACACCTCGTCGACCAGCTGCCAGAACTCGCGTAAGCGCACCGGTACAGCCTGCCACCCGTCGCCGGCGCCCTCGGCCACCCGATGGCCGACCACGATCCCCGCGGTGTGGGTGCAGACGGCAACAATGGTCCGGTGGACGACGGACCGGAGGTGCTCGCGCGCTTCTCGGCGCCCACGCGGGACTGGTTCACGGGCGCCTTCGCGGGGCCGACGTCGGCGCAGGCCGGCGCCTGGTCGGCGATCTCGTCGGGTGAGCATGCGCTCGTCGTCGCGCCGACCGGTTCCGGCAAGACCCTCGCGGCGTTCCTGTGGGCGCTCGACAGCCTGCTCTCGCCGGGTCCCGACGGTGAGCCAGGGGCATCGACGGGCACCGCAGCGGCCGTCCCGGCTGTCGAGCGCTGCCGGGTGCTGTACGTCTCGCCGCTCAAGGCGCTCGCTGCCGACGTGGAGCGCAACCTGCGCTCGCCGCTCGTCGGCATCCGCCAGGCGGCGACGCGTGCGGGGCTCGAGCTGCCCGACGTTCGGGTCGGCGTCCGCACGGGCGACACTCCTCCGGCCGAGCGCCGGGCGTTCGCGACCCGGCCGCCCGACATCCTCATCACGACCCCGGAGTCGCTCTTCCTGATCCTCACCTCGGCGGCCCGCGCGGGTCTGGCAGGGGTGCGGACCGTGATCCTCGACGAGATCCACGCGGTCGCCGGGACGAAGCGCGGCGCACACCTGGCCGTCTCCCTCGAACGGCTCGACGCACTGCTGGACCACCCCGGTGGCCCCGGACCGGCGCAGCGGGTCGGCCTGTCGGCAACCGTGCGGCCGGTCGACGCGGTCGCGCGCTTCCTCGGGGGTGCGCGGTCTCCGGCCGAGGGCGGGCGGCGTGTCGTCGTCGTGCAGCCGCCGTCGACCAAGCGGATCGAGGTGTCCGTCGTCGTTCCCGTGCCGGACCTCGCCGACCTCGGCGCCGCGCCCGGCGTGCGCGGCGGCAGACCGACCGGTGTCCCTGCGCTGCCACCCGGCGAGGTCGACCTGACGGGTCCGGCGGCGGGGCCCGTCGCGCGCCCGTCGATCTGGCCGCACGTCGAGGAGCGTGTCGTCGACCTCGTCGCGAGCCACCGCACGACACTCGTCTTCACGAATTCCCGGCGCGGCGCCGAGCGCCTGACCGCACGGATGAACGAGGTGTGGGCCGAGCGCCACGGCGCGGCCGTCCCCGATCCCGGCACGTTGCAGCCAGCGGCGGCACCCGGACAGTCCGGGACCGCGATCGGCATCGACACGCGCGACGCGTCGACGATCCTCGCGCGCGCCCACCACGGCTCGATGAGCCGTGCGGAACGGACCCGCACCGAGACCGAGCTCAAGGCGGGGCGGCTCCCGGCAGTCGTCGCGACGAGCTCGCTCGAGCTCGGCATCGACATGGGTGCGATCGACCTCGTCGTCCAGGTCGGCACGCCGCCGTCGGTCGCGAGCGGGCTGCAGCGCGTCGGACGCGCGGGGCACCAGGTCGGCGCGGTCTCGCGGGGCGTCGTGTTCCCGACGTTCCGCGGCGAGCTCGTTCCCGCGGCCGTCACGGCGTCCCGCATGCGGCGCGGCGAGCTCGAGGAGCTGTCCGTGCTGTCGAACCCGCTCGACGTCCTCGCCCAGCAGGTCGTCGCGATGGTCGCCGTCGAGGACTGGTCCGTCGCCGATCTCGCCGCGCTCGTGCGTCGGTCCGCGCCGTTCGTGACCCTCGGCGACGCGACGCTCCACGCCGTCCTGGACATGCTCGCGGGACGCTACCCGAGCGAAGAGTTCGCCGAGCTGCGCCCGCGCATCGTCTGGGACCGCACGCGCGACGTGCTCTCGGCTCGCCCGGGGGCTCTGCGGCTCGCGGTCACGAGCGGCGGGACGATCCCCGACCGCGGCCTGTACGGCGTGTTCCTCGCCGGTCCGTCGGCCACGAGCGACGTGCCCGCGGACGACGAACGCACTGCGGGACGTCCGCGCGGCGGCAAGCGCGTGGGCGAGCTCGACGAGGAGATGGTCTACGAGTCGCGCGTCGGGGACACCTTCACGCTCGGGTCGAGCACGTGGCGCATCGAGGAGATCACCCCCGACCGCGTAGTCGTCTCGCCCGCGCCGGGCGTCCCGGGCCGGCTGCCGTTCTGGAAGGGCGACTCTCCCGGCCGACCGGCCGAGCTGGGCCGAGCGATGGGTGCCTGGGTCCGCGAGCTCCTGACGCTGCCCGACGACGAGGCCCGCACGTACGTCGAGCGTGCGGGCCTCGATGCATGGGCGGCAGACAACCTGCTCGCGTACGTCCACGAGCAGCGTGCCGCAACTGGCGAGGTGCCGACCGACGCGACGCTCGTCGTCGAACGCTTCCGCGATGAGATCGGCGACTGGCGCATCGTCCTGCACTCGCCGTACGGCGCACGCGTGCACGGTCCGTGGGCGCTGGTCATCGCGGCCCGCCTGCGCGAACGCTTCGGGGTCGACGCGGCGGCCATGCACGCGGACGACGGCATCGTGCTGCGCCTCCCGGACCTGATGGCCACGGACGCCCCAGCGATCCGCGGCGCCGGCGCGCGGTCGGACGGCGTCGGCGCAGGCGCGCGGTGGGCCGACGACGGACCGTCCATCGAGGCCGCCGACCTGCTCATCGACGCGGACGACGTCGCGGACGCCGTGCGCGCCGAGCTCGGCGGTTCGGCGATGTTCGGGGCGAGATTCCGGGAGGCGGCCGCCCGCGCACTGCTCCTGCCTCGGCGCCGCCCGGACAAGCGTCAGCCGCTGTGGCAGCAGCGCCAGCGCTCGGCGCAGCTCCTGAGCGTCGCCGCGCAGTACCCCGACTTCCCGATCCTGCTCGAGGCCGTCCGCGAGTGCCTCCAGGACGACTTCGACATCGCCGCGCTCACCACGCTCATGCGGGACGTCGCCGCGCGCCGCGTCCGCGTCGTCGAGGTCACCACGCCCACACCCTCGCCCTACGCGCAGTCGCTCCTGTTCGGCTACACCGCCCAGTTCCTGTACGACGGCGACGCCCCGCTCGCGGAGCGTCGCGCCGCCGCGCTCACGCTGGACCCGACTCTCCTCGCCGAGCTGCTCGGGAGCGGGCAGTCGCAGCTCGCCGACCTGTTGGACCCTGCCGCGGTCGAGCGGACCGAGGCGGAGCTCGGTGGGTTCGCTCCGGACCGGCAGGCACGCACGCTCGAGCAGGTCGCGGACGTCGTGCGGCGCCACGGACCGCTGCCGGAGGCCGAGGTCGAGTGTCGCACCCGGGAGGACGTGCGCGCGCAGGTCCTCCCATGGCTCACCGAGCTCGAGTCGGCGCGACGGCTGATCCGGGTCCGCCTCGCCGGTGTCCCGGCGGGGTCGACCGAGCAGTGGGCGGCTGTCGAGGACGCCGGGCGCCTACGGGACGCCCTGGGCGTCGCACTCCCCGTGGGAGTCCCCGAGGCGTTCACCGAGGTGCTGCCCGACCCGCTCGGGGACCTCGTGCGGCGGCACGCCCGCACGCGCGGACCGTTCCCCGCCGCGCAGGTCGCGGTGCGCTTCGGGCTCGGGGTCGCGGTCGTGACAGACGTGCTGCGCCGGCTCGAGCAGTCGGGCGCGCTCGTGCAGGGACGGCTGCGGCCCGACGTGCTGGGCGGGGTCGGCGACGAGTTCTGCGACGCCGACGTGCTGCGGACGCTGCGCCGACGCTCGCTCGCCGCGCTCCGCTCCGAGGTCGAGCCTGTCGACCCCCGCGTGCTCGGGGTCTTCCTGCCGCGCTGGCAGGGCATCGACCCCGGTCCGCTCACGGTCGGGCCGGGCCACCGGTCCGGCGCGCTGCGAGGCCTCGACGGACTCGCTCGCGCCGTCGAGCAGCTCGCGGGAGCGGTCGTGCCCGCGTCCGCGCTCGAGACCCACGTGCTGCCCGCGCGCGTCGCCGACTACTCCCCCGCGCTGCTCGACGAGCTCACCGCTGCGGGCGAGGTGCTGTGGGCGGGCCACGGCGCACTCGCCGGAAACGACGGACTCGTGAGCCTCCATCCGGCCGCGGTCGCGGACCTCACCCTCCCGCTCGTCGACCCGATCGAGCCGGGCGGTCCCGCGGACACGCCGGTGCACCGCGCGGTGCTCGACGCTCTCACGGGCGGCGGCGCCTACTTCCTCAGCGGGCTCGTGGGGCGCGTCGGGCAGCTCCTGGCCGGTCTCGACGACGACCCGACCGGGCCGCACCGGACCGTGACGCAGTCCGAGGTCACGGCGGCCCTGTGGGATCTCGTGTGGGCGGGGCTCGTGACCAACGACGGGCTCGCACCGCTGCGCGCCCGACTGGGTGCCGGACGGACCGCGCACCGGACGCATCCAGTGCCCCCGCGCAGCCACTCGCTCGCGCGCGTCCCCCGACTCGGGCTGCGCGGTGGCCCCGCGCGTCCGGACCGACCGATGTCCGCCGTCATCGGCCAGGAGGCGGGCGGGCGGTGGTCGCTGCTCCCCGAGCGCGAGCCGGACCCGACACTGCGCGCCCATGCGCTCGCAGCCCAGCTGCTCGACCGCCATGGCGTCCTCACGCGTGCCGTAGCACCGGCCGAGGGCATCGCCGGCCAGTTCGGTCCCGTCTACCGGGTCCTTGCGGCCCTCGAGCAGGCGGGTCAGGTGCGGCGCGGCTACTTCGTCGAGCACCTGGGCGGATCGCAGTTCGCCCTGCCCGGCGCCGTCGACCGCCTGCGCGCCGACGCACGGACCGTCGAGAGAGCCGTCGCACGGTCTGCCGAGCGGGATGCCGACGCGTCCGCGGACCGGCCCGGCGAGCCGCCCTTCGTCGTCGCCCTCGCCGCGACCGACCCCGCCAACCCGTACGGCGCCGCCCTCGCGTGGCCTGCACCGGGCAGCGCGCCCACCGTGGACCCCTCGGCCGGTTACCACCGGCCAGGTCGCAAGGCAGGCGCGGTGGTCGTGCTCGTGGACGGCGCTCTGGTCCTGTACGTCGAGCGCGGAGGCCGCACGGTGCTGACGTTCACAGCCGACGACGCGCTCCTCACGCCGGCCGCGGCGCGGCTCGCTGAGTCGATCCGGGCGGGCCGGCTCGGGCGGATCACGCTCGCCCGCGCCGACGGTGCCGAGCTGCTCGCAGGCGACGCCCTCCGGGGACCCCTCGGGCGCGCTCTCGCTGCGGCCGGCTTCGCCCCGACGCCTCGGGGCCTGCGGCTTCGCGGTCAGCAGTGAGATCCGCGACGACGATGGCGCCCCGTGCCCGAGGGTGACGTCCTGCGACGCACGGCGACACGCCTGGACCAGGCCCTCGCGGGGAGAGTGCTGGTCCGGGCGGAGCTGCGGTGGCCGTCGGTCGCCACGGTCGACCTCGTCGGGCGGACGGTTCTCGGCACCGCACCGTACGGCAAGCACCTGCTGACCCGGTTCGACGACGGGCGGACCCTGCACACGCACCTGCGGATGGAGGGCTCGTGGCGGATCGCGCGGACCGGGACACCGGCTGCGCGCGCCGGTGGGCAGCTCGTGCGGGCAGTGCTGGGGGCCGAGACGTGGACCGCGATCGGTGACCGGCTCGG
>Ga0075524_10000484_pt1 | contig 10180 bp, 7 predicted proteins | sample NGEPerone_FD_76826 | JGI IMG/M metagenome (GOLD analysis project Ga0075524, IMG submission 76826) | Arctic peat soil microbial communities from the Barrow Environmental Observatory site, Barrow, Alaska, USA - NGEE Permafrost154B-one | ecosystem: Environmental > Terrestrial > Soil > Wetlands >...
CCGCTCGCGAGCACCACGAGCAGCCCCGCCCCCCCGCCCGCGGCGACGGCGGCAGCGACGCACGCCAGGACCGCGTCGGTCCACCGCTCGGCGACGAGCCGACGGTGCAGCCACGAGCCTGCGACGACTCCCGCCACGACGAGCACCACGGGCACCGCAACGAGCAGCCCACCGGCGGCGTCGGGCTGCGGGAGTGCCCCCAGGAGCGGGATCGCCGGCAGCGGCCCGGACGCGACCTCGGCGCCCGAGAAGACCGTCCCTGTCCCGACGTGGAACCCGGGACCCGCGAGCCACGACAGCGCCCAGACGACGAGGTTCGGCACGAACGCGACCTCGGCGAGGGCGAGCACTCCGCCCCCGACAGCATCGAGCCCCAGCGACCCGATGATGTCGGAGATCGTCGTCCGCCCGGCGAGGACCCACAGGATGACCGTGGCCGACGCGGCGACCATGAGCAGCGCGCCCGCGAGCACGCCGGCGGCAGCGCCCGTGCGGACGGGCGCGGCGAGCCGGGACCACAACGGGCGGGTGACGTCGCGCAACGAGCGCGCCTCGGGTCGGCGCGCGAGCCCGGCGGCGAGCCCGATGCCCGAGACGACGACCGCACCGAGCGCAGCGAGAAGGGCGTCGGCGGCCGAGGCGCGGACCAGCAGCGCGACCGCGACCGCGATCCCCGTGTACCCGGCGATCCCTGCAACCCACGACAGCACGGTGGCGTGACCCGATCGCCGCGCCGACACGTAGCACGTGAACACCGCGAGCATGGTCACACCCAGGGGCGTCAACGTGAGCACGTCGCCCCCGACGGTCATCGGGACGCCGTGGGCGAGCAGCCACACCGCCCCGCCGAACGCCACCGGGCGCGTCCAGGGGACGCCGGCGTTCGTGGGGTCTGCCGACGTGACCACGTACGCGGTCACGGTGGGCAGCACGACGACGAGCAACGAGAGCAGCGCACCCTGCAGACCCGCGAGCAGGCCGCCGACCCAGCGCGGAGCACCGTCGAGGTCGCTCGTGAAGAAGCGCGGGGTGCCGTCGTCGGACGTCAGGACGCGTCGACGCAGCCGGTCGAGCCGGGCGGTGCCAGACGAGTCGCTCACGCCACCATGGTCGCCGCTCGGGCCAGGGCGGCGAGCCAACCGGCTCGGCGCGCCGTGCGTGTCGCGCCGACCGGACGTCAGGAGAGCAACGCGCGGGCGAGCGCAGCCGTCGCGCTCGGCGTCTTGCCGACCTTGACCCCGGCGGCCTCGAGGGCCTCCTTCTTCGCCTGTGCGGTGCCGGCCGAGCCGGACACGATCGCGCCCGCATGACCCATCGTCTTGCCCTCGGGCGCGGTGAACCCGGCGACGTAGCCGACGACCGGCTTCGTGACGTGCGCCTGGATGTACGCCGCGGCACGCTCCTCGGCGTCCCCACCGATCTCCCCGATGAGCACGATGACCTCGGTCTCGGGGTCGGCCTCGAACGCCTCGAGCGCGTCGATGTGCGTCGTCCCGATGATCGGGTCGCCGCCGATGCCGATCGCCGTGGAGAACCCGAGGTCCCGCAGCTCGTACATCATCTGGTACGTCAGCGTGCCGGACTTCGAGACGAGGCCGATCCTGCCGGGTCCCGTGATGTCGGCCGGGATGATGCCGACGTTCGACTTCCCGGGGCTGATCAGACCGGGGCAGTTCGGGCCGATCAGCCGCGTGCCCTTGGCCTGGGCGTACGTGAAGAACTCGGCCGTGTCCGCGACCGGCACGCCCTCGGTGATGATGACCGCGAGCGCGATGCCGGCGTCGACCGCCTCGATGACCGCGGCCTTGGTGTGGGCCGGGGGCACGAAGATGACGGACACGTCGGCGCCGGTCGCGGCGATGGCCTCGGCCACTGTGCCGAACACCGGGACCGCGACGGTGGCGCCGTCGGCCGTGGGGAAGTCGACCGACGTCCCCGCCTTGCGCGGGTTGACGCCGCCGACGACCTTGGTGCCGCCCGCGAGCATGCGCGTCGTGTGCTTCTGGCCCTCAGAGCCCGTCATGCCCTGGACGATGACCTTGGATGCGTCGGTCAGGAAGATCGCCATGTCAGTTGTGTCTCTCGTCTCGTCGAAAAGTCAGGGGGCTCAGGCGTTGGCCAGCTCGGCGGCCTTGTCGGCCCCGCCGTCCATCGTGTCTGCGAGCGTCACGAGGGGGTGCGCGGCCGCGGCGAGGATCCGGCGGCCCTCGATGACGTTGTTGCCGTCGAGGCGCACGACGAGCGGCTTGGTCGCGTGGTCGCCGAGCATCTCGAGCGCCGCGACGATGCCGTTCGCGACCGCGTCGCACGCCGTGATGCCACCGAAGACGTTGACGAACACCGACTTGACCTGCGGGTCGGACAGGATGATGTCGAGCCCGGCGGCCATGACCTCGGCCGAGGCGCCGCCCCCGATGTCGAGGAAGTTCGCGGGGCGGACCCCACCGTGCGCCTCGCCGGCGTAGGCGACGACGTCGAGCGTGCTCATGACGAGACCTGCGCCGTTGCCGATGATGCCGACCGAGCCGTCGAGCTTGACGTAGTTGAGCGACTTCTCCTTGGCGCGCGCCTCGAGCGGGTCGGCCGCGGCGGCGTCCTCGAGCTCGGCGTGGTCGGGGTGACGGAAGCCGGCGTTCTCGTCGAGCGTGACCTTGCCGTCGAGCGCGACGATGTCACCGGCCTCGGTGAGCACGAGCGGGTTGACCTCGACGAGGGTCGCGTCCTCGCCCTTGTACACGTCCCACAGCCGCTGCAGCACGACGGCGACCTTGGGGGCGACGTCGGCCGCGAAGCCCGCGACCGCCACGATCTCGTCGGCCTTCGCCTGGTCGATGCCGACCAGCGGGTCGACTGCGACCTTCGCGAGGGCGTCGGGGCGCTCGACCGCGAGCTGCTCGATCTCCATGCCGCCCTCGACGCTCGCCATCGCGAGGTACCGGCGCTCGGCCCGGTCGAGCAGCACCGAGAAGTAGTACTCCTTGGCGATCTTCGCGCCCGCGGCGATCATCACGCGGTGGACCGTGTGGCCCTTGATGTCCATGCCGAGGATCTCGGTCGCCTTCGTCTCGGCGTCGTCGACCGACGTGGCGAGCTTGACGCCGCCCGCCTTGCCGCGACCGCCGACCTTGACCTGCGCCTTGACGACGACGACACCCGGCTTGCCGGCGAGCAGCCGCTCAGCGCCCGCACGGGCCTCCTCGGGTGTCGTGGCGACCACGCCGCCGAGCACGGGCACGCCGTGCTTCTCGAAGATGTCACGTGCCTGGTACTCGAACAGGTCCACCTGGCTTGGTCCTTCCGTCGACCCGCGCGTGGCTCGTCTGGCCGCGCCGCCCAGTCGATGGTAACCGCGACCGCGAACTATCTTCACAACGAGAGATGTCGCCTCGGCCACACCGGGTCAGAGCTTCGTGACGGGTGAGAAGCGCAGCAGGAGGCGCTTGGTCCCTTCGGTGCCGAAGTCGACCTTCGCGACCGCGTTGGGACCGGCGCCCTCGAGGCCGATCACCGTGCCGAGCCCGTACGCGTCGTGCGTGACGCGGTCGCCGAGCGAGAGGTCGGGGACCGTGCCGGCCGGCCGGGGGGTCGCCGAGCCGAACGTCGCCCCGCCGCTCGAGCGCGTCGGTGGCGTGCCTGCGCGCGGCGTCGACGTCGACCCGCTGCGCGACGGCGACCCCGCGGTGCGCGTCCCGGAGCCGCCCGAGCCGTGGCCGCCGGAGATGTAGCCGCCCGAGCCGTGGCCGCCCGACCCGTATCCCCCTGAGCCGTACCCGCTCGGCCGACGCAGCGTGTCCATGCTCGACTCACGCCGCCGCCAGTCGACGATCTCCTCCGGAAGGTCGTCGAGGAACCGGCTCGCGGGGAACTCGTTGGGCACGCCCCACGACGTACGGACCGCGGCACGCGAGACGTACAGCCGCTCGCGGGCGCGCGTCAGCCCGACGTACGCGAGCCGGCGCTCCTCGGCCAGCTGGTCGGTGTCGGCGAGCGAGCGCATGTGCGGGAACGTGCCGTCCTCCATCCCGGTGAGGAACACGACCGGGAACTCGAGGCCCTTCGCGGTGTGCAGGGTCATGAGAGTCACGACACCCTGGTCGACGCCGCCGCCCTCGCCGTCCGCCGACGGGATCTGGTCGGAGTCGGCGACGAGCGAGACGCGCTCGAGGAAGTCGGCCAGGTCCCCCTCGGGCTCCGCCTGGGCGAACTCGGTCGCGACGGCGTGCAGCTCGGCGAGGTTCTCGACCCGCGACTGGTCCTGCGGGTCCTCGCTCGCCCGCAGCTCCGCGAGGTATCCCGTCCGGTCGAGCACTGCGCCGAGGACCTCGGCCGGGCCCGTGCCGGACGCGGCGAGCGCGCGCAGGTCGGTCATCATCGTCGCGAACGCCGCGAGGCCCGTGATCGCGCGGGTGCCCAGCCCGGGTACCTCGTCGAGCTGCCCGAGGGCAGCCCCGAACGAGATGCGCTCACGCTCGGCGAACGCCGCGACCATGGCCTCCGAACGGTCACCGAGGCCGCGCTTGGGGACGTTGAGGATGCGCCGCAGGTTCACGTCGTCGTCCGGGTTCGCGATCGCCCGCAGGTAGGCGACCGCGTCCTTGATCTCGCGCCGCTCGTAGAACCGGGTCCCGCCGACGACCTTGTAGGGCAGGCCGACGCGGATCAGCACCTCCTCGAGCGCGCGGGACTGCGCGTTCGCGCGGTAGAACACGGCCACATCACCGGGTCGCACGCCGTCGGAGTCGCCCAGGCGGTCGATCTCCTCAGCGACGAACCGCGCCTCCTCGTGCTCGTTGTCCGCGACGTACGCGACGATCTGCGCGCCCGCCCCGGAGTCGGTCCACAGGCGCTTGGGCTTGCGACCCGAGTTGCGGGAGATCACGGCGTTGGCGGCCGAGAGGATGTTCTGGGTCGAGCGGTAGTTCTGCTCGAGCAGGATCGTGCGCGCGTCGGGGTAGTCGGCCTCGAACTCGAGGATGTTGCGGATGGTCGCGCCGCGGAACGCATAGATCGACTGGTCGGCGTCGCCGACGACCGTGAGCTCGCCGCGCGGGCCGTCGTCGGGCGCGTCCTCGCCCTTCGCGCGGCGTCGCGCACCGACCCCCGCGAGCTCGCGGACCAGCGTGTACTGCGCGTGGTTGGTGTCCTGGTACTCGTCGACGAGCACGTGCCGGAACCGTCGCCGGTAGTGCTCCGCGACCGCGGGGAACGCCTGCAGCAGGTGCACGGTCGTCATGATGAGGTCGTCGAAGTCGAGCGCGTGCGCCTGCCGGAGCCGTTCCTGGTAGCGCGTGTACACCTGCGCGAGCACCGACTCGAAGCTGCTCGAGTCGCTGCTCGCGGTCGCCGCGAACGTCTCGGGGTCGACGAGCTCGTCCTTGAGCGCCGAGATCTTCGCGGCCATGGCCTTGGGCGGGAACTTCTTGGAGTCGAGGTCGAGCTCGCGCGCGACCATCGTCAACAGCCGCTGCGAGTCCGCGGAGTCGTAGATCGAGAAGCTCGAACGGATGCCGAGGGTTGCGGCCTCACGGCGCAGGATTCGCACGCACGCGGAGTGGAACGTCGATACCCACATGCGACGCGCCGACGGGCCGACGAGCGCCGCGACGCGCTCGCGCATCTCCGCGGCGGCCTTGTTGGTGAACGTGATCGCCAGGATCTCACCGGGGTGCGCACGGCCGGTGGCCAGCAGGTAAGCGATGCGGTGCGCCAGGACGCGCGTCTTGCCCGAACCCGCACCCGCGACGATGAGCAGCGGACCGCCGTGGTGCAGCACCGCCTCGCGCTGCTGCGGGTTCAGCCCGACGAGCAGAGCCTCCGCGTCGGCGGCCGACCGGACGACGCGGCCACCGGTCCCGGAGTCGGGATCGGTGGCTGCGTCGCCGCGGGACGGGACGCCGTCGCGCGGCGGGACCGCAGAGGGCAGGCGAGCGAGGTCGGCGGCGCCGAGCCCGGGCAGGGGAAGGTTCTGGAAGAGCGAGGTCATGGCTACCCCAGCCTAGGCAACCGCGCCGACAGTCGTGACCTTCGACCGCCCTGTGTCAACCCTGGAGCGTCAGCCCTGGAGCACGAGCACCGACTGCTGCAGCCGCAACGACGTCTCGGCGAGGTCGCGCGCGGCCTCGCCGATGCCGTCGATGTCGGTGGTCGTGCGCAGCGACGCCTGCTCGACCTCCTCGAGGTTCGACGCCATGGCGCGCCCGCCCATCGCGACCTCCGCGACGGCCTGCGCCATCGCGGACGTCGTCGCGGTCTGCTCCTCGACCGCGCCGGCGATCGTGCCCTGGTAGTCGTTGATCCGGTCGATGATCGTCGAGATCTGCGCGATCTCCCCTGCGGCCTGCAGGGCGGCGGCCTGGATCGCCTCGATGCGTTCTGCGATGTCGCCCGTCAGCCCGGGCGGTCTCGCTCGCGAGCTCCTTGACCTCGCCCGCGACGACCGCGAACCCCTTGCCGGCCGTGCCGGCCCGCGCCGCCTCGATCGTGGCGTTGAGCGCGAGCAGATTCGTCTGGGCAGCGATCGCGGTGATGACCTTCACGACGTTGCCGATCTGCGCGGAGGACTCCCCGAGCTCGGCAACCGTCTGGTTGGTGCGCCGGGCGACCTCGACGGCCTCCGCGGCGATCCTGGCGACGGCATTGGCGTTGCGCGCGATCTCGGAGATCGAGGCACCCATCTCCGTCGTGCCGGACGCGACGGTGTCGATCCCGTTGCTGACCTCCTGGGCGGAGGTCGCGACCTCGACCGTCCGCCGCGCCGACCCGGCAGCGACGTCGCCCATGGCGTCGCTCGTCCCGACCAGCCGGTGCGCGGCCGAGCTCACCTGCTCGGCGGCTCCGGTGACCTCGCTCGCGACGGCAGCCGTGCGGTCGAGCGTGGCGTTCAGTGCGATCGCGAGGTGGTCGAGCTCGGTCGTGCCGCGACCCGCGTCGAGCCGGGCCGACAGGTCGCCGCTCGCGAGCGCCGCGGCCGCACCGACGATGGGTCGCACGATGCTGCGTGTGACGACGAGGCTCAGGCCGACCACGAGGACGAGGATCCCCCCAGCGCCGAGCAGGAGGCCGCGTGTGTCGGCCAGCGCCTCGCCCTGCACGTCGTCGACGTAGATGCCCGACCCGACGATCCAGCCCCACGGCTCGTAGCCCGCGACGTAGGAGATCTTGGGCTGCGGCGCATCTGCGCCGGGCTTCGGCCACTTGTACGCGACGAAGCCTGCGCCGTCTGCCTTCACGACGTCGACGAACTCGACGAACAGGTGGTTGCCGTCCGGGTCGACGTTCTGAGTCAGGTCGGTCCCGTCGAGCTCGGGCTTGATGGGGTGCATCACCATGGTCGGGTGCATGTCGTTGATCCAGAAGTACTCGCCACCGGAGTACCTCAGCTCACGCACAGCGGCGACCGCCGCGGCCTGCGCCTCCGGCGTCGTCAGCTCTCCCGACGTGGCCTGTGCGCCGTAGCGCTCGACGATCCCGAGCGCGGTCTCGACGACCGCACGGGTCGCCGCCTTGCGCTCGGTCATGATCCGGCCCTCGACCTGCACCGCGGCCATCGCGGTGATCGCGGCGAGGCCGAGGGCGGTCTTGTGTGAGACCCGCGGCGGGCTAAACCGCCCATCGCGCCGGTCACTCAGGTCAAGAGCACCGCGAGCAGCCAGGCGCCCGCGGCCAGGAGAGCACCCGCGAGCTCGACGAGCAGCGCGATCCCGGTCGCCCGGAGCACCGCGACCGTCGCGCGCCACGCGGCCCGACCGTTGCGGCGCCCGCCCCACTCGATGAGGTAGACCCCGAGCGCGAACCCGAGCGGCAGCCCGACGACGGGGACGACGAAGAACCCGATGACCCCGAGCAGCCCACCCCAGACCAGGGTCGAGCGGCGCACGCCCGCGCCCGTGAGGTGCCGTCCGGCGAGCACGTACTTGCCCACGCCCGCTGCCGCGACGGCTAACGCACCGACGGCGAACGCCGTCCAGGCGACGCCCCCACCGGTCATGACGGCCCACACGAGGACGGCGCCGAGCACGAGGAGGCTCCCGGGGAGCACCTGGACGACGACCCCGAGGAGCCCGGCCGCGATCACGAGCCCGACGAGCAGCTCGCCCGCTGCGCTCACAGGTGCACCGAACCGGCGTCGGGTCGACGCGCGTGCGGCAAGGTCAGCTCCAGAGGACCGCGATCGCGACGTTGACGACGACGAGGCCCGCGATCCCACCGAGGAAGCCCGTGGTGACCTTGGCCGGCTTGCGCCCGCCCACGACGACGAGCGCGGCCACGACCAGCGCGATGAGGAGCTTGATCCCGACCTTGAGGTTGTTCGGCGGGTCGCCCGCGAGGCCCGCGGACAGGATGCCGGTCATGAGGATGCCGGTGACGAGCGCCGTGAGGATGCCGTGCAGCGCCCCCACCGGGACCACGGGCTTCTTCATGTTGGCCAGGACGCCACCGAGCACCATGGCCCAGCCGATGAGGTGCAGGACGAGCAGAACGTTCAGGACGACAGTCATGGGCTCAGCCTAGGGTCTGGCAGACGCCTTTCCCCACAGGTGTGTCGGGAACCTCAGATGAGTCGACGAGCGGCCGCCCAGCGCGTCAGCTCGTGCCGCGACGACAGCTGCAGCTTGCGCAGCACCGCAGAGACGTGCGTCTCGACCGTCTTGATCGAGATGAACAGCTCGGTCGCCACCTCGCGGTAGGAGTAGCCGCGCGCGATGAGCCGCATGACCTCGCGCTCGCGCGCCGACAGCCGGTCGAGCTCGTCGTCGCCCGTCGCGATGTCGCCCGCCGCGGCACCGAACGCGTCGAGCACGAAGCCCGCGAGCAGCGGCGAGAACACCGCGTCGCCGCCCGCCACACGCTGCACGGCGGCCGAGAGGTCGGCGCCCGTGATCGCCTTCGTCACATACCCGCGCGCACCCGCCCGGATGACCGCGACGACGTCGTCGGCCGCGTCCGAGACCGACAGCGCGAGGAACCGCGTCTCACCGAGCAGGTCGACGCACGCACGGATCACCTCCGCGCCGCCGCCGCCGTCACCACCCGGCAGGTGCACGTCGAGCAGCACGACGGGTGGGCGCAGCTCGCGCACGACGCGGATCGCCTCGTCGACGCTCGAGGCCTCCCCGACCACGCGCACGCGGTCGTCGAGCGATGCGCGCACGCCCGCACGGAACATCAGGTGGTCGTCGACCAGTACCACGTCGACCGGTTCGCTCATGCCTCACCGCTCCTTGACTGGGTCGGTGTCGTCCGCCCGGGGCTGCCCCGGCGCGGCCCGCACCGCATGATCCTCACTCGCACGCACCGGGATGCTCAGGTGCACCTCGGTCCCGTTGCCGTCCTTCGACTCGACGCTCGCCGACCCGCCCCGGCGTCGGACGCGGCCGATGATCGACTCGCGCACGCCGAACCGGTCGGACGGGACCGACTCCAGGTCGAACCCTTCCCCGCGGTCGCGGACGAACACCTCGATGAGGTCCGGCCCGACCTCGAGGTACAGGGACAGCGGCGGGCGCCCGTGCACGACGGCGTTGACGAGCGCCTCGCGGGTCGCCTGCAGCAGCGCCTCGGTGTCGGCGTCGGGTTCGCGGTCGCCGACGAGGACCGCGTCGATGACGACAGCCTCACCGTTGGGACCGGACCTCGTGTCCTCGATCTCCGCGACGACCGCCCGCAGCGCGGCCGCGAGCGACGTGCCCGGTGCCGGCCGGTCGTCGTAGAGCCACTCGCGCAGCTCCCGCTCCTGGGCGCGGGCCATGCGCGCGACCTCGGCCGGGTCGTCCGCACGCGCCCGGATGAGCGCGAGCGTCTGCAGCACGGAGTCGTGCAGGTGCGCCGCGATGTCTGCGCGCACCGACTCGCGCGCCCGCGCCGCCCGCTCGTCGCCCAGCTCACGCACGAGTCGCAGCCACCACGGCGCGAGCACGAGCGCGACGCCGGCGAGCACGGCGATCGCGGCCACCATCGACTGCATGAGGATCTCGGGAGCCATCTCCTGGCCGACGAGCAGGAGCACGCCGGCCCCGGCGAGCACGAGCCCGCCGACGAGCCGCAGCACGCTCACGGGTGTGCGCCCACCGGCCCGCGAGCGCCAGCGCCCGCGCTGACCGGCGTCGAGCTGGCTCCACGCGAGCGCCGTCCCGGCCAGCAGGATGAGCGTCGGCACCACCCAGGTGCTCTGGATGTGCGC
>Ga0075524_10000485_pt1 | contig 10180 bp, 6 predicted proteins | sample NGEPerone_FD_76826 | JGI IMG/M metagenome (GOLD analysis project Ga0075524, IMG submission 76826) | Arctic peat soil microbial communities from the Barrow Environmental Observatory site, Barrow, Alaska, USA - NGEE Permafrost154B-one | ecosystem: Environmental > Terrestrial > Soil > Wetlands >...
CCCCGAGATAGTTGATGTCGAAGGCGCCGTTCGTTTCGGATTGGACGAAAGCGGCCAGGCCCAGGACCTCGGCCGTTTCGATCCCGACAAGCAGGGAACCTCCGGGCTCGAGCCGCCCGATCCGGCTGATCTCGCTCGACGGGTCGAAGCGGCTGAAGAGCCGCTCGAGGCGGTCGATCTCGTCGAAGGCCGCCCGGGCCGCCTGCCCGGCATACGCCTCCTTCTTGCCCGCTATGAAGATCTCGAACGTCGTCGCCATCGCCTCGTAGGCGAACCGATGGACGGGAACTTGTGGAACTCGGGGCATTGCGTTTGGGCCTACGGCGAAACCTTTGGCCCGAGGGGCAGCTCGCGGACGAGATCGGATCCGACCTTGAGACGCTCGGCGACGTCCTTCTCTCCCCGGACCTCCTCGTCGGTCAGAAATTGGACCTCGAGCAGGCCGTCGGAGTGGAAGCCCGTCCGGAAATAATTCATCTCGGCGAGCGATAGGCTCCAGCCCTGGAGCCAGGTCTCGAGCTCCTTGCGCTGGCGGCCGCCGCCCTGGAAATGGATGACCATCCTGATCGGGCTGGACGGGTCGACCTCGCGACCGTCGCTCGAGTCGATGAGGTAAGCCCCGCGGACGCCCCATTTCAGGGCTCCGCAGTGGTAGGCCACCCTTTCGGCCATACGCGTCCGCCAGCGGTACGCGTCGTCGTCCTCGCTGACCGAGGCTGCTCCGCCGGCCCGGGCCGTTCGCACCGCCGTCTCGGGCGCGGCGAAGTAGCCCACGGCGGCCTCCTGATCGGCGTTCATGACCACGCGGAGGACCTTGCCGCCGGTGGCTTCGGGGACGTCGATGACCCGCAGGGCGTCCGAGAGCCCGGCGCACTCGGGGCAATGGTCGGCCAGCTTGTTCGGCGACTCGCGGAGGAACTTCTCATTGAACTTGACGCCTTCGTCGTCGGGATAGAGCGGCAGGTAGCGGATGTCCGACTCGACGAGGTCCTGGAAGAAATGCGTCCCGAACGAGACGTCGGGGACGTAGTTCCCCTTCTTGCGCGCGACCTCGATGAGCATGGCCGAGTTGTTGATCTCGGAATAGGTGACGCGGACGCCGAGCTTGATGTCGCCGCGGCTGCCCCACCGTCCCGGGCCCATGAGGATGAACTGGCGCCGCGGCAGGATCTTGTTGAGCTTGCCAACGGCCTGGCCCACCGTGACGAGGTCGGTGAACTCGGCCAGATCGCCGTAGCGGTCGGGGTCGACGTAGACAATGTGGGTGATGTCGGCGACCCGGCCGTTCGAGATGTGCTTCCGGGCCGTGAACAGGACGGCGTCGTCCGGCAGGTTCGACGGGATCTCCATGGCCACGTCCTCGGCCGCCTGGCTCTGGGGCCGGCATTGGAGGAGGTAGAAATCCGTGCCCGTCGAAGCGAACTCGATATCGACCGGGACGCCCAGGGCCGTGGACAAAGTCTTCAGGATGGCCTCGAGCCGGAGCATGAACGGGCTCCCGGAGATGAGGCCGTCGAACGTGACGACGGCCTCGTCCCGGGACATGTCGGTCGCCAGGCCCATGGGCCTCTGGAGCAGGCCGTCCTTGTAGATGGAAAAGATCTTGGTCAGCGCGGGGAAGTCGGGGCCGACTTCCCGCAGGACCTCGTGGATGTCCTTCGTCACGAACGTGTTTTCCTCGAGGTCGATGACATCGATCTTCTTGGGCGAATAGCGGACGACCTCGTCGGTCGACACGTTGACCCTCAAATTCGGTTGGCCGGGGGAGACGAGGACGGGATAATCGTCGGCGATCCGGTCGACGGCCCTCGTGCCCAAGCCGGGGACGAGCCGGAGCAGCCCGTCTTCGCGCCGGATGCGCGGCGACCAGCGGAACTCGTTCCGGCTGAACGCGACTCCGGCGTAGGCCGGGAAGAAGTACTTCCCGACGCGGGTCCCGACGACCTCCTGGATCATGACGGCCATCTCCTCGTAATAATCGAGGAGGCCGCGCTCGGCCCGGTATTGGATCGGGTCGGGGCTGAAGATCGAGGCGTAAACCTCGGCCACCGCGTCGAGCAGGGCCTCGAGGCGCTGCTGCTTGTCGCCCTGGTTGGCCAGGAACAGGCTTTTGTACTTGCCCGCGAAGGCCGTGCCCAGCCGGTCCTCGAGCAGGCTCGAGCTGCGGACGATGAGCGGCACTTCGCCGAAATCGTCCAGGGCCACGGACAGGCCCTTGACGATCTCCGGGGGGAAGGTCGAGTTTTTGAAGACCTGGACGAGGTGAGGGTACTCCTGGCGGACGATCTCGATGTCTTTGTACTTCTGCTCGTGGATGTCGTCGAGGCTGTTGTGGGTCGTGAAGGCGATCAGCCCGTCCGACGTGACGTACCAGGTCTTGGGTCTCTTGACATCGCCGATGATCTTGGTGCGGCGGGCGGCCTGATTCAGGACACGGCTGGCCAGGAACAATCCGGCGCTCTTGCCGCCGAGCTTGCCGTGGCTGCCGGGCGGGAAGACGATCCGCTCCATGAGGTCGAAGAAATCCTCGATGTCAATGTACTTCTTGGCGACGTTGATGAACTCGAGCTGTTCGGTGAAGAACCGCCGGATCAGGGCGACGCGGACGCTGTTGGCCAGGGACCGCGGCAGCTGGATGCCTTCGGGGGCCACGATCTTGATCCGGCGCATGCTGTCGAGGACCTCGGCCAGGTCGGAATAGACATTCTCCAGGGCCTTGACCGCCGCGCTCGAGCGGTCCTCGTTGATCCACTTCTGAATGCGGTCGAGGATCTCGTCGTCGGTCAGGTTGGCCGCGGCGAGGCGGAAGGTCTCTTCGGTCAGCTCGAAGAAGCGGTCCATCGATTCCCGGGTCTGGGGGAGATTGGATTCCCCGAAAAGTCCGGCCACGCCGTCGCCGCTGAAGCGCTGCAGCAGGTCCCGGGCCTCGGAGACACCGCGCCAGCCGAGGTAGTTCATCATTTTCCGCGAGACTCGGGAGAGGAGGTTGGGGTTGGTGTTGCGCAGGAGATCGAGCGCGATCCGCCAGCCCTGCTTCCCCTCGGCCCCGTCTCGGCGTTCGTCGCTGATCTGCTCGTACATCCCCCGCAAGCGCTGGTGGAGGATGAAGTGGCCGAGCCGCTCGGCGATCGACTGGATGAGCTTGAGCTCGCCCTTCATGAACGGCCCGCAATCGCTCTCCGGGGTCGGCTTTTTGTAGGACACGCACAGCTGGCCGACCGAGGCGTCCTGGACGCGGATCTCGGCGCAATAGGTGTAGGGCGTTTCCTCGAAGTCGGGGGACTCGTAGACATCCGAGCCGTAGGTGATCTGGGCCTGGCAGCAATCCGGGTACTGCCAGCCCGGCGGCACGGCTTCGATGATCTGTCGGAAGACATCCTCGAGGGGGACGTCGTAGATGCTGAGGATCTCCTCGACGCGGTAGAGACACCTCAACTCCTTGGCCCGCTCGTGAAGGGTGGAGAAGAGGGTGTCGACGGCCTTCGGCGTACGCGAGTCGGTCATGTCGCGGCGTCCCTCCTCAGCCGCCGCGGCCTCCCGCCGAGGGAGGCCGTACGGGCGGCCCCGTCCGTTCCGGCCAGAGGCCGTGTGGTCGAAAAAGCCCCGCCCCCCCGGTGGAAACCGGGGAGGACAGGACTGTCACGTCGCGAATAAAAGAGCCGATCAGACCCAGCCGCGGTCCTTGCAGGCGTTGGCGACGCGACTGACGGAAATGACGTACGCGGCGTCGCGCATGAAAAGCTTGCGCGTCCGGGCCAGCTCGCTGACGGCCTTGAAGGCGGCCGTCATCTTGTCGTCGAGCTTGCTCAGGACCTCTTCCTGGGTCCAGAAGAAGTTCATGTTGCACTGGACCTGCTCGAAGTAGCTGCAGGTGACCCCGCCGGCGTTGGCCAGAAAGTCGGGGATGACGAAGATGCCGCGACTCTTGATGACGACATCGGCTTCGGGGGTTGTCGGTCCGTTCGCGCCTTCGGCGATGATCTTGACGCGAGGGGCGATCTTCTTGACCGTCTCGCCGTTGACCTGGTTTTCCAGGGCGCAAGGAATGAGGATGTCGACGTCCTGTGCGACCCAGGCGTCGCCGGGCAGCCGCTCGTAGTCGAGGGATTCGGCCTTGGCCTTATCGATGCCGCCGAAACGGTCGGTGATGGCCAGAAGCTCCTGCAGGTTGACGCCGCTTTTTTTCCGGTAGGTGTAGGAGGCCTGGTCGTTCTGGTCCCAGCATGAGACCGCGACGACCTTGCCGCCGAGCTTGGTGTAGAGCTCAATGGCGTACTGGGCGACGTTGCCGAAGCCCTGGACGGACGCCGTCGTGGTCTCGGGCTTGATGCCCATCTCTTTGAGGGCTTCGCGGAGCGTGAAGACGAGGCCGTAGCCGGTCGCTTCCGTCCGGCCGAGGGAGCCGCCCATGCCCACGGGCTTACCGGTGATGAAGCCCGGGTATTTGGCGCCGTGGATCGTCTCGAACTCGTCGAGGATCCAGAGCATGTGCTGCGGGCTGGTCATGACGTCGGGGGCGGGAACGTCGCGCAGGGGGCCGACGTCCTGGGCTAGGACCCGGACCCAGCCGCGGCAGAGACGTTCCTGCTCGCGCTGACTGAGGTCGTGCGGATCGCAGATGACGCCGCCCTTGCCGCCGCCGAGCGGGATGTCGACGACGGAACACTTCCAGGTCATCCACATCGACAGGGCGCGGACCGTGTCGATCGTCTCCTGGGGGTGGAAGCGGATGCCGCCCTTGCAGGGGCCGCGGGCGTCGTTGTGCTGGCAGCGGAATCCGCGGAACACGCGGACGGTGCCGTCGTCCATGCGGACGGGGATCGAGAAATGGTACTCCCGCAGCGGCTGCCGCAGGAGGTCCCGGGTGGGTTGGTCGAGCTCGAGGAGGTCCGCGACAGAGTCGAACTGTTTTTGGGCCATCTCGAAGGCATTGAACCCTTTGGTCGCCATGGGAAAACTCCTTGTGAGATGATGATGATCTGCCGGTTCGCTTCAGAGGAAAATCAGAGAAGCACCGATAGAAAATTGTATCCGAACCGCGCCCAAATAGCAAGGGCCTTGTCAGGGTAAAACGGGGCCGGCGACGGGGTGGCGGATTGAAAAAATCAGGGCTGGCGCATAGGATAGAGCTTCGTCGAGAAAGGAGCCCCATGATCGAGCGAGACAAACCCAACGAGGCCGACCAAAAGACGGTCAACCGTCGCAGATTTTTGGGCTATTTCGGGGCCGCGGGCCTCGGCGGGACGCTTCTGCCGGGCGCGCTCCTGGCCCTGGCCCAGGACGCGGCTGAGATCAAGCCCGAGATGGTGGCGGCGGCGGCCAAGATCGCCGGCGTCCCGCTCACGCCCGAGGCGGAAAAGGCCGTCGCCGAGGGCCTGAACCGGCGCGGCAGCCTGCTTCAGGATTTCCAGGCCCTGCGCGAGATGGGCCTCGGCAACGACACGCCCTCGGCTCTCGTTTTCAACCCCGTCCTCCCGGGGACGAAGCTCCCGGCCGGGGAAACGTTCTTGAGAACGAGCAAGCCGCGGGTGACCAAGCCCCGGACGGACGAGGACCTGGTGTTCCTGCCGGTAACGCACCTGGCGTCGTTCCTCAAGAAGCGCGAGATCAAGTCCGTCGACCTGACCAGGCTCTGCCTCGAGCGGCTGAAAAAATACGATCCCGTCCTCCACAACGTCGTCACGCTGATGGAGGACATGGCCTTGGAGCAGGCCGCGCGGGCCGATAAGGAGATCGCCGCGGGGAGATACCGCGGGCCTCTGCACGGCGTGCCGTGGGGCGCGAAAGATCTCCTGGCCGTCAAGGGGTACAAGACAACCTTCGGCGCTTCACCCTTCAAGGACCAGACGATCGACCGCAATGCGACCGTCTACGAGCGGCTGACCGCGGCCGGCGCCGTTCTCGTGGCCAAGCTCACCCTCGGCGCCCTGGCCATGGGCGATCGCTGGTTCGGCGGCCAGACGAAGAGCCCTTGGGACCCGGGGAACGCCGGCCAGGGATCAAGTGGATCGTCGGCCGGGCCGGCGGCGTCCGTGGCCGCGGGGCTCGTGCCTTTCGCCATCGGCTCCGAGACGCGCGGTTCGATCATCTCGCCCGCGAGCCGCTGTGGCGTCACAGGCTTGCGGCCGTCGTTCGGCCGGGTCAGCCGTTATGGGGCGATGACCCTGAGCTGGACGATGGACAAGCTCGGTCCGCTGTGCAGGACCGCGGAGGATTGCGCGGTCGTTCTCCACACCATCCAGGGGCCGGACGGACGTGATAATACCGTCCTCGATCTTCCCTTCGCCTGGGACGCGCGTCGCGACGTCCGGAAGCTCCGCGTCGGCTACCTCAAGTCCGATATCGAGCGGGACATCCCGGACGACCCGAAGAATCCGGAACGCGTCCGGAGGATGAAAGAAGGGCAGGCGTTCAACAAGGCCTCGCTCGAGATCATGCGCGGGCTCGGCATAGGCCTCGCCCCGGTCGAACTTCCGAAAATGGGCTCCGGGCCGATGGATTTTCTGCTGACGACGGAAGGCGCGGCCGCTTTCGATGACCTCGTGCGCAGCGATAAGCTCGACCTGATGTCGGCCGAGCCGGAGCGAAGCGCCTGGGTCGGCTCCTTCCGCCTCCACGAATTTGTTCCGGCCGTTCAATACATCCAGGCTAATAGGGCCCGCTACAGGCTCATGGAGGCCTACCGCGAATTTTTCAAAGATCTGGACGTCCTTATCGGGAGCGCTTTGGGGCCGACGAACCTGACCGGCCATCCTGAGATCACCTTCCCGCAGGGGTTCGACTCCAAGGGACAGCCGGCTGCGCTCCGGCTGACGGGGAAGCTCTTCGGCGAGGCCGATATCCTGCTCCTGGCCCATGCCTTCCAGCAGAGGACGGACTTCCACCTTAAGCGGCCGAAGCTCGGATGAGCCGCGGAAGGGACCATGAGCGAATTCCTGAAGAAACTGAGCAAATCCCTGGGCCTGAGCTATACATGGTGGCATTGGAGATGGCTCAATTTCAAGAAACGCTGGGCGGGTCTCTTCTCCGCGGATACGAATGTCATCCGCCATCTCAGGTCCGGTCAGAAGATGTGCCGGAAATGCGGAGCTCTGGCCGGCGCGGACGAACGGCGATGTTCCGTCTGCGGCTCCAAGCTGCCGACGGCGGCCGGGAACTTCTTCTATAAGGTTCTAGGGCTCATTACGCCCGGCGTCTCACCCGTCACCGCCGCCCTGACGGCGGTCATGGGGGTAAACTTCATCCTCCAGATCGTGTCTTCGGGCGGGACGGCGCTCCTATCCCCGGGGCTGGACTCGCTCATCCGGGCCGGCGCACTGGATTCACGACTTGTGGCCTCGGGCGAGTGGTGGAGGCTTCTGACGTGCGTCTTCGTCCATATCGGCGCCGTCCATATCCTCTTCAACATCTATGCGTTCCTCAGCGTTTCGAGCTTCCTCGAATCGGAGATCGGACCCGCCCGCTACCTGACGCTTTTTCTCTTTTCGGGGGTTTGCGGCTCGGCGGCATCCTACCTGCTCCATGCGCGCGTCGTGTCGGCCGGCGCTTCGGGGGCTATCTTCGGCCTGATCGGATTCGCCATCCCCTATTTCCGCCGTCTGGGAAGCGATCGAGGACGGGATGTCCGGAGCTTCATGACCCGCTGGGCTCTCTACGCGTTCTTTTTCGGTCTTCTTGTCCGGGCTGACAACTATGCCCATGCCGGGGGGTTCGCGGCCGGCTTCCTCCTGGGCTCGCTCATGGAGATCCGGGAAGATGAGAAACGGCGGCGGGACCCGCTCTGGAGGATCGCGGCGGGCTTTATGGCCTTGGCCCTTGTCGCGAGCTTTGTGCTTCTCCTGAGATCGCGATAGCCCGCCAGACCGCGGCCCCGGACCTCTAATAAAACTCTTAGTTGACAAGATGAGATGACCAAAGTATAATATCGGTCATAAGTCATCATGAGACAAATAGCCAAGCGCCCGGATATCCGCGACCTGATCCTCGACGCCGTTGACGCCCTCCTAGCCAACTACGGATATGGCAAGATGACAGTCGAGGACGTTGCCAAGCAGGTTGGCATCGGCAAGGGCACGATCTACCTCCATTTTCCCTCAAAAGAAGAGCTGGTGCTGGCCCATATCGACCGCATCGCCGAGACGGTCATCCGCAAGCTCCAGGAGTTGGCCGGCTCGTCTGACTCCATCGACAGACGCCTCCGCCGCATGCTCGTTCTCCGCGTCCTTCAGCGATTCGACAGCGTCGCCCATTATTCCCAGAACCTCGGCGACTTGCTGTCGTCGGTCCGGGCGCCCCTTCTCGTACGCCGCCAGGCTTATTTCGAGAAGGAGGCGGCCGTTTTTGAGGGCCTCCTCCGCGAAGAGGCGAGGCTCGGGTCGCTCGATTGCCCAGATCCCCGGACGACCTCGCTCGTCCTTATCCAAAGCACGAATTCCCTCCTCCCGTTCAACCTTTCGGCCCGCGAGCTCGGGCGCCGGGAAGAGCTGGAGGACCAGGTCGGCCGCATCGCCGATCTTTTGATCAAAGGGCTCCTGCCGTCCTTGTCGCGCCCGGCCAGCTGGACGCGGTGAACGGAAAAGGCTTTTACCGAGTTTGAGGAGGTTCAAAATGTCCAAAGCTCTCCGTCTGGTACTGATCGTCACCGCGATCCTCATCCTCCTATTCACGGCGCTTTTGGCCCAGGAAACCCAGGCGCCGACGCTCGACGCGGCGAAGAAGCAGGCCATCGTGGACGAGATCGCGACGCTCTTCAACAAGAACTACATCTTCGCCGAAACAGCCAAGAAGGTCGAGGAGGCGCTCCGCGCCAAGCTCGCGGCCGGCGATTTCGACCAGCTCGCCGCCGCCCCGGATTTCGCCAGGGCCGTTGCCGCGGTCATCCTCGATGTCAGCAAGGACCGCCACACCGGCTTCGCCTATAACCCCGAGACCGCCGGGAATCTCAGGCGCCTCGACAGCCGCAGTGAAGACGAGGTGAAGAGGGAGCGCGAGCGTGAACGCCTCCTCCACGAGCGAGAGAACTTCGGCTTCCGCAAGGTTGAACGTCTGGCCGGCAACATCGGCTACCTCGATTTCCGCGTCTTCGATTCTCCCGATCTCGGCGGTCCCACGGCCATCGCCGCCTTGAACTTCCTAGCCTACTGCGACGCGGTCATCGTCGATCTGCGCCAGAACGGCGGCGGGGACACGGCCGGGATCCAGCTCATCTGCTCCTACTTCTTCGACCAGCCCGTCCACCTCAACGATATCTACATCCGGTCCACGGACCAGACGGAGAATTATTGGGCCCTGCCTTATGTCCCCGGCCCGAAGCCTTCCGGGGCCGACCTCTACATCCTGACGAGCGCCCGCACCTTCTCGGGGGCGGAGGAGTTCTCCTACAACATGCAAAACCTGAAGAGGGGAACCGTGATCGGGGAGACGACAGGCGGCGGCGCCCACCCGACGGACATGAAGATCGTCCAGAACGACTACGTCCTCCGCGTGCCCTTCGCCCGGGCCATCAACCCGGTCTCCAAGACGAACTGGGAGGGGACCGGGGTCAAGCCCGATGTCGCCGTTCCGGCCGCCGAGGCCTTCGACCGCGCGTATGCTCTGGCCGTCGAGAAGCTTGCCGGCAAAGCGACCGACCCCGACCGGAAAGCCGAGTATGAGTGGATCCTCGCCGGGGAGAAGGCCAAGCAGAACCCGCCCCGCGTCGATGCGAAGACCCTGAAGACCTACGCCGGCGAGTACGGCGAACGCACGGTCGTCTTCGAGAACGGGACCCTTTATTACCGGCGCACGGGCCCGAGATACCGGCTCGTCCCCCTGACCGCGACGCTCTTCGCCCTCGACGGCCTGGACAATTTCCGGATCGAGTTCGTGATCAAGGACGGGAAGGCCGTCGAGCTCATCGGCCTCTACGACGACGGCGAGCGCCAGCCCTCGCCGCGGACGAAATGATCGTGTCTTGGAGGAGCCGCTAGGTCCGGCTTCGTTCGAAGAGCTCGAGGCCGACGAAGACCATTGCGGCCATGGCCGAGACGAGCGCGCTGTAGCGATGGAACTCGAACATGAACCTCTGGCCCCCGGTGCGCAGCAGCGGCAGCATGGGCAGGAGTGCGGATAGCGTCAGAAGGAATCCGGCCGCGGCGAAGAGCCAAAAAGCCCAGAGCTTGACCCGGGCCGGGGTGATGCC
>Ga0075524_10000486_pt1 | contig 10176 bp, 8 predicted proteins | sample NGEPerone_FD_76826 | JGI IMG/M metagenome (GOLD analysis project Ga0075524, IMG submission 76826) | Arctic peat soil microbial communities from the Barrow Environmental Observatory site, Barrow, Alaska, USA - NGEE Permafrost154B-one | ecosystem: Environmental > Terrestrial > Soil > Wetlands >...
GTCTGCGGTGCGATATCAAGGACCATCACTAATATGCCGACCCCGAACTTCACGCGCGTACCGGGAGACCGCTTGCTTACGCGCGCGGCTCTGATTGGAGCAAGGTTGCAGAACTTCACGTGTGTACCGGGAGACCGCTTGCTTACGCGCGCGGCTCCGATTGGAGAGCGCAAGAGCGCGACCAGGGGGTCGCGCGCGGACGAGGGCGTCCGCCCCACTTTGGAAGTAGGGGGAGAACTCCATGCCTGAAAACATTTCCATTCGAATCGACGGGGAGTACGTCCCCGCCCAGGACGGGCAGACCATCCTCGAAGTGGCCCGCGCGGGAAACAAATACATCCCGACGCTCTGCTGGCTGGCCGGCATTTCCTCGGTGGGCGCCTGCCGCCTATGCATCGTGGAGGTCTCCGGTGTGGGCCGGCTCTTGCCCGCCTGCACCACTCCGGTACAGGACGGCATGAGTGTCACCACCAACTCCGAGAAACTGACGCAGTACCGGAGGATTGCGATCGAGTTCCTTTTCAGCGAACGCAATCACCGGTGCGCCGTCTGCGTTTCCAACAACCATTGCGAATTGCAATCGATGGCGCAGCGCCTGGGGGTGACCAGCGTGCGCTATCCGTACGCGTACCCGAAGCTCGCGGTGGACTTGTCTCATCCGCGCTTTGTGCTGGACCACAACCGTTGCATCCTGTGCACGCGTTGCGTTCGGGTATGCACGGAGGTGGAAGGCGCGCACGTCTGGGACGTCAGTTCGCGCGGCATCCGCAGCATGATTGTCTGCGACATGAACCGCCCGTGGGCGCAATCCTCGAGTTGCACCAACTGCGGCAAGTGCGTGGAGGTCTGCCCCACCGGGGCGCTGGCGGAGAAGGGGTTCGCGGTGGAGGAGATGGTGAAACAGGATCGCAACGTATCGCGCCTGACCGCCAGGCGGGGAGGTCATTCATGAAGAAGGTCCGGCTTGCCACGGTGTGGCTGGACGGCTGTTCCGGCTGCCACATGTCGCTGCTCGATATCGATGAAGCCATTGTGGCGATCGCCAAGCGGGTAGATGTGGTGTACGGCCCGCTGGTGGATGCGCAGGAGTTTCCCAAGGCGGTGGACGTGACGCTGATCGAAGGCGCGGTGAGTTCGCAGGACGATCTGGAGAAGGTGCACACCATCCGCCGGTGGAGCAAGCTGGTGGTGGCGCTGGGCGATTGCGCGGTGACGGGCAACGTGCCGGCGATGCGCAACTCGCACCCGGCGCGCAAAATGCTGGAGCGCATCTATGTGGAAGGCGCACAGGCAACCAAGGGAGTCCCCGTCGATGGAGTCCCCGCGCTCTTGCGCCAGGCCGTGCCGGTCCACGAAGTGATCAAGGTGGACCTGTATATCCCCGGCTGTCCTCCAACGCCCGCCGCGATCGCCTACGCGCTGGGAGAGTTGGTGGAGGGCCGCATGCCGGAACTGGCATCGAAAGTGAAATTCGGGTAGGAGCCATGCCATGAGAAAACTCGTCATCGACCCCGTCACGCGCATCGAAGGGCACGCCAAGATCGATATCTACCTGGACGATGCAGGGCACGTCACCGACACCCACTTTCACGTGACCCAGGTGCGCGGTTTCGAAAAGTTTACCGAAGGCCGGCCATATTATGAGATGCCTTCGATCACGGCGCGCATTTGCGGCATCTGCCCGGTGAGCCATCTGCTGGCGTCGGCCAAAGCCTGCGACGCGATCATGGCCGTGGCCCCGCCGCCCGCCGCGGTAAAACTGCGCGAGCTGATTCACTGCGCGCAGTTCGTACAGAGCCACGCTTTGAGCTTCTTCCACCTCTCCGCGCCCGACCTGCTGCTGGGCTTCGACAGCGATCCGGCGCACCGCAACATTTTCGGCCTGATCGACGAGAATCCGGAGATGGCGCGCGCCGGCGTGGCGCTGCGCAAGTTCGGCCAGGAGATCATACAGGGACTGGCGCAAGAGCGCGTGCATCCCTCGTGGATCGTCCCTGGCGGCGTCAATGCCCCGCTCGAAATTGCGGTGCGCGACCGCATCCTCGCCGGACTGCCGGCGGCGCGCGCGCTGGCCGAGCGCACGCTCGCGTTTTTCAAAACCGTACTCGATCGATTTGAGGAGGAGATCGCCAATTTCGGTTCCGCGCCCACGATGTACGCTGGGTTGGTGGACGCGGGCGGCGGCCTGCAATGGTACGACGGACTGCTGAAATTCCGGGACGCCGAGGGCGCCACGGTGGCCAGCGATATCCACGCGCGCGACTACGCCCAGTACATCGGCGAGGCCTCGCTGCGCGATTCCTACCTCAAGGCGCCTTACTACAAGCCCATCGGCTACCCCGGCGGCGTCTACCGGGTGGGCCCGCTGGCGCGGCTGAATGTGGTGGACATGTGCGGCACTCCGGTGGCCGATCGCGAACTGGCCGAGTTCCGCCAGCGCGCGGGCCCGATGGTCCACAGCGCGTTCCACTACCACTACGCGCGCCTGATCGAACTCGTGCACGGCTTAGAGAAGATCGAACTGCTGCTGGGGGATCCCGAGATCCTGAGCAAGCATGTGCGGTCGCGGGCGAGTGTGAACTCGCTCGAAGGCGTGGGGATGATCGAAGCGCCGCGCGGCGTGTTGCTGCATCACTATAAGGTGGATGAAGAGGGCGCCATCAAATGGGTGAACCTGATCGTGGCGACGGGTCACAATAACCTGGCGATCAACGCAAGCGTGAAGCAGGTGGCGCAGCACTTCATCGACGGCGAGCATTTCAAGGAAGGCATGTTGAATCGGGTGTCGGCGGTAGTGCGCGCATACGACCCGTGCCTGAGCTGCTCGACTCACGCCAACGGCATGCCGGCGCTGGAACTGGTGCTGCGGGGGCCGGACGGGCGGGTGATTTCGGTTAGTCACTGACTCCGGGAGTTCGTGGAATCTGAAGGATGAGATTCAACGCAGAGACGCAGAGAACGCAGAGATAAGCGCAGAGAACACACGGAACCAGCCGGATCGGTTTTCTGTTCGGTTTTCTCTGCGGCTTCCTCTGCGTTCTCTGCGTCTCTGCGTTGAAGAGAATTTCTCGAAGCGCGATGCTGTCCACGATTAGAATAGAGAATTGATTCCCCTTATCGAACTGGAAAACGTGACGGTACGGCGCGAGGAGCGGATTGCGCTGGACTGTGTCACGCTCTCGGTCGCTCAGGGCGAGCATCTGGCTATCCTGGGGCCCAACGGGTGCGGCAAGTCGACGCTGATCAAGCTGATCTCGCGCGACCTGTACCCCGTACTGAAAGCCGAACCCTGGGCGCTGCGCATTCTGGGGCGCGACAAGTGGCGCCTCTTCGACCTGCGGCATCACCTCGGGATCGTATCCAACGACTGGATGCAGATGTGCACGCGCGACTACTCGGGCTACGAAATCGCGCTCTCCGGGTTTTTCGGCAGCGTGGGCATATGGCCGCACCACCCGGTGACGGGGGAGATGGAGCGCAAGACGCGCGAGGTGATGGAACTGCTCGAGATTTCGCACCTGGCGGCGCGCCATACCAATGAAATGTCGAGCGGCGAGGCGCGCCGCATCCTGATCGCCCGGGCACTGGTGCACGATCCGCGGGCGCTGGTGCTGGACGAACCCACCACCAGCCTGGATTTACGCGCCACATGGGAACTGCGCGAAGTGCTGCGCAAACTGGCGCGCAACGGCATCAGCATCCTGATGGTGACGCACCACCTGCCGGACATCATCCCGGAGATGCGGCGCGTGGTGCTGATCCGCGAGGGCCGCGTGGTGCTGGATGGCCCCAAGGAGCGGGTGCTGGAGGCGGGCGCGCTGGGCGGGTTGTTCGGCGTTCCGGTGGAAGTGCTGGAGCGCGGCGGGTACTACCACGTGCTGTAGGACAGGCCTCCTGGCCTGTCCTCGACAGGCCAGGAGGCCTGTCCCACTTCCTGTTAAAATCATTGCCAACCACCATGAGCAATCCGACCAAGAAGGGCCTCTTCGTAGGCGATGACGGAAAGAACCTGATGTTCACGTTCATCCTGGTGAGCTCGTTGTTTCTCCTTTGGGGATTCTGCAACGGGATGATCGACGTGATGGACAAGCACTTCCAGGAGGAACTGGGGCTCAACAAATCGCAGTCCGCCTGGGTGCAGTTCGCGCACTACCTGGGCTACTTCCTGATGTCGATGCCGGCGGGGTGGCTGGCGAGCAAACTGGGATATAAGGGCGGGATCATCACGGGGCTGCTGATTGTCGCCGCCGGCGGATTCTGGTTCATCCCGGCGACGCATATCAATGCCATGGTGCACGAAGGAACGGTATCCCCCACCACCGCGTTTGTGGCCTTCCTGGCGGGCGTATGCCTGATCGCCACCGGCCTGACGTTTCTGGAGACGATCGCCAATCCATACACGACGGTGCTGGGCCCCAAAACCTACGCGGCCACGCGCATCAATCTGGCGCAATCCTGCAACGGCGTCGGCTGGATATTCGGCCCGGTCGTGGGCAGCATGTTTTTCTATTCGACGAACGCCGCGGGGAAGAGCACTGGCAGCGAGACGCTTTACATTCCCTACGTGGGAGTGGCCGTGGTGGTGATCGTGATCGCGGTGATTTTTTACTTTGCCAACGTGCCGGACATCAAGTCGCAGGATGACTACCACCTGGAAGACGCCGCTCCGGGGATTTCGCATTCCATCTGGTCGCACCCGCATTTTGTGATGGCGGTGGCGGCGCAGTTCTTCTACGTGGCGGCGCAGGCCGGCATTTTCAGTTTCTTCATCAACTACATGACGGCGGAAGTTCCCGCCATTCCCGCGTCCTGGAATTCGGGCTTGAACAACCTGGCCGCCCATTCCGGCTGGCTGCACAAGTGGCTGCTGGGTTGGTTCGAGACCGGCAAGACCGGCGTGCTCGGGGTCAGCAACAAAGGCGCTGCGAATCTGGCGTCGCTGGGCTCTTTGTGTTTCCTGGTGGGGCGATTTACGGGCGCCGGCATCGTGAAGAAATTCCCCGCGCACAAGGTTCTCGGTCTGTACGCGTTGGCGAACGTGGCCACCATGCTGCTGATCTTCTGCAAGCTGGGCTGGCTGAGTGTGCTTTGCGTGTTCCTGAGCTACTTCTTCATGTCCATCATGTTCCCGACCATCTTTGCGTTGGGGATTTTCGGCCTGGGCGCGCGGGCGAAAAAGGCATCGGCCTTTATCGTCATGGCAATCATGGGCGGCGCCATCCTGCCCAAACTGATGGGCGCCGTCGCCGACAAATGGGATATGTCGCGCGGCTTTATCGTGCCGATGTTCTGCTTCGCGTTTGTTGCCTTCTACGGCTTCAACTGGTCGAAGTTCAGCAACGCGGAGTCGTTGGACGGAGTGAGGATCGGGGGCGGGCACTAACTCTTTGAGTAAGTCGGCCGCCTTATACACGCGATCCAGCGCTTCCACGATGCCGCGCACATCGACGTGGACCGCGCGGGCCTGTTCGTCGCTGTAGAGGTAAGTCACGGGGAGGCTTTCCAGATTGCCGTCGAAGGTGACGACGACGAGCCCGCCGCGCTGGTTGATGGCGGCGCTGCCGTAGTCGCCCGTGTATCGCTACGATTTCACGCCCATCGGTGAGACCGAACCCGCGATCCACAAGGACGTCACCTACGAGCTGGAGCAGTATCCCGAGGACAAAACCGAGAAGGACCTGGAAAAGCACTGCGCCCCCGCCATTCGCGGCCACATGAAGGATATGTTGAACGCTATCGCCACCGGGTGCGGATATCGAGCAAGGTCATAACTCCACCGCGAGCTGCATTCTGGCCAATCTGTCGATGAAGCTGGGGCGCACGCTCGCCTGGGACGAAAAGGCGGGGCGCGTGACCGGCGGCGACGAGGCCAACCGCCTGCTGCTGCGCCCCTATCGCAATCCGTGGGTCCATCCAGCGCCGGCGAACGTGTGACCGGCCGATCCATGCTGGGACTGCTGCTGTGCGCGGGCGTGCTCTTCCTCGCCCTAGCGTACGGCGCGGACCCGCCCGGTCCGCTGCGCGCCGGGGGCTTCCGCCACTACGTGGACGTGTTGAACCAGAGCGATCCCGAAACCGTCAACGGCGGCATTCCCAACGCCGAAGCCTGGGCGCGGATATTGTCAGGCGTACATCCCGCCCAAGCAGAAGCCGGCTCCTTCATTGGCGTGCACCGGCCCGTCAGTCTCCGGATCCTCGCGAGTCCGAACTGCGCCTCCGAGTTGTGCCTGTCGATGGCCAGGGCTTTCCGGTATTGCCTTTCCGCCTCGGCTGCATTCCCCGTCGATTCGTACCAGAGCCCCAACGCGCTGCGGGCGGCAGTATCACGAGGGCCAAGCTGCACGGCCCTTTGCAGCGCCACGCCAGCCTCTTGCGTTCTTCCCATTTCGCCGTACAGCAGGCCGATCCACTGAGAGACGGTCGAGTTATCTACAATTTTGGAAGCTCGCTGCAACCGCTTGAGCGCGTCTTCCCGGCTTCCCATGCACTCCAATACCCTTCCCCAAGCGACTTCGATGAAAAAGTCGTGCGGCATCAATCGCTCGCCCCGTTCAAGATACGGTATAGCATCGGCGCAACGGTTGTCGGCGATCAGGATATCCGCCAGATGCGCGTATGGCCGGCCCTTGCTTTTGGACTCCAGCGCTGCCATCGCCCACAACTGCTCCGGCGTGGCCCACAATTGGTTGCGCTCAAAGCAAAGCAGAGCGAAGATCACCAGCGTTATTGCAATTAGCAAGACGACACTCTTGGGCCGCCGCACGCGGTTCGCGAACTCGCACCCAACCAAGATGAGACCGACCATCGGTAAGTAGAGCCGTCGCTCCACCAATGGGTCCGCGATTGGGATGATTGACGAGGTCGGAGCGAGCAGGATCAGAAACATGAGAAACCCGAAGCAGGCTAGCGAATAGCGTTGTCGGAACACAACTGCCACGCCGACCAGCGCCCCCAGTAGTGCCAGATAGAAGATTGCACCGTGCTCGGTAATCGTGTGGGAGATTGGAAAATCATGATCCAGAGACTGGCCGAGGGGGATCACGGCCAGTCGAACATACGCGAAAATCGCCCGCGCTTGCGTGAATGCATACTGATACCAAGTGAATTCCTTGAACGAAAAGCCCGCCGATTCGGCGCCCGTCAGCACGCGGGCGACTAGCATTCCCGCAACACCAACAGCCGGAGCCATCAGGAGGTATAGCCTATGGTTTCGGCGAAAGCCTTCGGTGGAGAACGCCCGCGGCCAAGAGAGATCGGTGAGTAGCAGAATTCCGGCGAACCCGACCGCGTTTTCTTTCGTGGCAGCCCCCATGCCGAATAGCGCGAGAACGATCAGAGATCGCTTCCACGATATGGCCTCGGGATACCGGCCCAGGAACACGACGTACGTCAGCAGCATGAAAAGCGCTGCCAAACTTTCCGAACGGCCTGCTATGTAACTCACGGACTCCGTCGCGATCGGATGGACGAGAAATACCGCCGCGCCGACCACGGCAGCCGCCTGGCGCTTCGCCCTCTCCCACCCGGCAAGCGACAGCAAACGAAACAGCACCATGAACACGAGACCAGTGTTGATCGCATGAATGAGCAGGTTGAGCACGTGATAGCTGTAAGGGTCCTGGCCCGATATGCTGTAATTCAGCCAATACGAGAACATCAGGAGCGGACGGACGCCGCCGACCCAGACCGACAGAGAGTCGTCCTGGATTCCACGTCGAAACGGAAGTCCCTCGTCATCGAACACGAACCGTCCGTTCAATGCCGAAGAGTAGAGCGCCGCGCCAATCACAAACGCGGCCAGAACCACGCAGAGCACGTGCCAGAGTGGCAATTCCCCACCCCACGTGAACGAATTCGTCTCGGCGAGCGTTTCCGGTTTACGGCGATCCATAGGCCCAAAGGAAGAACAGCACCGAATATCTTTTGAGGCTAGCGGCCAACACCGCGCCACGGCGCGGTGAGACGCCTATTTGACGAGTGTATCAGTAATCGAATTCACGCGGAGGGTGGTAGATCGGGCCTTGGCGAGCTTCTCCTGTTTGTCAGGTTTCGTACAAGGCCGATGGCATTGGAAGGTCTAGAGCGGGCCGGCTCTTCTTGTCCGGCACCTAACTCTTTGAGTAAGTCGGCCGCCTTATAGACGCGATCCAGGGCTTCCACGATGCCGCGCACATCGACGTGGACCGCGCGGGCCTGTTCGTCGCTGTAGAGGTACGTCACGGGGAGGCTCTCCAGATTGCCGTCGAAGGTGACGCCGACGAGCTCGCCGCGCTGGTTGATGGCGGCGCTACCGTAGTCGCCGCCGCCGATATCGGCGGTGCTCACGAAGTTGAGCGGCGTCACGGGATTCAGCGTCTCGCGGGCGTCGATCCAGCGTTGGGGCACCTGCCACGGGCCTTCGTTGTCCTTGCGGTAGTAGAGGCCGCTGAAGGTGGCGGCGTAGGGCTGGGCAACGGCGGCGCGGTCGGTATAGCCCTTGACCACGCCGAACTCGACGCGCGGGGTGCCGGTGCCATCGGGGTAATCGGCGGCGCCGAACAGTTTGAGGCGGAACTGGGCGATCTTTTCGGTGGCCGAGACTTCGAGCGTGCCGATGATGTCGTCATGCTGTTTGCGCAGGCGCAGCGCGGGGGCATCGATGGCGGCGGCGAGCGCGATTACCGGGTCTCCCGATTTGAGGGCCGCGTCGCGATTGGCGGCCAGGCTCTTGCGCCCGGCGGCATCCTTCAGTTTGCTGGCCTTCACCATTCTTTCCGCCGCCACAGCGGGAGTGGCGCCAGCCAGGATCGGCTTGAGCGGCAACTCCTTCTCACCCAGGCCCAGGCCGGCCAACTCCGTCAGGTACTGGGTGAGCATCATGGTCTCCAGCTCCGCGTTGACGGCGTCGCCGGAATCGTCGAGCGGTTCGGAGCGGACGATCTGGCGGGCCATGCGGAAGAGGCGCGATCCAGGCGCGGCGGAACCTTCCAGGATCTCGTACGGCTTGTCGAGCGGCCGCCACTTACGGTAGGCGGCGGTGATCTCGTCCCACACCTTGCCGGCTTCGGCGCCGAGTTTGGCATTGCCCTCGACGGCGCGGCGGATCTTGCCTTCGAAGGCGGTCTTGCGCGTCACCAGCCGGTCGTCGCGCAGGCCGATCAGCTTGCCGGCGTCGGTTTTGTACTCGGTGAGCAGGCGGCTGAGAGTGGACTGCGCGGCGCGCAAGTTGTCAACACTAGAGGCGGCGAAGGCGTTCAACTGCTGGACGCGGGGTTGCAGGCGGGTGAGGCGCAGGGGGAGCGCGGTGTCGCGCAGAAAGGTGAGTTGCGAGGCGGTGGAGAGGCGTCCGGTGGGGCCGGGATTGCCGCCGAGGAACACCAGGTCGCCATCCTTAGCTCCTTCCACGCTCCACTTCAGGTAGCCCGGAGTGGCGGCCGGTTTGCCGTTTTCGTAGGCGCGCAGAAACGCGATATTGAGGCCGTAGCGGAGATAGGAGATGCTGTCGCGCTCGCGGCCGAAGAAGGCGATAGCGTATTCCGGAGCGAAGACCAGGCGCAGGTCGCCGTAGCGGCGGTACTGGTAAAGATCGTAGCGCCCGCCGGAAAACAGGCGGACCACGGAGCAGACATTACCGGATTTGGCAGCGCACTCCTTTTCGATGCGGGTGATGGAGGCGTTGCGCAGGGCGAGCGTGGCGCCGGCGGCTTTGACGGGCTCGCTCGCGTCTTCGATCTTCAGGAGGACGCTGGCTTCCATGCCGGGGCATGGCAGTTCCGCCGCTTGGCCGGCCGCCTGGAACCCGTCGCGAAAGTAATCGTGCTGGGGGGTGCTGAGGCCGGACAGGCAGTCCGCCGCCAACTGGCGGGTAGTAAGGAGCAAGCCCGTGGGCGAGACGAAAGAGCCCGAGCCGCCGGCCAGTTTTACGGAGGCCAGGCGGAGGCGATCCAGAAACGCGGGCTCGACCTCAAAAGCGTGCTTCTGTTTTACGGTATCTTTGGGGAATTGGTTGTATGGCCACAAGCCTTCACCGGCGATTGCCGGGATGGCCCACAGGCAGGCGATCAGGAATGATTTCAATCTCACGACAGGCTGATTCTCGTTGATCGGCGTACCGCAGGTCAAGGGAAAACCACCGCGGGGAGTGGGCTCCGAACCCGGGGACAGACAGGACTGGCAGCGAATTTCCGGCAAAATGCG
>Ga0075524_10000487_pt1 | contig 10175 bp, 7 predicted proteins | sample NGEPerone_FD_76826 | JGI IMG/M metagenome (GOLD analysis project Ga0075524, IMG submission 76826) | Arctic peat soil microbial communities from the Barrow Environmental Observatory site, Barrow, Alaska, USA - NGEE Permafrost154B-one | ecosystem: Environmental > Terrestrial > Soil > Wetlands >...
GGTCGGCGCGGATGCCGCAGTGGTTGAGCAGGGTGTTCCCCTTGCCCGGCGCCCCGTAGCCGACGACCGAGAGTCCCCGGCGCGAGCAGTCGACCAGGAAGCTCACGATGTCGTCGCGCACCGTTGCGGCCTTGGCCGCGAACCCCGCATGCCCCGCGACCGTGTCCAGCCCGGCCGCCGCCTACTCGGCGAGCACCCGGTGCACCGCGGCCGACGGCTCCGGAGCGTGCTCGCTCGGCGCCGACCATGTGCGCAACGACCCGCCGTGGCTGGTCAGCTCCTCGACGTCGACCACCGTCAACCCGGCCGCGAGGAGCACGCGCTGCGTGGTGAGCAATGACAGGTACGAGAAGTGCTCGTGGTAGATGGTGTCGTACTCGTTGCCCTCGATCAGCCGCAGCAGGTGCGGGATCTCGATGCTCACGCGCCCGCCGTCGGCGACCAACGCTCGCAGTCCCTTGGCGAAGTCGACGATGTCCGGCACATGTGCGAACACGTTGTTGGCCACGACGAGGTCGGCCCGCCCATGCTGCGCCGCGATCTCCTCGGCGGTCTGCTCGCCGAGGAACTGCACGACCGTCTCGATGCCGTTGTCGATGGCGACCTGGGCCACGTTTGCGGCCGGCTCGACCCCGAGGCACCGGATCCCCCGCGCCTGCACGTGCTGGAGCAGGTAGCCGTCGTTGCTGGCGATCTCGATGACGAACGAGTCGGGTCCGAGCTCGAGTCGTCCGGCGGCGCCGTCGACGAACCGGCGCGCATGCTCGACCCACGAGTCGGAGTACGAGGAGAAGTAGGCGTAGTCGCTGAAGATCTCCTCCGCCGGGATGTACTCGGGCAGCTGGACGAGCAGGCACTGCCCGCACACCCGCACGTGCAACGGGTAGAAGCTCTCGCGCTGGTCGAGCTGGTCGGCGGTGAGGTAGCTCTCGCACGGCGGCGACATCCCGAGGTCGACGAACGTGCGCTCCAGCGGTGTGCCGCACAGCCGGCACGTGGGCACGGCCATCAGGCGACCGTCCCTGCCGGCGCTGGCGACGTGACCCGGAGCGTCCCGAGATCGAACCTGCCTGCGCCCGCCAGCTGCTGGATGCGGGCGAGCCGGACGAAGCGCGGCCCCTCGAAGTCCTCGGCGGTCAGCCCACGCTCGGTCGCGTCTCGCCAGATCTCCCGGATGCCGTCCGCTACCGTCCACTTGGGTTCGAAGGCCGGCAGCTGGGTACGGATCTTGGTGAAGTCCACCCGGTAGTCGCGGGTGTCCGGACCGGCACCAGGCGCGAAGGAGACCGGGGCGGCCGTGATCCGGCTGACCTGCTCGGCCACCGTCCGGACCTGCATGACGTCCTCGTCCCGTCCCACGTTGAACGCCTGGTCGTGCACCACCTCCCGCGGCGCCTCGAGCGCTGCGAGGAACGCCCGCGAGATGTCCTCGACGTGCACCAGCGGGCGCCACGGGCTCCCGTCCGACTGCAGTCTCACCTCGCCTCGCGTGTATGCGGTGCCGGTGAGGTTGTTCACCACGATGTCCGCGCGCAGCCGGGGCGAGGAGCCGTACGCGGTGGCGTTGCGCAGGTAGGTCGGGCTGAAGGCGTGGTCGGCGAGCCTGGAGATGCCCTCCTCCGCCAGGACCTTGCTCTCGCCGTAGGGTGTCACCGGCCGGAAGGGGCTCTGCTCGGTGACCGCGCTGGCGCCGCCGGCGCCGTACAGGGAGCAGGACGAGGAGAAGAGGAACCGGGGAACGCCCGCGGCCTTCGCCTGGGCGGCCACGTGCACCGCGGCACGGGCGTTCACCGCGTACGTCGCGTCGGGGTTGAGGTGACCGAGTGGGTCGTTGGAGATCGCGGCGAGGTGGACGACGGCGTCGAACCCCTCAAGGTCCTCGGGGCGCACGTCGCGGATGTCGCCGGTCCGCTGCTCGTAGCCGGCGACCGCGGGGCCGAAGTCGCACCCGTCGTACCAGCCGGCGTCGAGGCCGACCACGTCGTGACCTGCCCGCTGCAGGAACGGTGCGAGCACCGCACCGATGTAGCCACGGTCTCCGTCGATCAGCACGCGCATCGAGGTCGTCCTTCGAGGTCGGGGAGGATCAGGGTACGCCGCGAAGGCTCACCGACGTTCGCCGCGACGAACCTATGCACTCCTCGGCCCGACGGCAGCCCTCATTCGGGTGATCCGTGCTGGGTGAAGTTCTGGTCGGTCGGCGGAGGCTGCCCTTGCCATGGGAGACAATCACGGCCATGAGGGTGCTCCGGGTGTCCCACAGCGCCGTCGTCGACGCGTGGCGCGAGCGCGAACGCGTCCTGCGCAGCCAGGGTCTTCGGGTGCGCATCCTGTCCGCGCGCACCTGGGACGAGGGTGGCCGGAGTGTCCGCCTCGTGGCCCGGCCCGGTGAGGATGTCCAAGGGGTACGCACCTTCGGACGGCACCCGGCCCTGTTCCTCTTCGACCCTCGGCCGCTCTGGCGCGCCCTGGGAGAGGAGTGGGACGTCCTCGACGTGCACGAGGAGCCGTACGCCCTTGCCACCGCGGAGGTGCTCGCCCTGCGGCGCCTCCGGCGGGCACTGAGCGGGGGCCAGCATGCCGCTGCGCCCTACATCCTCTACTCCGCCCAGAACATCGCGAAGCGGTACCCGGTGCCGTTCCGCTGGCTGGAGCGCCGGGCACTGCGGGGCGCGTCCGCGATCTCGGTGTGCAACGAGGACGCGGGGCGGATCGCCCGCGCCAAGGGCCTGCGCGGGCGCGTCGAGGTCATCCCGCTCGGGTTCGACCCTGCCCTCTTCCGCCCCGGCACGTCGGAGCCGCCCTCGGCCGAGTGCGGTCCGGGCGCCGGGGCGGGCGCCGGGCTCGGGCCGGTCCGGGTCGGGTACGCCGGACGGCTGGCCCGGCACAAGGGCGTCCACGTCCTGCTCGACGCCGTCGCCGGCGATCCGCGGATCCGGGTGGCGTTCGCCGGCGCGGGGCCGGACGAGGCGGTGCTGCGCGAACGCGCCCGGCCGCTGGGCGACCGGGTCGAGTTCCTCGGTCCCCTCGACACGGAGGACCTCCCGGCCTTCTACCGGAGCGTCGACGTGCTCGCCGTCCCCTCGATCGCCACCCCCGGGTGGGTCGAGCAGTTCGGCAGGGTCGCCGTTGAGGCGATGGCGTGCGGTACCCCCGTCGTGGCGAGCGAGACCGGTGCCCTGCCGGACGTCGTCGGCGGCGCCGGCCTCCTCGTAGCGCCCGACGACCCCGAGGCGCTCCGCGCGGCGCTGGTCACGCTGGGCACCGATCCCGCCCTGCGCGACCGCCTCGGACGACTCGGGCTCGCCCGCGCCGCGACGTCGACCTGGCAGGCCGTGGCCGAGCGCTACCGCAGGATGTACGAGGAGATCGCACCGCGGCGACCGGCGCAGCGAGGCGCGGCCACCGGAGGGTTGCCGGCCGCGCACCCGTCCACACCGGACCCCGCGATGGCCCCGCCCGAGGTCGTGGTGGTCGCATTCGGGTCCCCCGACCTCGTCCGGACGGCCATCGCCCCCTTGGCGCGCAGCCACCCGGTGACCGTCGTCGACAACTCGTCACTGGCGGCGATCCGGGCCGTCGCGGCCGATCTCGGCGCCGTCTACCTGGATCCCGGCCGCAACGGCGGCTTCGGCGCCGGGGTGAACCACGCGCTCGCCCACCGCCAGACGCCGGGCACCGACGTCCTGCTGCTCAACCCGGATGCCACGATCTCCCCGGACGACGTCGACGAGCTGCACCGTGCCCTGCGGGCACGCGCGGACCTCGCCAGCGTCGGACCGACCCAGACCGACGGTACGGGGGCGCCCGCGCGCACCCGGTGGCCCTTTCCCTCCCCGGCCCGCGCGGTCGCGGAGTCCGTCGGGCTCGGACGGCGCGGGCGGCCGCGATCGGCCGGCGGCCGGGGGTACGTCATCGGCTCGGTCCTGCTGCTGCGCGCCGAGGCGATCGAGGACGTCGGCGGGTTCGACGAGGACTTCTTCCTGTACGCCGAGGAGACGGACTGGGCCTACCGCGCGCACCGTCGCGGCTGGCGTCACGTCGTGGTGCCGACCGCGGTCGCCACGCACCTCGGCGGCGCGACCAGCTCGGACCCGGTCCGGCGCGAGGTCCACTTCGTCGCGGCTCAGGAGCGGTACCTGCGCAAGCACTTCGGCGCCGTCGGGTGGGCGGTGGCGCGGGTCGCGGGGATCATCGGTCAGGGCCTGCGGGGCACCGTCCGGCCCGGACCTCCCGGCCACGAGGCGGCCAGGCGCGCCCGCCTGTACCTTCGAGGACCGGTCCACGTCGAACGGCGGATGATGGCGGGACAGGCGAGGGTGGACCACGATCTCCCGGAGGTACCGCCGTGAACTGGACCGCCACGCTGCAACGACTGCCGTGGCTGACCACGACGGTCATCGGCACGGTCGTCGTCGCGATCATGCTCCTGCTGTTCGGCATGGCGGCCCCGCGGAGCCCGCTGGTCGCGCTGGCGGTGGCGGTCGTGGTCCTCGTCGTCTGCGCCAGCGTGGCCGATCCCGCGGCCATCCCGGTGCTGGGCATGCCACTGCTGGTGATCGTCCTGCGGGTCGGTGGCGCATCGGTCAACCTCACGATCTCCGACGTGACGCTCGCCGCGGCGTCCTGCGTCGCCCTCGTGCTCGCGCCACGGCCCTTCTCGCCGCCGCTGCGCGCGCTGTTCTGGCTCACCGGCACCTACCAGGTGGCCACGCTGTTCACCGTCGTGGCCAACCCCTACCTGGCGAACACCGTCGAGTGGTTCCACAGCGGGATGCTGGTGGCCGGCGGGCTGGTGATGGGGTGGGCCGTCGGGCGCTCCGGGCACGGCCGGATCGGCTTGACCCTCCTGCTCGTCACCTGCCTGCTGATCGCGGTGCTGACCCTCGCGCAGTCCGCGGTCCAGCTCGCCTCCGGCTCCACCGGACCGGTCTACCTCGAGTGGCCCTACGGCATGCACAAGAACTTCATCGGCCCCATCCTGGCGATGGCGTGCCTGATCCTGCACGCCAACCCCCCGTGGGTCGGCTGGCGACGGGGCTTCACCGTCCCGGCCTTCGTCCTGTGCACTCTCGGCGTCGTCGCCTCCCAGGCGCGCCAGGCACTCGTGGGGCTGGCCATCGCCCTCGCCGTCGTCGTCCTCCGCCGCGTGCGCGGGCGCCGTCACTCCCGGCTCATCATCGTGGGGAGCATCGTCGCCCTCGCGTACGCGGTCTCGGCCACCGCCGATCAGCTCGCCTCCGGCAACGGGTTCAACTCGGCCTACCAGCGGATCAGCTGGTACCAGGACGCGATGGAGGTGTGGTCGAGGAGTCCGTGGTTCGGGGTCGGCCTGCGCTGGTGGACCGCCGGACGGACCGAGTTCGGCTTCCAGCCGCCGAACGCCGAGATCGAGGTGCTCTCCTCGGCGGGCATCCTGGGACTGCTCGGCTTCATCATCCTGATGGCCGGCGCCCTCGCCGTCCTGTGGCGACTCGACCCCCGCTTCGGGACGCTCGCACTCTCGATCATCCTCATGCGCCTCGTCCAGGGGCAGCTGGACCTGTACTGGGTCGCGGTGCAGGTGTCGGTGCCGTTCGTCGTCGCGGGGGTGTGCCTCGGCGCGCTGGCGCTGCACGAGGCCGAGCACCCGGACAGCGACGTCCCGACGAGACACCGCGCCCGGCGCGTGGTCGACCGCATCGCGCTCGACCGCCCCTACCGTCCGGCCGGGGTCGCCGGATGACCCGCATCCTGCAGATCGCGCCTGAGATCGCGCCCGGGAGCGGCGTCGGCGGAGTCGCCCATCACCTTGAGGCGAACTGGCAGGCCCTTGGGGTCACGACGAGCCGGTTCACCCTGCACGAGGCGCGGGGCGACTGGCTCCCGACGCCGGGACCCGGGCTCCGTGGCCGGGTCGCACTGCTCGCTCGGGTGGTCTGGTTCTCCACCGTCGGAACGGTCCTGGCCCGCCGGCTCATCGCCCGGCACCCCGGGACCGTCACCATCTGCCACAACGACGCCCTTGCCGGCGACGTCTACGTCAACCACGGGAACCTTCGGGTCGCGATGCGCGCCCGGGGGCACTACCGGATGCGGATGGTGCGCAACCCCCTGCACCTGTTCACCACGGCACGCGACGGCGTCCGCTACCGGAGCCGCACCCACCGGTTCGTGGTCAACCTCACCGCGGACGAGGACGCGCTGCTGCGAGCCACCTACCCCCGACTGCGACCCCGCAGCGTGGTGATCGGCAACGGGGTTGACGTCGAGCACTTCCGGCTGGCGACGCCCGACGAGCGCCGACAGGCGCGGGCGACCGTCTGCGCGGGCAGTCCGCTGCCCGACGATGCCGTGTGCGTGCTCTTCGTCGGTCACGAGTTCCGGCGAAAGGGGCTGCCGCTGGCGATCGGCGCCCTCGCTGACTCCCCCGCGTCGGTCCGTCTCCTGGTCGTCGGCGGGACGCCGGACATGGTCGAGGAGGCACGGCGATGGGCACGGACGGCCGGGGTCGCCGACCGGGTCCACCTCACCGGGCGGCTCGCCGAGCCCCTGAGCGCGTTCCACGCCGCCGACGCGCTCACCCTGCCGAGCGCCTACGAGGCAAACGCCCTGATGGTCCTGGAGGCCCTGGCCTGCGGGCTCCCGGTGATAGCGACCCCGGTCGGCCACGCGCCGGACGTCGTCATGGACGGGCGCAACGTGTATCTCGTCGAGCGCACCGCACAGGCCCTGGCCTCGGCCTTCACCGATCTGGTGGCGGCGGACCGCGCGGCGCTCTCCTGGGCAGCCCGGGAAAGCGCCCTTCCGCTCTCCTGGGCGCACGTGGCGCAGCGCTACCTGGCGCTGGTCGCGAAGGTCGGTGAGGCTCGGTGAGGATCCTCCACGCCATCCGCTCCGACGCCTTCGCCGGCGTGGAGCGCCATGTCACCCGGCTCGCCGCTGCACAGGCCGCCCGGGGGGACCGGGTGGCGGTGGTCGGCGGTGATCCCGATCGGATGCGCGCCGTGCTCGACGAACACGGCGTGCTCACGCTCCCGGCCATGACGGTTTCCGACGTCGCCCGGCAGGTCCGCAGCGCGATGACCGGTGCCGACGTCGTCCACACCCACATGACGGCCGCCGAGCTCGGGGCGACCGCCGCTGCCTGGGCCGGTGGCCGCCGCACCCTCGGCGTGCCGATGGTCACCACGCGGCACTTCGCCCGTCCGCGCGGGTCGGGTCCACTGCGCCGACCCACCGCAGCCCTGGCCCGTTCGCGAGTGCGGACCCAGATCGCGATCAGCTCCTACGTCGCCCAGCACATCGATGGGGAGAGCGTCGTCGTGTACCCCGGGGTGGACCGGCAGCCCGACGGGCCGCGCTCCGGCGAGCGTGAGCACGTCGTGCTGGTCGTCCAGCGACTGGAGCCGGAGAAGGCGACCGACGTGGCGCTCCGTGCGTTCGCCGAGCTGCCGGCCCCCGGGTGGCGGCTGCTCGTCGCCGGCAACGGCTCGCAGCGGGCGCCGCTCGAAGCACTCGCCGCCCGCCTGGGCATCGCGGGATCCGTGCAGTTCCTCGGTGCCCGGGACGACGTCGAGGCGCTGATGCGGCGCGCCGCCGTCCTCCTCGCGCCGTGCCCGGTCGAGGGCCTGGGGCTGACCGTCCTCGAGGCGATGGCCGCGGGCCTCCCGGTGGTCGCCTCGGCGGCCGGCGGCCACCTCGAGACCATCGGTACGGTCAGCCGGGACGTGCTCTTCCCACCGGGCGAGGTCGGGGCCGCCGCGACGGTGCTGGCCGCCCTGACCGCAGACCCCGCCCGCCGCGACGACCTCGCCGACGCCGGTCTGGCCTGCCAGCGCGACGGGTTCACCCTCGAGGCGCAGGTCGCCGCGACGGATGCGGTCTACCGGGGGGCACTGCGGTGAGCCACGATCGGATCGATCTGGTCGTCGCGTCCCTCGAGGAGTGGGACGAGGTCTGGCGTCGCAACCAGTACCTGGTCGCCGGTCTGCTCCGCGCCCGCCCCGCCATGCGGGTCCTGTTCGTCGAACCGCCGTCGGACCCGTTGCACGCAGCCCGCAGCGGCCGGCGTCCCCGCCGCGGTCGTGGGCTGCGGCGCGGGCCCGCGCTGGACGGGGTCGACGGCGAGCGGCTGTGGCTCCTCGAGCCGACCAAGCTCCTGCCGCGCCGGGTGCACCGGGGGGCCGATGCCCGGCTGGCGCGGGCCGTGGTCCGCGCGGCAGCGCACCTGGGCATGGACCCGACGCTCTGGGTCAACGACCCGTCGGCCGCCGCGCTCCTGGACCTGGTGGACTGGCCGGCGCTGTACGACGTGACCGACGACTGGACCGCGGCTCGCCGGGGCGAGGCGGAGGGCTCTCGGCTGGTGGACAACGAGCGGCGCCTCCTCGACGGATGCGCCGAGGTGGTCGTCTGCTCACCCGCGCTCGCCGAGCGCAAGCGCGGGAACGCCCGACTCACCCTGGTGACCAACGGCGTCGACCTGACCCGGTACCGTACGCCGGCCCTGCGACCGGCGGACCTCCCGGCGGGGCGGGTGGCGCTGTACGTCGGGACGGTGCACCGGGACCGATTCGACGTCGCGGCCTGCGTCCGGACGGCGCTCCGGTTGGCCGAGACGGGCTCCGGCGCCGGTTCCGCCACCGTGGTTCTGGTCGGGCCGATGCTGCTCGGCGACGCCGATCGCGGCGCCCTCCGCTCCGCCGGGGTCCTCCTGCTCGGCTCGCGCCCCTACGAGACCGTGCCGGCCTACCTCCAGCACGCCGACGTGCTGCTCGTCCCGCACATCGTCGACGCCTTCACCGACAGCCTCGACCCGATCAAGGCCTACGAGTACCGCGCGGTCGGCCGGCCGATCGTGGCCACACCGGTCGCCGGGTTCCGCGAAGGCGGCTCATCGGCGGTGGTGGTCAGCCCGGCAGAGGACTTCGCGTCCGCGGTGGCTGAGGTTCTCGCCCGCACGCCCGGCGCAGGACTCGGCCCCATCGACGCATGCCTGCCGACCTGGGACACCCAGGTCAACCTCGTCGGCGAGGTCCTCGACCGGATCCGGCGACGTTCTCCCACACCTGGGTGACGGCCTCGGCGGTCCCGGTGATCGGGAAGCGCCGGATCACCTCGGCGTAGGCGCGTCGGGCCCGCCCCGCAGCGACCTCAGGCTCGGCGAGCACCTCCAGGATGCCGCGTGCCAAGTCGGCCGGGTCGCCCGGCGCGACCAGCACGCCCAGCGGTTCCCCACCGGGCGGCTCGACGATCTCGGTCACCCCGCCGCCCCGGGTGGCCACGACCGGCACCCCACGGGCCATCGCCTCGACGATCACCTGCCCGAACGGCTCGGGTACCGGTGAGGCGTGCACGAGGACGGTGAGCCGGTCCATCTGGGCGACCGGGGCTGCCTCCCACCCGGTCAGCTCCAGCCGGTCGCCGACTCCGAGCCGGTCCGCCAGCTCGCGCAGGCCCTGCTCGTAGCCCGCCTCGGCGAACAGAGCAGCGCCGACCACCCGGAACCGCATCTGCGGGCAGCTCTCCCGCACGAGAGCAGCGGCCTCGATGAACTCGCGCTGACCCTTCGTCGGGCTCACCCGCCCGACCAGTCCGACGACGGGCGGAGTCGGCACCGTGCGCACCGGGCCGTCGGGGCGGATCTGGTCGCCGGACAGCCCGGGGTAGGCCAGGGTCCAGCCGCGAGGCAGCGGGAGGAGGCTGCGCGCCGTAGCGCCGGAGTTGACCACGACGTGCGCTGGGCCGCGACGAGCGACCGCACGGACCAGCCGGGCGAGCAGCGCAGGCATATACGTATCGGTGACCAGGTCGTGGACGTGCCAGACGAGGGGCCGCCGGGCCAGGGCGCAGGCCGGCACGGCAAGCAGGTCGGCTTTCATCGAGGTGCTGTGCACGACGTCCGGGTCGATCCGGAGCAACAGCCTCGCGAGCCGGAGGACGAAGGGCAGGACCGCCAGTGCGGACAGCACGGCCCGGAAGGGGGAACGACCGGCGGAGTGGCGATCCGTCCGGGCGATCCGGCGGTCGAGCGGGAGGACACGGACCCGGACACCACTGGCCTCGAGCCGGGCCACCAACGGTCCGGGTGCGAACAGCACGGCCATCACCTGGACCCGATCCGGGTCGAGCGCGGCGCACAACCTGACCAGCGCGAGCTCGGCTCCACCGAGCTCGCCGGTGTGGTCCAGGAT
>Ga0075524_10000489_pt1 | contig 10125 bp, 14 predicted proteins | sample NGEPerone_FD_76826 | JGI IMG/M metagenome (GOLD analysis project Ga0075524, IMG submission 76826) | Arctic peat soil microbial communities from the Barrow Environmental Observatory site, Barrow, Alaska, USA - NGEE Permafrost154B-one | ecosystem: Environmental > Terrestrial > Soil > Wetlands >...
AACGGCACTAAAACAGCACCATGTGCAAAAAATAAGGGTCAGACATTGCTGTCTAACCCTCGGTATTTCAATAAGTCGGGGTGACAGGATTTGAACTTGCGACCCCTCGCCCCCCAGACGTGGAATTTAATCTCTATATATTTTGCTATTTAATTCTATATATGTATATTTGCACTGTAAATCAATAATATGAATTTACAGAAATTTTGACATTTTTTTAGTGTTTTATATAATATTAGTCGGGAATCAGTCGGGGAAAATATTTAAGCTATGAAAAATAAGCACTGTAGGTTTGCACTGGACGCATACGAAGGGCATGAAGTAAAGGACGGAGCTTATCCGGTCATATTGTACGTTAAAAAAGATAACAAGCGCAAATCAATTACTTTGCCCATGATTACGGCTATGGTCGGACAATGGAATAGTAAATATCAAAGGTTTGAACTTGATAAAAAATTGAGAGATCCGAACAATGACAAAAAGAAAATCGTACTTCATCCCGACAGAGGTTTAAATAATAATACTTTGGATATCTATGCGAAAAGATGTGATGATATTATCGCGGACTTTTACGATAAAAAAATTGATTGGACACTCAACCAATTTGTACAAGCGTTTTTGAACAAATCAGAAAAAAAGGGAATTGAACAGTATTTTTTACAGCACATTGAAAAGTTGAGTAAATCCGGGCATGTAGGTAATAAGATTTGTTATCAAAACACTTTGAATATGATTAAACTCCACGATAAGAATTTTGGGAGCCGGGTATTTAATGAGATTGACTTGAAATATATAAACAGTTTTCACGACTATTTATATAGTGAAAGAGGTTGTGCCGGTAATACGGTTAAGTATTATATGAGGGCATTAAGGGCATTGTTAAACAAAGCGATCATTGATAAAGAAGCGTCAGAAATAAATTATCCATTCGGCAAAAATGGTTATTCAGTGGCAGGATTAACGGAAGAGACTGCAAAACGATATTTGCCAAGTGAATATCTTGAGAAATTAAAAACAGCTACTTTGGAAACTCTTCCTTTGAACTGGAGCCGGAATTTATTCCTATTCTCTTATTATTGTCAGGGAATGAGTTTTGTAGATATGGCAGCACTTACCAAAGATTCAATAAAATTCGATAGCGGAACAAAGTGCATAGTTTACAAACGACAAAAGACAGAGGGCAAAGCAAGGTTTATTTATATTCAAATATCTGAACAGATTCAAAATCTATTGGACTGGTTTAAAAATGGATCTTCATTGATAGGGGATTTTCTCGTTCCTATTGTCTCAATCAAAGGTTATGAAGGTGAAGAACTTTATGAGCATATCAGGAACAGAAGCAAGAAATTTAATATCCATCTTAAAAAATTGGCCGACAAATTGGAATTTAAAAATGTTAAACTGACAAGTTATGTTTCACGCCACAGCTACGCAATGAGATTAAAAGAATCAAATATTCCTGAGGACGTAATCAGTGAAGCGTTGGGACATAAAGAACTTTCGACAACAAAGGTTTATTTAAGTTCGTTCGGGAGCAAGGTAATCGCAGACGCAAACAAAAATTTATGAAAGCACCATTAATAAATAATTTAAACCATTAAAAAAATGACAAAGACGGAGTTAGACGAATTGAAATCATCGACTAAGGCTGAATTAATCCAACTGATTCAAGATCAGACAAATGATTTGCAGACAATATTTAAAGAATGTGAAGAGCTGAGACTTGCCGTAGCTTACAGAGACGGACGTATCGGAGTGTTAAAAGAAGAAAACAAAAAATTAAGAAAAGAAAACAGTGATGACCGTGAAGAATGCGAGAAACTAAAATTTGCCGCAGATGTTGATGGCAGATTTATCGAATGGTTAAAAGAAGAAAACAAGAAATCGGAAGAAAAGAACAGAGAGGACCGTAAAAAACTTTATCAAGAAATTGCCGAACTGCAGATTTTAAATTCCCCAAAAGAGTACATGAGCTTCGATAGGACTAAATTTTTCGGTAAACTTAGTATTGTGAATTAACCAAAGAATTAAATATTTAAAATATGGCAACAGAATTAAATTATTCAGATGAAACGATTGATAAAATTGACTTTGAATTATTGAAGCTTTACAATGCATCCCAAAATAAAACAGAATATCAGTTTTTTGATTTTTACGATGAACTGATAAAATTCAATAAATATGTTTTGAAAGATGGGAGCCGGAAAGAGTATTTTGATTTACAAGCGTCTCAATATAAGTCAGTATTCCGGGATTTAATGTTTACGGTTAGTATGTGGCTTGGTACAAAATATATTAGTTATGATCCGATTAATCGCATTTTGAAAACTGAAGAAACAACAAGTTTATCAAAAGTGGTTAGTATTAAAGTTGAGCTGATTGAGAGAAAAATTAATAAAGAATCGGAACATAATTTCTTCAAAGAAAATATTGATGAATTTATTCTAAACCCATCTTCAATGCATGGTGTGGTAAAATACAATTACCTTTTGATCGGTTGCAAGAGTATTAATAAAGAGTTACGTTATATGAATTTATCCAAAATCGAGTTTGATCTACTATTCAAAGATTACAGCATTGATCCTAATGAGCGAATAACGTTTGAGAAATATATCAAACGATTGCCAGCCATAAAAAAACATTTATCGGATAAATCAGAAACTACGGATTGTTTGGCCGGATCAAATGAAAGTAACACCGACAAGGAATGTATTGTTGATGACATTCTCAAAAAAATGTTTGGGGTAATCAAACCGAATGATCTTACCAATCTTAAACGCCACCTTAGGGGGTATAAGGGATTTATAGAAAATTTATCTTTGGATTATATTGGAACAAGGACAGGACTTGAAGCTCACTCGAAAGAGTTAAAAGATGCAGGCATTGACAGAACAGAACTTTTAAATGTTCTCGTTAAGCATGTAAGATATAAAAAAAACACCTGGTCACCGTCAGTAAAATACACACTTGAACAACTAAAACACAAAATATAGAACAAAAAGGGATAAAAAGGGATAATTTTTATCTAAAATTTAACTAAGTGTCTAAGGTGTAGCGATATACTTTAGACACTTTTTTTATATATTATTATATTCCCTAAAAATCCCCAAAACCCCCCTTGTATGTTTGACCTAACCAAAACAGAAAAGGTCATGTATCTAAAAATTGATGGAATTACGAACGAAACACCGATTACGTTTTTGACCGTTGGACAATTATTATCGGTTCTTAACAGTAGATCAGAAGAGAAAGTTCTTCAGCATGAAAAAAAGGAAATCCCCTTAATTTATGGGATTAATATTTGCGTAGACGTTACCGGACTTGCAAAACCAACTATTTACAGGAACACGTCTAAAAATCTCATGCCTCATTATCGCAGGGACGGCAAACTATTATTTAAGCGTGAAGAGGTTTATGCGTGGATGACTGAGAACCGTGTTAAAACTAAAAGTGAATATTGTCAGGATATTGACAGCGCACTAATCAAAAAAAGGGGACGGGCATAATGAAAGAAGCCAATTCCACCACAGAATCAGCCCCTTTAATTGCACAATACAAAGATAGTGTTAATCCCGGAATAAAACCAAAATTTGATTTTAGTTTGATCAATCCTGAATCAATCAATAATGAGTTTAACGAACTATTGAAACAGGATAATGAACAAGGCACCAAATCCGGTTTTTTCATTTGCCGAACTGCAAAAGACTGTATCGAAGCCGCGAAGTCTCAACCAATACCAAAGAAGCTGTTTTTCAGTCTTATTTTTGAAAATGAGCTTACTATATTAGTCGCTGACACTGGGGTAGGAAAGTCCATTTTTGCGGTACAAATAGCCAATGAAATAAGCTTAACGGAAAAGGTAATTTATTTAGATCTTGAATTATCAGACAAGCAATTTCAGGGGAGATATTCGGACAATTACGAAAATGAATTTGTGTTTAATCCGAACTTTTACCGGGTTGTATTTAAGAGACGGTTTGAGATGCCAAACGGAGTATCATACGAAGATTATTTTATTGAATCCCTTACAAGTCTAATCAATAACACGGGTGCAAAAATTGTAATTATCGACAATATGACCCGATTAATTACCGGGGACACCGACCAGGCAAAAAGCGCAAAACCACTAATGGATAGCCTTAACAATTTAAAGTTTGATTTTAGTTTAACGATGTTGCTTTTGGAGCACACAAAGAAAGTTGACACCTGCAAACCAATCCAATTAAATGACCTACAAGGCTCAAAAATGAAGGCGAATTTTGCCGATGCAGTATTTACCATTGGGCGAAGTGCAAAGGACAAAAACCTTCGATATGTCAAGCAATTAAAAGTACGATCATGCGAAGCTGAGTTTGATAGTGAAAATGTGATAGTGTACGAAGTTGTCAAACAAAATTCGTTTCTGAATATGCAATTTATTGAGTTTGGAAGTGAATACGATCATTTGAAACAATTAACCGAATCCGACCGGGCAAACAGACATGACCAAATCACAGAATTAAAAGGACAAGGTTTGTCAAATATTCAAATCGGAAAGCAGTTAGGAATTACAGAGGGAGCAGTTAGAAAGCAACTTAAAAAATCCATTCAATAATTCGTACCATTCGTACCGTTCGTACTTGGTACGAGTGGTACGAGAAGTACGAGTAAAAAACATAAACACATGAACGAATACAAATTTATTTTAGAACCATATAAGGGAGCGAATACCCGGCACCATTGCCCGGCGTGTAATAGTAAGGATAAATCCTTTACTCGTTATATTGATACAGCAACAGGCCAACACATACACCCATCGGTGGGACGTTGTAACCACGAAGCAAATTGTAATCATAATTACACCCCTTCACAGTATTTCAGAGATAACGATATTTCTTTTGATACGATACAGCCGGAAAAGATCAGAAAGGCACCACCAAAACCGGAACCATCATTTATTGATGCTGAACTTTTCAAATCATCATTGGCAGGGTATAAGGCAAACAACTTCGTCACATTCCTGATTTCTCTTTTTGGTGAAGAGATTGCCGGGCACCTGATAGTAAAATATTTTATTGGTAGTTCAAAGCATTGGCCAGGTTCGTCAATCTTTTGGCAAATCGACACCAAGGGAAAGATAAGAACGGGCAAGGTAATGCAGTTTAATCCGATTACAGGCCATAGGATCAAAGAACCGATTAGTCTTATCACTTGGGCGCAAAGTGTACTTAAACTGCCTGATTTTGTGATGGGACAATGTTTGTTTGGCGAACACTTATTGACAGATAAAACAAAACCCATTGCAATTGTCGAAAGTGAAAAGACTGCCATTATTGCCAGTGTTTATTTGCCCGGATTCATTTGGTTAGCCGTTGGCGGTAAAGATGGATTAAATCTTGAAAAGCTTCAGGCATTGAAAGGGCGAACCGTTCATTTATTTCCCGACTTGAAATACTTCAATAAATGGAGCGATAAAGCAAAAGATTTTAATGATCGAATGATTGGCACCCGGTTTTCTGTTTCTGATTTACTGGAAAGGAGCGCAACAGAACAGGAACGAAACGACGGTTTAGATATTGCGGATTACCTGCTCAGATTCGACCATAAACAATTCGGGAATGTAACGACACCACCATCATTTGAAACATTGGTACAAGTGGCAGAATACGACGCGATAAACTGGTTTAATGGGCACCTCTTACGCTCCATGGAATTATCTGATACTTTATTTTGTGATTCATTAAGTTTTGATAGTGGATGAATAACCGACACGGCAAACGTAATACGCTCAAATAGAATAATATAAATACATTAATAAATAATTTTAAAAATAATCACAATGAAAACAAAAACCAAGATCAAAAACAAAGTTATCGAATTGGAAGACGAACGTGAAGCGATGGGAAAAATGATCAAAGAATTACTTATTGATCCTATTAACACTAATTTTCCAAGAATCAGAATCCTATGCGAAGGAATCAACATAATTTCAAATGAGATCGAAATGTTAAAAGATTTTTATTGATCCGGCGTATTGAAATAAATAGGGATGCTTTATTTCAGGGTGTCCCTACTTAATAAAAAATGAACTTATCGAAGTATAAACCATAAAAACAATTTTAAAGATGATAATCTATAATAGCTCAAACGTTCAAAAATTCGATATTGTAGTGGACGATAAGACGATTCTTCATAAACGATTAATGGCAGAGGATAAAATCATTTGTCCGGTTGTAGTTTCAGAGGAATTAATCTTTTCAATCGGGGATTATATCCTTTTGGATGGTTCAAAGTATTATATCAACAGGGATCCGGCACTCAATGAAATATCCGATACTGAATTTAAATATAATATCACGTTCGAGGGCGAAATATACTCTTTACTTAATCTGATATTTAAGGATTCAGGAAAAACAAGATGGGAAATGTACGGGAGTTTAGATTTTTTTATTGATAAAATCCTTTCTCATTATACCGGATGGACTAAAGGCGCAATAAAAGCAACAGACGCGAAAGTTATTAGTTTCCAATCTATTACATGCAGAGAGGCATTAAATAAATTAGCGGTTGAGTTTAACGCCGAATATTTGATAAATGGTAAAGAATTAACCTTCGTTACAAAGGTTGAAAATACAACCGGACTAACGTTTGAAAGGGGAGTGAATAAAGGACTTTACACCCTTTCAAAACAAAACGTTGACGACGGGAACACGGTAACACGAATAATTCCAACCGGATCAAAGCGTAATATTACAGCCTCTTATGGTTCTGACACGCTAACCATCGCACCAATTGAAGATACTTCAAATTATCCTCTTATCGTTGAAAAGGAGGTTGAGTTTCCCGACATTTACCCACAATTCGCTGGAAGCGTCTCGGTCGTTTCGCCTGACTTTTTAACTATTACTTGTCCACAGATTGATTTTGATTTAAACATACAATGGATTAACGGCGTAACCGCTAAAATCGTTTTTCTTGATGGTCAGCTGGCAGGTAATGATTTTGAAATAACGAAGCCGTACGACAGCCCCAATACGAAAGTAACCTTCAGGGCAAAGACGGTTAATGGTCAGATATTACCTTCAGTAAATTGGAGGCCACAAATCGGGGATGCATTCACGTTAGTTGATATCAATATGCCATTGACCTATATAACCAATGCAGAGGCCAGGTTAACGACGGCAGCCAATGAATGGCTATCTTACTATTCTAAGTTGAGAATCAAATATAAATTAACTTTTGATCCTCGTTATTTAAGGGATAAGACAGCCTTAAAACTGGGTGACATTGTAACGGTTCAGGGCGATGAATTACGGATATTAGGATTTAGTTACCCCCTACTTTATCCCACCAGGTTAAATGCTGAAATATCGAATTATAGGGATGAATATTATGAGGACAAATTAAGCACAGAATTAAACAACACTCTGCAATTGATAAGCAAGGCGAACATAACACAAAGGCCGGAAATATTGAGACACCTTAGTTATGATCCCATAAGCAAAACAATAACAGCAGATACCGGAATAATTACAGGCGGACTGGTAACCAAATTAAATTAATTTAATAAGTATTTATGAAAACAACATTTAATAACATAAAATAATGGGACAAAAAAAAGGAGTTTCGGGCAATCCGGGAGGTAGACCAAAGGGCAAATCTAACCTCATTACCACTGAGTTAAGACAACGAATAAAGACGTTTTTAGAGTCTCAATTTAGTGATTTAGAGAAATCATATACTAAGCTGGAACCAGTGCAAAAATTAGCGTTCTATGAGCGTTTATTAAAGTTTGTTGTGCCTCAGATGACCAATGCAGAAATGCAAATCCATTTTGAAGATCTTTCTGAGCCGCAACTTGATGAAATTATTAACCGATTAATCAATAAGCAATGAAGAAAAAATTAGTATTAAAACAAGTCGGCAAAAAAGTTAAGACGCCACCAGCCGGTTATGACTTTGTACCTTTTCCTAAAGGCAAATATTTACACCAACTCCTAAAATGTAGCGGAAATGAAAATTAAAATAACGAAAGAGATTAAGGTTGTCTTATTAAAGGCTTTGCAGAATGGTTACTTAGATACTAACCTTTTACCGGGACTGATTGATGAGATTGACCTTTCAAAGCTCACTACCGAAGAGCTTATCCAAAGAGTTGAAAAGATTCGTGAACTGTCTCAGGAACCTAAATAATGACCAAAACGATGCAAAAAATCTCTAAAAAATTGCGTGACGTTTCTGTAAGTGTTTCAATAGTCATTAAATCAATCGAATACAAACAAAGTACGCACGCCCTATAAGCCTGTGCACTCTTAAAAATAACAGATAAAAAAATCACATGAAAACATTACAGGAATTAAGCATTGATGAACGACTGACATTATTAACGGCCATTTCATCTGGTGCAATTACCGAATTGACAGACAAAAACCAATTCACTTTTGATATTGATGAAGCCGAAAGTAACACGGATTTAATCCCTTTAGGTAATGCCCAGACCATCAAATATGAGATACTAACATTCGATGAAGGTAATTTATCGAAGCCGTTTAAGAGCTTAAAAACGGGTATTAATTACACGATGGAAGAGATTGACAGTGACGAAGATGACAGTTTAAAATATGTCTATCGTGATCAGGAATCACTTTATCAGGCAGTCGAATTATTTCAATTTGTAGTAAAATCATTTAACAGTAAATAATCATTAACATTAAAAAATCAAATTATGAGTAAAGAAAAAATTTTGTATGCAGAAAACAAGGATCAGATTGCAAATCTGGAAATGAGCGTTAATTATGGCAAAGGGTTAATAGAAAACTCGATAGCCGAATGGAATAGAATTTGTCCCGTCAACACTTTGACGCTTGACGAATTGCATAGTTTCATAGGTGCTGATCCTTTACGGTTGCCATTGCCTGAGAAAGTTGATAGCTTATTGAGGGAGAAATTGGTAACAGGGAAAAAACTTTCGTTTGAAGGGATCGCGCTAAATGCGGAAAAATTAAAAGAGTTGCTGGTAATGCCAGACCTTACGGGTTTTATTGCAAGCTTATCGAAGTTTAAAGATCCAATTCCTTACAAAGTATTCGCAATGCATGACTATATCTATTGGGAATATTACCAGATCGAAGCCGGAAAGGTTCAAATCCTTACTGAGGGCGTGGAATCCTACAAAAATTCGTTTCGTGAATACGCTGAGACAGCCGAAGAGCTCGAGAGACTGAAATCTATTTTACCAGTTTGCAAAGCGATGACCGAATTTATGAAGCTTAATCCTAAAATTACTGATTGCGCTTGGATCAGCACTAATCTAATGATCTATGATGCTGAAGGTTTGTTTTTTTACCCTTCGTATGCCTTCGTAAAGTACAATCGGTTTTAAAACAGCACTGAAACATTAAGAACCCGGAGAGATCCGGGTTTTTTTATGTGCCTTTGAACCTTTTATATGATTATTTGTTTGTAAGGTTGTAAATATTCGATTCTCTAAGCAAACTTAACTAACATTTTTTATTATGGCAAAATCCCGGGATTTTGATTTCGTTGTTGGAATAGAAATACATCTATCAAATAATCACTATGATAAAAAACCAGTGTGCGATATCTGTGATAAATTAGTTGGCATATATCCGAAAACATTCAAATGGTCAGGGTTTCATGATGGTTGTAGATGTTACACCACGACAATACTTTGCACAAAGGCCGAAATGAGGGAATACTTTACAACCGGCGTAATGAGGTCAGAAAACACGGTTACAAAAATACCTGAAAGAACTTTATCGTGGGTAAGAGACCATAATAAAGAGTGGAAAAATTTTAAATGGATTAAAGCCAATGGCCTCAATGTATGATCTTGAAATAGATTATAAAATCGAAACCGCCTCAGTAAATCGAAGCGGTTTTTTTATTGTATTTTTGAACGGTTACATACAAGGATTAAGGTCATTAATATGTTAGTATATTATTGTTCAATGTGTGGTTATATGTATGTAATAGTATTTAAAGTATTGACTGACAACTATAAATATATTCAGAGTGGGAACGTCGTATTTCAAAGTGTCGAAACAAATTTGGATGAACTTGAAATACTAATATCTGATGGGATATTAAACGGATATGCATTAAATGTCCCGGTTTTGGTAAGAG
>Ga0075524_10000490_pt1 | contig 10123 bp, 9 predicted proteins | sample NGEPerone_FD_76826 | JGI IMG/M metagenome (GOLD analysis project Ga0075524, IMG submission 76826) | Arctic peat soil microbial communities from the Barrow Environmental Observatory site, Barrow, Alaska, USA - NGEE Permafrost154B-one | ecosystem: Environmental > Terrestrial > Soil > Wetlands >...
ATAAGTGAACTCTACATTGATCCTTTATCTGGCGTAATCATTAGGGATGCGCTGCAGAACAAGCCTCCGATTTTAACAGAGTTCAGTTTACTCCACTTAGTCTCCCATACACCCGATATGGGTCCAATAATGCGACCATACCAACGGGAAATGGAGAAATTAGCAGTCCAAACTGAAGCCCACCAACAAGAATTATTCACAGCTCCCCCCGACCAATGGCGCGACCAAATTGGATATGCCGAATTTCTAGGTGAAGTCAAAACCGCTATGGTTATGAATAATTGGATTGAGGAGTTGCCAGAAGAAAAAATCTTCGAACGCTTCAATGTTCAACCCGGAGACCTTTACCGAACCATCGAAACCGCAAAGTGGCTATTGCACGCCACAGACGAGCTATCGCCCGTAGTTGCCAAAAACAAGGAGGTTTCAGCATTGAGTCACGAACTTGTTGAACGTGTTTCTAAAGGAATCAAGAAAGAGCTTTTGCCAATTGTGGCATTGGAAGGCGTTGGCAGAGTCCGCGGACGAATAATATTCAACGCTGGATACCAAACAATCCCAGACCTCAAACATGCCTCAATCGAAGAACTAACCAATTTGCCATCCGTGGGTCCAAGATTGGCAAAGAAAATCAAAGAGCAAGTCGGCGGCTTTGTCAAAAAAGAAACCTGGGAAAACTTGGATAAGGCAGATGAAGTTTCACAGAAAGGCTTGTTTGAGTTTTAAGCTTTTTTTGCGAACTGCTCAGCCTGTTTAACCGCTGTGCCCAAGTAGTTTTTGGGGTTTAATGCGATGTCAATTTCTTTCTCTGTCAACTTGCTACTGACAAATTTGTCTTCGAGAAGTACTTGATTGAAGTCCTTTTTGTCGAGCGCGCTTTGGATGGTTAGTTTCCTGAGCATTTCGTGGGCGTCCTGTCTGTTAACCCCCTTCTTTGCGAGAGCCATCATTACGGATTCCGACATAGCGCGTCCACGAGTCAAAGACAGGTTGGCTAGCATGCGTTCGCTGTCGACACGCAAGTTCGCGACGATGTTGCACATGAGACTGAGAATATAATCGAGCAGAATGTTCGATTCTGGGAGAATGAACCGTTCAGCTGAAGACTGCGTTAAATCGCGTTCATGCCAAGTAACCATATCCTCTAAGGCGGGGGTGCTGAGGCTTCGGACGATTCGGGCTAAACCGCACACGCGCTCGCATGTTTCAGGGTTCTGCTTATGGGGCATCGTTGAGCTGCCCACCTGTTTTTTTGCTTCAAACGACTCAAATAGTTCAGCGATTTCGGGGCGTTGCAGCTCGCGGATTTCAGTTGCAAAATTTTCCAATGAAGAAGCAACTGACGCGTAGATGCAGATGAGTTCGGCGTAGCGATCCCTTTGAACGATTTGGGTGGAAATTTCAGCCGCGTGGAGACCCAAGTGCTTCATAACGAGCTCCTGAATCTGCTCAGCATGCTCGCCTAAACCCGCCTGCGTACCAACGGCGCCGCTAACTTTGCCCACTAAAACGCGTTTCTTGCATTCTTCCATGCGCTCTATATGCCTGTTTACTTCGTATCCCCACACCGCGAACTTGAAACCCAACGTGATGGGCAATGCATGCTGCCCGTGAGTTCGCCCTATCATGGCGGTGTCCTTGTGGAGGAGCGCTTGTTTTTGTAAAATAACCTTGAATTCGACGAGCCTTTTCTCGATGACTTCTAACGCATCTTTTAGCTGCAATGCGTTAGCTGTGTCGACGATGTCGTAGCTCGTTGCCCCAAGATGAACGTATGCGCCGCTTGAACCACAAAGCTCAGAGAGCGCGCGTACCAGGGAAGCAATGTCGTGCTTAATTTCCTTCTCAATCGCTTTCATCCGCTCAACCTTGACATTTTTGACGGATGCCATGGAAACGATTTTTTCAGCATCCTTCTTTGGGATGCTTCCTACTTCAGCATGTGCCAAAGCCAACGCGGCTTCAACATCGAGCAGCTTCTGGACTCTGTTTTCTTCGTCAAAGATTTTGAGCATTTCTGGCGTTCCATAACGACCAGTGTCGATTGGCAGGATAGGCAAGTATTGGTAACCTCAAAGAGGGATATGCAGATTAAACATTAATGTTTTACCAAAGCACTTACACAATGCAAGTAAGCTGGGTCTGTGAATACATGAAAGTTACAGTTGCAGTGTTAGATAAAAACGGCGACAGTATCGTTGAGAAAGTCCTTGACGTGTTAAATTCGTTTGATCTATGGATGCCTTCGCATTTTGGGTTGATTTCGCCAAAGAAATGTGTGTTTGAAAAAAATGTTGAAATCATAAAAAAGCAGGGCTTAAAATCGCCGACTGCGGCAGGCTACGTTACTTCAAAACCCAAGTCAACAAGCGACTACGAACATTTGCAGTTGGATGATGAGGCGTTGCTCTTTGAAGGTCGGGTTTATTCACCGATACCCGAAACAGCTGTTACTCAGCAAGTTGCCAAAACACCACTTCACTGCGAAGCCACCCTGCAGACACTGATGGAGCAAGCGGACGGAGATTACGCATTCTTGGTGGTCAAAAACGGCTGGGTTACCGCTGGACGAGACCCGATCGGAGTTCAACCGCTCTATTATGGGGAAAACAGGGACATCGCCGCCTTAGCCTCGAACAAAAAAGCCCTCTGGAAACTCAAAATAGAAAACGCCCAATCGTTTCCACCTGGGAATTTGGCGTTTGTTACTAAAGAAGGCTTCAAATTCAAACCAATCAAAACATTAACTTACACAGAACCCAAGCAAAAAACAATGGATGATGCCGCAAAACAGCTTCAAAGCCTACTTGAAGAATCCATCAAGCGGCGGGTGCGAAGCTTAAAAGAGATTGCTGTCGCATTTTCAGGAGGATTAGACAGCAGCTTGGTAGCTTTTTTGGCAAGCAAATACGGCGTAAAAGTCAACCTGCTGCATGTAAGCTTGGAGAATCAAACAGAAACAGAAGAAGCCATACAAGCTGCAGAAGAACTAGATTTGCCCATGCAGGTAGATTTGTTCAAAGACTCCGACGTCGAAGCAGTATTGCCCAAAGTTGTAGACTTAATCGAGGAGCCCGATCCAATTAAAGCAAGTATCGGGGTGCCGTTTTATTGGGTTGCACAGAAGGCTGTGGAAGCCAACTTTAAAGTTTTGTTAGCGGGGCAGGGCGCAGACGAACTCTTCGGAGGCTATCAACGATATGTTACTGAGTTCTGCAAAGATGGCAGTGAAGCAGTAAGAAAAACGATGTTTGGTGATGTGGTTAGGATTCATGAGAGCAACCTTGAGCGGGATCTGAAAATTACTGGATTCCACAATGTTGAGTTGCGCGTGCCTTTTGCATCGTTTGATTTAGTGGAGTTTGCGCTTAGTTTGCCTGTTGAATTGAAAATTGAAAGTAAAGCCCACACGTTGCGGAAGCTTGTGCTAAGGAAAATGGCGCTTAACGCAGGTATGCCAGCTTCGATGGCGCAGAAACCTAAGAAGGCTGTTCAGTACTCTACTGGAATAAACGATGCGATAAAGAGGATAGCGAAAACCCATGAGAAAACAGTCAACGAATACATCGATGAAATCTTTCAACAATCCAGAACCAACCTCTAATCAAAAATAGTCGTGTATTTGGATTCTCATCCAGCTATGCCTTACACCTAAGCTGGGTGGGGTGTCATGAAACTATTTGGACCCGAGAGGTTTTGCATTATTTTGTTCTGTTATTTTTTTTTCTGTAACTTGCCTTAGAAAATGCAATCTCAACTAAGGGCAAGTGGTGTTCTTCCTTCCATGGCGATTGACTTTGTGTGACGTTATATGACGTTATATGACTTTTTCAGACGCAACCTGCAGACGCTACAAACCCCAAAACAAGAAAGCACCCCAAAACAAACCCACCCAAAATGCAAATTCAAAAGTGTTATTCTTCTATTGAGAAAAAACTTTTCAATTCTTCCTCTTTGCCTATATTATAATCCAGGAGTGTTTTGGCGCAATTAGCAGTTAAGAACATAAAAAAGAATAATGAATGAGCTGCTTAGGTGATCTTTTAGGGGTTTAATCTGACTCTGTCACGTGGATAGAGCGTTACTTCCCTTATGTTCTTGTTCCCAGTCAGAATCATCGTTAACCTTTCTAGCCCTAATCCCCATCCAGCGTGCGGTGGCATGCCGTAATCGTAGGCTTGCAAGTGGCACTTGAACGATTCAGGATTCAAACCCTTCTCTTGTAGTCTCTGGATTAATTGGTCTTTTTGAGCTATTCTTGTCCCACCCGAAACCAATTCAATATACCGCCACATCAAATCGAATCCTTCGCACACTTCAGGTTTGTCTTCGCGCGGTTTAATGTAGAAAGCTTTGGCATGTGTGGGCCAATCTGTTATGAAGTAGAAGAATGGGTAAAGCTTGCCAAGAACCCTTAAAGCTTCAGTTGGGATGTCTTCGCCCCATGGAATCGTAACGTCTTGTTTCTTTAAATCTTCGAGAACTTGATTGTAAGTTAAACGTTTAAACGGAATATCTGGAACTTCAAATTTGTAGCCAAGCACCGACAATTCGATAGCACATTTTTCTTTAACGACCGTGCAAGCGTGGTGAATGACTTGTTCAAGAAGCGCCATAACATCAGTGGCGTTCATAAAAGCAGCCTCAATGTCGACCGAAGTGAATTCGCTTAGGTGCCTTCTAGTATGCGATTCTTCTGCACGGAAAAAAGGTCCAACCTCAAACACCTTCTCAAAACTTAAGGTTAATTCTTCTTTGTAGAGTTGAGGACTCTGCGCGAGGTACGCTTTTTGCCCAAAATAGTCAACACTGAATAATTCAGCCCCGCCTTCAGTTGCCGAAGCAATGATTCTTGGTGTGTGAATCTCCAAAAAATCTTTCCCAAATAAGAAACTGCGGATTGCTTCAAGCGCAGTATGCTGAACCTTGAATGTGGCTAAGCTTCGTTCTTGGGTAAGGTCGAGTGGTCTTGCATCTAACCTCGCTTCAATAAGCGCTGAGGTTTTGCCAGTGATGTCAATCGGTAATTGCTCGGTGGCTACATTAAGGATTTTGAAGTCGCTTGGGATTATTTCGATGCCTCGGGGTGTCATGTTGGTTTTTTTTACGTTTCCTTTAACGCCAATACAAAACCTTTTTTGTAAAAGGTCAGATTTAGCTAAAACTTCGGGAGCTATTCTTTTTTTGGGTATCGTTAACTGGATTGTTCCTTCACGATCTTGCAGAATGATAAAGCGGATTCCGCCAAGGTCGCGGATGTCTTGGACCCAGCCAAAAAGAGTAACTACTTGTCCATCAATTTCGGGAGTTACTTGGCTTGTATAGTGAGTTCTAATATAGTCGTTAATGGAGTCCAAGTTCATGCTGTTTGCCAACCTTAATCTGCAATTTCAACGCGCAAAGACATTTTCCGCACTTTACTGGCAATTTCCTTCAACGCTTTAAGGTCAAAGGGCAATTGTGCGCCTCGTTTCCTTTTAAGGATTACTCGTGTTTCAGTGGTTCCGTCTGGAATCCAGATAGTGTTGATGGTTAAGATGCTGAAGGGCACGAAGAGGTCTTCAAGGAACTTACGGTCGTCAACACCGTTCTCTAATACGCGTACGTTCTTGCCTGTTTCGTCACCGAGGGTTTTGACGATTTTACCGCCATACCCCAAAAGTTTGGGGACATCTCCATGTCCAACGAGGATGGCTAAGGTTTTTTCAACCTCAACTGCCTTGAAGAAGCAGACGTTTTGCAGGGATGGATACTTCTCCTCTAGGGAGAGCAGTATTCGTGCGACTTTGAGGTCTATGTCGCTGATTTCGCCAGCTTTAACTTTGGCTGAACATTTTTGGCATAGTATGCCGCTTTTTAAGCAGAAACTGCATAGTTCTGTTTTCATTTGTGGTTCTGTTTTCCTGCAAAGAAGGAGTTAAGCTAAAGCATGATTTATCTTACCAGTGTTATTTCTATAGTGCTGACATTGGTTGCCGTGTTGCCCTCTTCTTGGTCTTGAGGCAAGAATCGATCTGTTCCGATGCTTATGCTTTTAATTTTAGCATCTGGTAGGAATCGGTGTCTAACAACTTCGGCTACGTCGATTGCTCGGCTGATGGATCTGCCGCGTGCTTTTATGCTGACTTCTTTTGCTCCGCCGTGGAAGAATGTTATGCATGCGAGGACATAGTTCATTATTGGTTTTTTGCCAATTAAGACTGCGCTGGCGTTTTCCGTCACGGTTCCGCTTCACTCCTAGTTTACTTTTAAGTGGCTTGACTTAAGCTTTTTTTCAAAATAAATACATTGTGGTGTTTCTGTTTGCGTTTCTGTTTTTGAAAACTTGCTCGTTTTGGTTAATTTTGAATGTAGAGGAAAAACCAGGTTCCATTTTTAGCAGTCAGATTATTAAGGAAGTATACAACTAATGTAAAGGTTTATCTTAACAAAACATCATAAAAGTGACCAAATTGGAGCCATTAACTAAACGTTCAATCCAACTGCTAAAAACCCTTTATGAAAAAGGCAAATCAACAAACACCTATACCCTGAGGGTTAAACAAGACGAACTATCAAACCAGTTGGGTGTAAGTAGACAAGCATTAAACGTACATTTACGCAAACTCAAAAACCGAGGTTACATCCGCACAGGAAGAGGTTTCATCGATGTCACCGAAAAAGGATTAAGCGCACTGGGAGTATCAACAACACCAGCCTTCATACTTCTCAAAGTTTCACCCATCAAACGTATCCACGTTTACGAACAAATCCATGAATTGGCAGTTTCCAGAGCATTCCGCATAGCGGGCGAGGTAGACGCCTTAATCATTGTTGAACGTGAAAACCTCGATGAAATATTAAAAAAACTCTACAGCATCGATGGAATAGAAGACACTCGCTCATACGTTACAATTGAAGTAATCAAGTAACAAAGTGTTTTTTGCCTTCAGCACAATATGCAAAAGATTAGACAAAAGGTATATTTGATACTTAACCATCAAAGACTTAGCCAAAACGGAAGGTTAACAATAAAATGCCAATATTAGACCCAGTAAAAAAAGCCATAGCACAAGAACATCGCCTGTACATGAAAATCTGCAGGGACTGTGGCTCACGTAACGCTGCAACTGCGCTGAAATGCAGAAAGTGCAAGGGCAAGAACCTGCGCTGGAAGAAACGTGAAATAGTAAAGTAAGAAATTTACTTTTCTTTTGTTCAATATTGTACAAATCAGCATCTCTTCAATTGCTCTTTTTTGTGTGTAATCCTCTCTTCTTATTTTAGAGGCATATAGTGAAAAGTGAAAAAAGTTGCTGCTCAAACATTCTGGTCTTAACATGTTTGTGGAATCAAACGCCATGTGAAACTGTAGCAATCAAAAAATGTCCAAATAAAAGAAATACCTGTAAAAAGTAGACGTGGTTTATGCTGCCATTACTAAAACCCATTTAACTGAACCGCAAGTTCTGCACGGAGGAAAAGTCTCAGTTTTAGACAACGGAATTCGAGCCTTTTCACTCTTACTTTTACAGAAATGCTCATACAAACCCGATTCAGGGCATTTCTCGCCGGTTCGGAACAATTTTTTTGCTGCTTTTTTCTCTGGCATAAATATCAGACAAATACTCTTTTGGCATGGTTTAGCATTATAAGCTTTGCTAAAACCACTCAACCTACAATCAAGCATGTTAGAGAACTTTTCTGAGCGTTTCCATGTTGAAAACGGTGCAAGCACACCCATTCTTTAACAAAGGTATACCCTGCCCTGTTATGTTCATGCCACCTATTAGTGGACCCATAATTTTCATTTCCTCCCCACATGCAACCCCAACAATGCCTTCATATCGACTATTCTTGATAATCTTGGGTATGCAGGAACCTCCAGGCAACAAGAAGACGTCATAACCCTTCTTTCTCGCATATTGATCTGCCTTGTTGACCATACAATCGTCAGAACAATGCATACAAGTGTAACATGGAGTGTCAGGGTTGAAAGTTGCTTTGCAACGGCCATCCATGAATTTTCGCGAGCAATGTGGAAGAAACAACGCTCTCCTCTTTGTTTGTAAAAACCGACCTCTCTCCATACTATTAATGGCTTGTAAATCAATTAGGTCCTGAAACAAAGCGACTGCGTCCGAAAGGTTTAGTCCAGTTGCTTCCTGAATTTTAAATTTAAGAATTAAATCATTAAGCGTTGTTAGAAAGCTTTTGTGCATGCCCTTCTGGTAACTAATCATAGCGATTTCGGTGAAGAAGAAGCGTGGGACCTTTGATATATCGAAGGTGAATTTATAGGGCATAACTTAGAATTAGCTACGTGCGTGCTTAAAAAAATTACTTATTACTAATTAAGATTTGACTGATTTACTGTTCAGCAGCTTCAATCCTGGAAGGTCACGGATGGATTTTAGTTCTTCGCGCAACCATTTCACTTCAGCTTACAGCACACTTGCTCTTGTTCAACATCATTCTTATAATTCTTAACGCTGATTTGCAACTCAGACTTTGAATCAATTATTATTATTTTATGATGCAGATCCCAAAGGTTTTGTTAAAAGCCCACCAGAATTTCTTCTAGTTTAGGAATTGACTCTTCTATGATTGGATTGTCTGACGTTTTTGAGTCGGAATTAGTCATAAGAAAGCCTTAAAAAAATAAAAAGAAAATGGGCGTAGTTAGATGCTTATTTGGAACATTAAACGTTCAACAAGTTCCTTGTACCTGTTCCTGATAGTAACCTCAGTAACTTGTGCAATCTCAGCGATTTCTCTTTGCGTCTTTCGCTCACCAGTTAAGACTGATGCAACATAACTTGCCGCTGCTGCAATGCCTGTTGGTCCTCTGCCTGATGTAAGTTTTAGCTCTTTTGCTGAAGCCAAGATTTTGTGGGCAATTTCCTCGACTTTTCCCTGCATCGTAAGTTGGTTGGAGAATTTTGTTATATACTGGCTTGGGCGCAGTGGCGGAATGGAATAGTTTAGTTCTCTGATTAGGAAACGGTAGCTTCGACCAACTTCTTTTTTGTTAACCCCTGAACATTGAGCAATTTCATCCAAAGTTCGCGGTAAGCCACATTGTCTGCAGGCTAAATAAATAGCCGCTGAGGTGACGCCTTGAATTGATCTGCCTCGGATAAGTTTCTCTTTTACTGCTTTACGATAAATAACTGAGGCTGTTTCAAGAATGTTCTTTGGAAGGTTTAGGTTATTAGAAATCTTCGTGATTTCGGAGAGTGCAAACGCCAGGTTCCGTTCAGTTGCATCTGAAACCCTGATGCGACGCTGCCACTTCCTTAGACGATAAACTTGAGCTTTCTGCCCTGGCGAAAGACTTTTGCCATAGATATCTCGATCATGCCAATCGATAGTTGTTGACAATCCTTTATCATGGATTGTATATGTTAGGGGTGCTCCAACACGGGTTCTCTTTGACCTTTGCTCATCATCAAAAGCACGCCATTCTGGTCCACGATCAGCTATTTTGGCTGCCACAACGAAACCGCAGTCCATGCATACTATTTCGGCGCATTCATAATCGCGCATAAGTCGGGTGCTGCCACATTCGGGGCATACTTGAACTTTGGCTGGTTCTGCTTTCGGAATTGCTTGGTCTTGATTTACTGCTTGAGTTAACTTGCTGGCTCTACTCATCATCTTTTGCTCCTTTTTGTTTTCGAGAGAAGCAAGTACACCGGTTTATTCACTAGTTTCTCAGGGTCCTTAATACTCGATTTAATTACTGCATAAGGAGCTGAGACAGGGCCGATTATGTCAAAAACTCTGCCAACAACATTTAAGTTTTCATCGACAACTTCAAAACCCATTTTCGGGGGGTTTTCTGTTTTTACCACCATGTTTCGCGATGGAGTTACATTTGAAACCTTGCCCAATCTTTGCAAACGCAATTCCCCTTCTCGAAAAACATGTAGGAACCCGTAACAGTTTATATAAAGTTTTCTAAATGGTTTATAAGCTGAAAGTACAAGCCGGGTTTTTTTGGGAGAAAGATTCTTAAATAAGATGTGCGGATAAGATTCTGCCTTAAAAGGGTGAGGCTAAGAAATATGTCTAAACCATTTTACGTAAAATATGAAGTACCAAAAGAAATCGTAGATGCAGCCTATGAAGCCCTAACGAT
>Ga0075524_10000493_pt1 | contig 10082 bp, 7 predicted proteins | sample NGEPerone_FD_76826 | JGI IMG/M metagenome (GOLD analysis project Ga0075524, IMG submission 76826) | Arctic peat soil microbial communities from the Barrow Environmental Observatory site, Barrow, Alaska, USA - NGEE Permafrost154B-one | ecosystem: Environmental > Terrestrial > Soil > Wetlands >...
CATATTTACTGGACAAAAAATACTGCAGAAGAATGTTCCCTCTCACAGAAAGAGTTTGAAAATTTTTTTAAAAATCAGGTATGAATATGATTACTCAGGGAATTTTGAATCCCGATGGTTTGAAGGTATAAGCGTAAAAATCCGATTGCTGAAATGCTCTTTTCAGGATACCCGATACCGAGCAGAGTGAAGGGTTCGGAATCCCATGGACTTCCCGAGGTTCTGACGGTCCCCGGATACCCCTTAGGGCTTCTCATGGTGTCACGGTTAGCGTGACCGGAGAGTTCCCCCGGGTCTCACCGGAAATAGTCCACAACATTGCGGAACAGCTGCATATTCATAGATTCTGTAGGCAATGCAAGGCCCTCGCGTTTCATCTGTTCCTTGCGGAGCGGCCAGTCATAGAGATTGACAAACTCCATTGCCCGCTCGGGATGCGGCATCAGGCCAAGCACCTTGCCATCTGCAGACGTGATACCGGCAATGTCTTCTACCGAGCCGTTGGGATTGTAGGGATAGAGTTCCCCGGCAGGGCTCAGGTCATCCCGGCAGTAGGTAAAAGCGACCATCTTCTGCCGCTTTAAGCGCTGCAGGGTTTCTTTTGAGCAGGAGAAATTACCCTCACCATGGGCGACCGGGCAACAGAGCTTCGTGATACCCCGGGTCCAGAGATTGTCAGCTGCAGGTTTCAGGGTCACAAACCGGCATTCCAGTCTCCCGCCCCGGTTCGGCATCAGGGCGATATCGCGGTTGTGCTGTTTGTCAAACGCCGGGACAAGCCCGAGGTTTGCCAGTATCTGGAAGCCGTTGCAGATCCCCAGCACCAGGGTGTCGCCGTCTAAAAATTCCCCCAGATCTTCCCAGAGGTTATTGCGCACCCGGTTTGCATACGCATTGCCGGCACCGGTGTCATCCCCGTAGGAGAAACCGCCGGGGAACACCAGCAGCCGGTAGTCAGAGAGCCGGCTGCGTCCCGCTATCAGGTCATTGATGTGGATGATGTCGGACGCCATGCCCGCCCGGGCGAGCACCTCCTGAGTCTCCATCTCAGAATTTATCCCAAAGCCGCTCATGATGAGGGCTTTTTCCGGAATCATTTCCCGAACGGTCGCTGCCTTCGCCGTGGCCATGCGTTTTATCGAGCTGCGGGGAACGGTCATTTCAGTACCTCCTGAACGGAGCCTTATAGGCAGCTTCCAGTTCATCCACAGGCATGTCCAGCAGGAGCTGGTGGGTGGTTATCCGGAGGGTCCTGCCTCCCACCCGCCCCAGCAATAACGCATCATGCCCGGCGATTTGCTCGAATGCCCGCTTGTGGTGCGGTGCAACCGTGACCACAAACCTGCCGAGCGACTCAGAAAACAGATAGTAATCAGGACGCATCACGGTGGGTATAGTGAGATCCATACCGAGCCGGCCTGCGATTGCCACCTTTGCAAGGGCAGTCCCGAGACCCCCGTGACCAACCGGGTAAGCGGAGGATACGAGTTCACGGGAAATGGCTTCAGTCAGCCGATTGTAGCATGCAATCACCAGTGCAGCATCCAGCGCCGGGACGGTATTGCCAATACCCCCGATATGGGCAAAATACTCTGAACCCCCCAGTTCCTCGTGGGTTTCCCCGATGACGTACACCAGGTCACCGGCTATCTTGACATCCAGGGACACCGCCTTTACTACGTCCGGGTGGATACCGATCGAGGAGATGAGCAGGGTCGGTGGCACGGAGACCTTTACCCGGTTGTTCTGTGCATCAAACCCGGAGAAATCGTTATACATGCTGTCTTTACCCGAAATAAACGGTGTACCAAACGCGGTGGCAACATCATAGCAGGCCTGTGCGGCGAGCTTCAGCTGCCCGAGACGTTCCGGCTCATCAGAAGAACACCAGCAGAAATTATCGAGGATCGCAATTGTATCCAGCGGAACGCCGATCGCAATCAGGCCCCGGATCGCAAGGTCAATTCCTGCAGCAGCCATGCGGTAAGGATCGATCTCTGAATACGAGGGGAAAAGTCCCTGGGATAACCCGACACCCTTTTTCGAGCCGGGCACGACCTTGGTCAGCGTGGCTTCTGCCTGAACCCGTCCGATACCCTGTACCGGGCCCAGCACATGGCCCCCCTGCACCGTATGGTCGTACTGGAGGGAGATGAACTCTTTTGAACAGAGGTTTTTCCGTTTCAGCATCGCAAGTATCGTTGCGTCAAGCCGGTCCGGGCAGGGAGTGTCCGGTTCAGGATACGTTTTTCTCGAATACGTGGTCGTTAAGTGTTTTTTCGGCAGACCGTTGTGCAGGAAGTCCAGCCCGATATCCATCACTACACTACCATGGCACTCGACAACGCACCTGCCGGAATCAGTAAATATTCCAATCACCGTTGCCTCTACCTCCCGCCGCTGCATCAGCTCCATGAACGCATCGACTTTCTCCGGCGGGACGGCTAAGGTCATCCGCTCCTGAGATTCCGAGATCCAGACCTCCCAGGGCGCCATACCGGGATATTTCAGGGGCACCCGGTCAAGATACACGTGGCAGCCGTTGGACTCCTTTGCCATCTCGGCAACCGAACAGGAGATCCCTCCTGCCCCATTGTCCGTGATGCTGCGGTACAGGCAAAGGTCCCGGGCTTCCTTGACGATCACATCAGAGAACTTCTTCTGGGTGATGGGATCGCCGATCTGGACCGCCGTTACCGGGCTCAGCGGATCCAAGGCTTCTGAAGAGAAGGTGGCGCCATGGATACCGTCCTTGCCCACACGCCCCCCGGCCATCACTACCAGATCACCGGGCAGCGCCTGTTTTTCATAGAGTTTCCTGCCGTCATGTGTCAGCGGCATCACGCCGACCGTACCGGCAAAGACGAGCGGTTTTCCCCCGTAACGGCTGTCGAACCAGCACCACCCCTGTGGCGTTGGGATGCCAGAACAGTTACCCCCGACACCCACACCCCGGACAACACCGTCAAGGATCTGGCGGGGAGAGAGGATCGGATTTGAGCGGTCTTTTCCACGGAATAATACCTGGTCGGCATCCGGGTCGCCAACGCAGTACCCGTAGAAGTTGATGCAGGGTTTTGCCCCGAGTCCAAAGCCGATCGTGTCCCGGTTTACCCCGACAATGCCGGTAAGGGCACCACCGAACGGGTCTAGGGCTGAGGGTGAGTTGTGGGTCTCGACCTTGTGGGTCACCAGGTAGTTGTCATCAAAAAGGATAGACCCGGAATTATCCGTAAATACCGTGACGCAGATGTCTTTATCCCCTTTTTTTAGCCGGATTGCATTGGTGGCTGCCTGGATACAGGTCTTATAGAGCCCGTCCGGGACATCATCATCCATGGGCGATGCAAAGATCGTGTGCTTGCAGTGCTCGCTCCAGGTCTGGGCAAGGGACTCGAGCTCCACATCCGTCGGTTTCCTGCCGTTCCGGGAGAAATAATCGCGGATCGTTACCAGCTGGGCAAGGTCAAGTGCCAGCGGCCCCCGCCTCTGGCCGGTCAGGGTATCCATGATCCCCTCTTTCCCCAGCCTCGTAAGTTCCCCGTCATCAAGATCCAGGTCAACTGTTTCTGCCGTCGGCAGTTCATGCAGGTGGACTATCGGCACAACCGGATCCATGCCTCTGGTCCCGTATTCGTGCCGGGTTTTGATCAGGACCCGGTTCACGAGCGGATTTGCCAGCGTTGATGCAAGGTTCTGCAGGGCCAATACCGGGAGGTTCCCGCATACAAAAAAAAGCTGCGAGGTATACACGGCTTCCCCTTCGCAGAACTTCATCGAAAAAAAATCTCCAATGGTCTGGCGGGCAGTCGTCCCTGCATTATCGGTCACCCCGGGCAGGAAACCGACCTCGATAGCATAATCAAATACAGCAGTTGTCGCCTTGTCCACTGTGTATTCCTGTACCACGGGATTAATGAGCTGTCCGCTGATCTGCGAGAGCTCATCGGGAGTAAAATCCCGGGAACTGGTTGCAAGGGTATAGACATCGATGAGATGTACTTTGTCGACCGGGAAGCCTAACGAGCGTATCCGGTCAGTCCTGACGGTTAACCGGGGATCGACGGTATAGTGAACTTCTATCCGGTGGACGTAAGACGTCATGTATACTGATTATACGTGAACTATCAAAATAGCTCGCGTTTAAAGGTGAAGACAAAAACATGGGCTCCGCAAAAAAACTCAATAACAATCATAACCCTCAACAGGGTTTTCGCCCCCGCCATTGTGGCTCGATAACTACCGAACAGGTAATACGCATAATAGCGATAAGCGAAGGTGGTATGGGGGAACAAATGTTCCCACCACCATCGTACCGGTCTTGTGTATATCATATCAAAAGGAAAAGGAATTCAGCAGAGCAAAAAAGGAGGGATTAATTGAAGAACCGTTACCAGGTAACTTTCAGCGCATCTTCAAGTTTCATCACGGGACTGATATGGGCAACACCAAGACCACTGAACGGACCGACGATTTTTATCAATGCCTCTTCATCCTGTGCATCAAAAATTGCAACCGATGTGTGCCTTCCGATAAGCAGGTACCGGTTGACGAGCTTCACTTCTGCCGGATACTTGTAGTGCTTCCAGAGCTCGATCACCTTGTGGGTATTTTCCGGCCCGAACTTGAACCAAAGAATAAACAGCATGTTTCAACACCTCACCAATTCATTACCCCGGCTGCCCTGAATTGCGTGAACGGATATGCGGGGGAACAAAGCAAAAGCGCTAATACTGTTTCAGGGCAAGGAGAGTAATTATTATTCAATGAGATATATTTTTCACACCGGAAAAATTATTGGCACTCTTTCCCCGTAAACGATGGAGCAATCCTCTTTTTCCTGCAGGCCCGGGTAACCAGGAATTACCAAAAAAATAATGGTTGAGGGAAAGGGGCTAAACGCTGGTGGCAGCAGGAGTCATCGTAACAGTTCCCCGATGATCATTCAATGTGAGATTGCTCTCCTGCGAAATGTATATCTCTCCTCTTCCTGATGTAATGTCAGGAATTATATAAAAAAGACGAGGAACACAACAAATGTTCTCAGTTCTCTATGTTGATGACGAGCCAATGCTGCTTGAACTGGCGAAACTGTTTCTTGAGAAGAACGGGGATTTCAGGATTGACACCGTCACGTCCGCTCCGGCAGCGCTCGATATCCTGACTTCTACTTCGTATGACTGTATCATATCCGATTACCAGATGCCGGAAATGGACGGGATTGGCTTTTTAAAGACCGTACGTTCCCGGGGAAATACCATACCATTCATCATTTTTACCGGTAAAGGCAGGGAAGAGGTTGTTATCGAGGCTCTCAACAGCGGCGCCGACTTCTATCTCCAGAAAGGGGGTGACCCGAAAGCACAGTTTGTCGAACTTGCGCACAAGATCCGTCAGGCCATACAGATCAAGGGAGCGCAAAAGACCATGCAGGACCTTGTCCAGGGTGCGCCCATCCCAGAGTTTGTCCTCGATAACAACCACCGGGTAGTTTTCTGGAACCGGGCTCTGGAAGAATACACCGGAATTGCAGCATCCGCTATCGTAGGTACAACAAATCACTGGAAGGCTTTTTATCCCTCACAGCGCCCCTGCCTTGCTGATCTCATTGTAGATGGCAACATCGACGGGATCACCCGGTGGTACGCAGGAAAACACGTAAAATCCCTGGTCGTTGCTGATAATTTTGAAGCAACGGATTTCTTCCCCACCGTGAAAGGAGGGACATGGCTGTTTTTCACTGCCGCACCTATCCGTGATCCGTCCGGAAACATCACCGGGGCTATTGAGACACTCCAGGATGTTACCTCCATCCGGAAAAAAGAAGATGAGTTACGGGTAGCATATGAACATATGCAGGAGGCGTTTGAGCACGCAAAAAAGAGTGAAGCTGCACTCAATATTCAGAATAAAAGGCTTGAAGCAAGCGAACAGCGCTACCGGGATGTTGTCGAAGATCAGACAGAACTCATCTCACGGTTCCTGCCCGATGGTACACATGTCTTTGTCAATGAAGCATATTGCCGGTATTTCAATAAAACCCGCGAGGAGATTATCGGGAAAAAATTCATTCCGCGGATTCCCGAAGGGGATCAGGTGCTGGTCAGAAAACATTTTACCTCGCTGACACGGGACCATCCCACATCCGTTATTGCCCACCGTATCATCTTGGCGGATGGCCAGGTCCGGTGGCAGCACTGGAGCGACAGGGCGATTTTTGACGAGAACGGATCCCTCGCCGAGTACCAGTCTGTCGGTCGTGATGTCACCGAACAGAAACGTGCAGAAATCGCCCTCCTGCAATCTGAACAACAGCTTGCCGATATCATCAACTTCCTTCCTGATGCCACCCTTGTCATTGACAGGCAGGGGATAGTTATTGCCTGGAACAGGGCGATAGAAGAGATGACCGGTATTCCGGCTGCAGAAATGGTGGGGAAAGGAGACTATGAGTACGCCCTCCCCTTTTACGGCCAGCGTCGCCCTATCCTGATTGACCTGATCTTTGAGTCAGAGGACGCCATTGCCCGGCGGTATTACGGCATTATTCACAAGAAGGGAGCGCTCCTGATCGCCGAGACCGACCTTCCACACCTGAAAGGCAGACGGGCAGTGCTCTGGGGAAAAGCCTCCCCGCTGTATGATGTTACGGGAAAGATAATAGGGGCAATTGAATCGATCCGGGACGTTACCGAACGGCGGGAGATGGAGGATGCCATAAAGGAACGGGAACAGCAGTTCAGTTCCTTCATGAAGAGCCTGCCTATCGGGGTATTCCGGAATACTCTGGGCTTGGGAGGCACCAATATCATGGCGAACCCGGTAGTCGCTCAGATGTTCGGTTATGATACACTCGAAGAGTTCAGAAAACACCCAATCGCTGAACTGTATGCTGACCCTGCAGAACGGCAGAACATTTCCGATCGTCTCCTGCGCGACGGCAGCTTGTCCGATGTTGTGATTCAGTTCAAAAAGAAAAACGGGGAATTGTTCTGGGCGAGACTTTCAGCAATTGCCGTTCACGGTCCTGACGGAACGATCACCTATTTTGATGGCGTGCTGGAGGATATTACCGATCGCCGGCGGGCAGAAGAAGCATTGCGTGAGAGCGAGGCGTCATTGGCCGGCATATTCCGGGCTGCACCGGTCGGGATAGGTCTTGTTTCAGACCGGATCCTCGTGCGGGTGAATGACCGGATCTGTGAAATGACCGGGTATTCAAGGGATGAACTGACGGGTAAAAACGCCCGCATACTCTACCCGACTGATAAGGAATCTGAATACGTGGGAAAAGTAAAATATGAAATGATCCGGGAACGTGGGACCGGTACTGTCGAGACCCGCTGGATCTGTAAGGATGGCACTATCCGTGACATCCTGCTCAGCTCAACCCCGCTTGATCCTTCAGACATCAGGGCAGGAGTCATGTTCACCGCCCTTGACATCACTGACCGCAAGACTGCAGAAACCGAACTGCATGCTGCCTATGAACAACTCACGAAGGCCGAGGAAGATTTACGGATTCAGTACAGCGAACTTGCCCATGCAAAAGAAACCCTTAAGGAAGCTAACAGGAAGCTCCACCTCCTCTCCAGTATCACCCGTCACGATATCCTCAACAAGGTCTCGGTCCTGCTGGGAAATCTTGAACTCGCAAAAACGAAGTCTCATGATCCCAACATGGCATCATATATTGGAAAACTGGAGTCTGCTACAATGGCGATACGGGAGCAGATAGAGTTTACCCGGGTTTACCAGGACCTTGGGTCTCATGAACCGCACTGGCATAAACTCGATAAGGTCATCTCCCGGTTGCAGATCCCGCTGTTACTCTCCATCCAGGCCGATCTGCCTCATGTTGAGATTTTCGCAGACCCGATACTGGAAAAGGTCTTTTACAATCTTCTCGATAATGCGGTCAGGCATGGACAGAAAGTCAGTAACATCAGGGTATCTGCCCGTGAAGTCCCTGGTGGGCTGGTCATAGTCTGGGAAGATGACGGAATCGGCATCGCGGCAACGGAGAAAGAGAAAATTTTTTTAAGAGAGTACGGAAAGCACACCGGGCTCGGGCTGTTTCTTGCCAGTGAGATTTGTTCTGTCACCGGTATTACGATAAGCGAAACCGGAATACCTGGCGCGGGGGCTCGCTTTGAAATGCTGGTACCCAAAAGGGCATACAGGTTCATGGGTACCAGAAAACCCCTGCAGGATAAAACCGGCTGATAATCGACAACCGTAGTGGGGAGGACCCGGAAGAGTGACTATCGGATAATACGGCAGATTAATCCGGAATACTCCAAAAAGAGATACTATAATTACCTGAAAAATTATACTACGAGATAGTATGCCTGATACATACACCCCGCCATTGTGGGCGGTGCTGGGATCTCTTGCCAACATCATCCTCTCTGTCGCGATGATATGGTATCTGATTATCTTCCTGTTCTCGTGCAGTACATGCGCAACAAGTCCTTTCGCGTATGCTTTTCTGGTGGGATTTGGTATAATCCTCGCGCTGAGTGTTTTCGAACTTTTCAAACTTTTATTTGCCGGAAAAAAGAAATCCGGCAATGCAGGCTCCATGGTCGCCAAAATTGTCGAAATCGATGCCGGACTCCAGAAGTAAGATACTCTTTTTGAGGGGGATCCGATGACCGGGAATCCGGGTGGAGAGCGAAAAGAACCTTCCCTCGGTGATCTTACGAGAGTCCGCCTCACCAACCTGGACAAAGTGATGTACCCGGCTATTTCCGTTACCAAGCAGGACGTGATCACCTACTATATCAGAATGGCCCCGCGGATGCTTCCTTTTCTCAATAACCGGCCCCTTACCCTTCACCGTTTCCCGGGCGGTGTGGGGGGGGAAGCGTTTTATGAGAAAGATGCACCGCAGGGAACCCCGGAATATGTTGAGATATTCACCCATCCTGACAAGGCTGCTGATCGCGAGATCCATTACGTGCTATGCAATAACCTCGATACTCTCATATGGCTGGCGAACCTCGCATCCCTGGAACTCCATGCAACGCTCTCAACCACAGGGATGTATGATTCTCCCGATCTCCTGCTTTTCGATATTGATCCCGAACCACCACTCACCTTTGACGACGTGATAGATGTGTCCCGGATAGTCTGTGAACACCTCGAGAATGCCGGGGTCCGGTCGTTTGTAAAAACCTCGGGAAAAAAAGGACTCCATGTCGTGGTACCACTTGCCGCTGGTTACACGTTCGGAGATATCCGGGCATTTGCCCATAGTATGGCAAAAACCATTGCACGGGACTCACCCCTTGTGGTCGCTGAGTTTGCCCGGTCACGGGACCCCGGGACAATTTTCATCGACTATCTCCAGAATGCCCGGGGAAAAACCATGGCAGCGCCCTACAGCCTCAGGGCAACTGCCGGTGCTACGGTATCTGCCCCACTCGGCTGGGACAAGATCAGGCACGGGATACATCCCGAAGATTTTAATATACGGACAATGCTTTCAGGAAGTGAAGACCCATGGAGGGACATCTTTGACACCAGGCAGACAATCGGAAGATAAAGCCGCTCACCGTTCACCACAAAGTAAGGCCAAAAAGAACATCGCTGGAGTTCCCAGACCAGAACCGGTCCTTACTTCAGGTGCTGTTGAGGAAACGCAGGGAAAAAAGGACCAGCCAAGAACCCTGGTCATACCGGAACACCCGCCGGATGAGACTTCACGGACAGGCACTGCAGGACGGCCATTCTGGAGCGGGACCATCACGATCGGGCTGGTCAATGTACCGGTCAGGCTGCATACCATGGTGAGGGACAGGTCATTCTCGTTCAGGCTGCTCCACCGTGATGATGGACAGCCGCTCAGGTACGACCGGGTCTGCACAAAGGACGGACGGGTAGTCCCGTGGGCTGAAACCGTGAAAGGGTATGAAGTGGAAAAGGGCAGGTTCGTGGTCTTTGAACCCGAAGAGCTCAAGGCCATCATGCCCGACTCAGACCGGAAGATAAGGATTGAGAAATTCGTGTATTTTCTCTCGCTCGACCCGACCTATTTCGAGACTCCCTACATCCTTGTTCCGGACCGGAGCGAGGAG
>Ga0075524_10000494_pt1 | contig 10072 bp, 9 predicted proteins | sample NGEPerone_FD_76826 | JGI IMG/M metagenome (GOLD analysis project Ga0075524, IMG submission 76826) | Arctic peat soil microbial communities from the Barrow Environmental Observatory site, Barrow, Alaska, USA - NGEE Permafrost154B-one | ecosystem: Environmental > Terrestrial > Soil > Wetlands >...
ACCGGGCAGGACTCACTCCTGCTTAGTCCTTAGGAACGGTGCATCGATGTCTCAGGTCGTTCTGATCACTGGCTGCTCGAGCGGCATCGGACGGGCCGTCGCCCAGCGCCTGACCGCTAGCGGGTACACCGTGGTGGCCACGGCCCGACGAGTGGAATCGCTCGACAGCGTTGCTGCCACGACCAGGCTGCCTCTCGATGTCACCGAGTCCGGCGATGTGGAGGCCGTCGTCGCCGCAACTCTGCAGCGGCACGGCCATATCGACGTCTTGGTCAACAACGCCGGGTACGCCGTCCGCGGAGCGATCGAGGAAGTTCCGGACGCTGCAGTGCGGCAGTTGTTCGACGTGAACGTCTTCGGAGTCTTGCGGATGGTTCGCGCGGTCGCTCCCGTTCTGCGCCAGCAGGGTGCCGGGCGCATCATCACGATTAGTTCCATCGCCGGGAAGATGTCCACACCAGGCAACGGTCACTACTCCGCCTCCAAGTTCGCCATCGAGGGGCTCAGCGACGCCTTGCGTCTGGAACTCGGGCCGTTCGGGGTATTCGTGTCGCTGGTCGAGCCAGGCCCAATCGAGACACAGTTCGATCTGACCTCGCAGCAGCACTCCGAGGCGATCCTGGCCAACCCGGCCTCGCCCTACCGTGCCCTCTACGCGACGACAGAGCGCGCTTCCACCTCCATGCGCAGAAGGCGGACCGGGCCGGACACCGTTGCCCGGGTGGTCCAACGTGCCATCGAGGCCCGTTCCCCCAAGGCACGCTATCTGGCTGGTGTCGGATTGTCTGCGGCGATCGTGCTGCATACGCGCGACTACCTTTGGGGTCCGGTGTCGACAAAGATGTTCGCCCACTCGCCCCAGGCACCCGACGTGCCAGAGACGCCGTCGCCGCAGCGGCACGCCACGGACTTGTAGGACCGGGGCCCAGCCGGAGTCTGGGCTGCTGGCGCCAGGGAGTTCGCTTGAGACTGTGTTTGCGCAAAGGTCAGGCCGCTACGCCGCAAGGGCTTTGCGCCCGTTTGTTGCCGAGCTTGGCCGGTCGACGGTCAACTGGCGGAGGGCAAGGAATTCTCGATCAGTTCGAGGATCTCGGGGGCATCTGGCTGGACCTTGGGTCGGAAGCGGTGCACTTCGGCGGCGGGCGTGACGAGGAACTTCTCGAAGTTCCACTTCACCCTCCCGGCCTTGCCGGCGTCCGGGAACCTGGTCAGCTCGGCGTAGAGGGGATGTTGGGAGCGTCCGTTCACCCTGACCTTCTCGAACATCGGGAAGGTGACCCCGTAGGTGGTCGAGCAGTACTCCTTGATGGCCTCAGAGCTGCTGAGCTCCTGGAGGAACTGGTTGCTCGGGAAGCCCAGCACCGTGAATCCGCGCTCACCGTAGGTCTTCTGCAGTTCTTCGAGCTTCTCGTACTGCGGCGACAGACCGCAGCGGGAGGCCACATTGACGATGAGTTTGACCTTGTCGGCGTACTGGGCGAGCGAGGTAGGTTCGCCATCGATGGTGACGAACGGGATGTCGTTGAGGGTCATGCCAATAGCCAGCGCAGCCAGTGCTCAGACTAGTCCCGCCGCGACCCCGCAGACTCACTTCGCCCTCGGCTGACAAGGCGCTTCGAGCACGGTGGCCGGTCGATGTTCCGCAAGTACCAGGACAGTGGCACTGTGGCGAGCGCAAGAGAGAGGGACGGAAAGGCGCTGGCTGTCCAGTACCGCCGGCTTGTCTTACGCCGACTGTGCTCTGGTCGGCGCGGACGAGTTGTCGCTGAGCCCATAGTGCTGCCCCTTGCACGATGATCCTTCCTGGCGCGCTCATCCTCTGGCGGTTCTGCGGGCCCGGGCAGCGGCAAGAGTCCCTACCCGCACACCAAGTACCTCAACGCGTGTGCGACATACTTGGTGGCGTGGATACGCAGCGAAAGATCGGTGTCACAGAGCTCGCTCTCCGGGATGCGCACCAGTCCCTGATGGCAACCCGAATGGCGACCGAAGACATGGTGGGTGCCTGCGAGGACATCGACAACGCCGGGTACTGGAGCGTCGAGTGTTGGGGGGGTGCCACCTACGACGCCTGCATCCGGTTCCTCAATGAAGACCCCTGGGAACGGTTGCGAACGTTCCGCACACTGATGCCCAACAGTCGGCTGCAGATGCTTCTGCGTGGCCAGAACCTGTTGGGCTACCGCCACTATGGCGACGACGTTGTCGATCATTTCGTCGAGAAGGCGGCCGAGAACGGCATGGATGTCTTCCGGGTCTTTGACGCCCTCAACGACACCCGCAACGTCGAGCGCGCCATCGCCGCTGTGAAGAAGCTCGGCAAGCACGCGCAGGGCACCATCTGCTACACCACCAGCCCACTGCACACGGTCGACGGTTTCGTGCGCCAGGCCCGCGAGCTGGCTGATGTCGGTGTCGACTCCCTGGCCATCAAGGACATGGCTGCACTGCTCAAGCCGCAGCCGGCCTACGACATCGTGTCGGCCATCAAGGCCGAGATCCCCAGCATGCAGATCAATGTCCACTGCCACGCGACCACCGGCGTCACTTTGGTCTCGCTGATGAAGGCCATTGAAGCTGGCGCGGATGTGGTTGACACCGCCATCAGCTCGTTGTCGCTCGGCCCCGGTCACAACCCCACCGAGTCACTGCAGGAAATGCTGGAGGGCACGGGCTACATCGCCGACCTCGACAAGATGCGCCTGGGCAAGATCAAGAATCACTTCGCCCAGATCAAGCCCCGCTACCAGCAGTTCACGTCCTCGTTCAACGTGGAGACCGACATCTTCGACAGCCAGATTCCCGGCGGCATGATCTCCAACATGGAGTCCCAGCTCAAGCAGCAGGGCGCTGGCGACAAGTTGCGTGAGGTGCTCGAAGAGGTGCCGCGGGTCCGCGAGAACGCCGGCTACCCACCGTTGGTCACCCCATCCAGCCAGATCGTGGGCACTCAGGCCGTGTTCAACGTGATCATGGGCCCCTACAAGGTGCTGACCGGTGAGTTCGCCGACCTGATGCTCGGGTACTACGGGTACACCATGGGTGAGAAGGATCCAGAGGTGGTCGCCCTGGCCAAGGCCCAGTCCGGCAAGGAGATCATCACCCAGCGTCCGGCTGACCTCATCGCCCCTGAATGGGCTGCCCTGCGCACCCAGGCTGAGGCCATCGACGGTTTCGATGGCTCGGACGAGGACGTGCTGACCTACGCCATGTTCCCGAAGGTGGCGCCGAGCTTCTTCACCACCCGCGCCGACGGCCCCAAGAACGTTGGCAAGGACCCCGCCGAGCTGGAGGCAGAGCGTGCCGTTTCTGTCACCGATTCCAAGACGGGCCCGGTACGCGGCCCGATCAAGTACGAGATCACCATCAACGGCAAGAAGAACTCCGTTGCCGTGAAGCCCGCCTAGGAAAGGTGACTTCGGCCATGTCCAAACACCCCACCCAAGCCATGCCCAATACCAAGCCCAGGACCATGCAGGAGCGGATCGTTGAACTGCGAACGCGCCGCGAAGAGGTCATCGCCGGGGGTGGCGAGAAGCGCCACGCCAAACAGCATGCCGCGGGCAAGCTGACCGCTCGCGAACGGGTCGCCGAGCTGGTCGACCCGCTCAGCTTCGAGGAAAGCGGGATGCTCGCCCAGCACCGCACCACATTGTTCGGGATGGACACCGCGGTCATGCCGGCCGACGGAGTGGTCACCGGCGCCGCATCCGTGCTCGGTCGCCCGGTGCACGTGGCCAGCCAGGACTTCAGCGTCGCCGGCGGTTCTGCCGGTGAGATGCACTCGATCAAGGTGGCGGCCGCGATGCGCTCCGCGCTGGACAACGGCACCCCGTTTGTCTTCTTCAACGACTCCGGTGGCGCCCGCGTCCAGGAGGGCATCGACTCGCTGTCCGGCTACGGCAAGGTGTTCTTCCAGAACGTGGCGCTGTCCGGTGCGGTGCCACAGATCTCGATCATCGCCGGGCCATGCGCCGGTGGCGCGGCCTACTCACCGGCGCTGACGGACTTCATCATCCAGACCACGGCGTCGCGGATGTTCATCACGGGTCCGGATGTGATCAAGCAGATCACCGGAGAAGAGGTGACCGCCGAGGAGCTGGGCGGCCCTGCTGCCCACGCGGTGCGCTCTGGGGTGACGCATTTCGTGGCGGAGGACGACCACCAGGCCATCCTGATCACCAAGAAGCTGCTGAGCTTCCTGCCCAGCAACAACACCGAGGAGCCGCCGTTCATCCCCGGACATGACGATGTGGAGCGCGACGAAAGCCTCAACGAGATCATCCCCGATGACCCGAAGAAGGGTTACGACGTCCGTGACATCATCGTCAAGCTTGTCGACCTTGGCGACTTCCTGGAGGTCCATGCCGGGTTTGCCCCCAATCTCGTCGTGGGCTTTGGTCGCATCACCGGCCGGACGGTCGGATTTGTGGCCAACCAGCCGATCGCCTTGTCGGGGGTGCTGGACATCGACGCCTCAGACAAGGGCGCACGGTTCGTGCGGTTCTGCAATGCCTTCAATATTCCGTTGATCACCCTGGTGGACGTCCCCGGTTTCTTGCCCGGGATCACCCAGGAGTACGGCGGGATCATCCGTCACGGGGCGAAGCTGCTGTACGCATACTCCGCCACGACCGTCCCGAAGATCACGGTGGTGTTGCGCAAGGCCTACGGCGGCGCGTACCTGGCCATGTGCGGCAAGGACCTGGGCGCCGACCGGGTGTTTGCCTGGCCGACGGCCGAGATCGCCGTGATGGGCGCCCAGGGCGCGGCAGGAGTGGTCTTCCGCAAGGAGATCGCCGGCGCCGACGACCCTGTCACCAAGAAGGCAGAGCTCGTGCAGCTGTACCGCGACACCTTCTCAACGCCGTACGTCTCGGCCGCCCGTGGTCTGGTCGACGACATCGTCGAGCCATCTGACACCCGGCGCAAGCTCGCTCGTGCGTTGGAGAATCTCTCCGCCAAGCGCGAACCGCGTCCGCCGAAGAAGCACGGCCTGATCCCGCTCTGATCGACTTCACGCCGAAGAAAGGAGGCACCATGAGCGAGACCAACGACACCGTTGCCGAGTTGAAGGCCCAGGTGGCCGAGCTGGCAGCCCGCGTGCAAACGCTGGAGGAGCAGGCGGCGCAGCGGCATCCCGAGGTCAGCGAGGAGATCCTGCTGGCCATCTCCGCCGCGTGTGCGGCCTATCTGGGAAAGAGGGCCACCATCAAGCAGGCTCATCTGCGTCGTGGGGACACGTGGGCCTCTCAGGGACGGGCAGCCGCCCAGCAGTCGCACGCCGACCTGCACGGATACGGTGACCGGCAGGCCGCACCGACACTGAACTCACGACGGGGGACGACATGAAACTGCAAGTGACCGTGAACGGGTCGGTCTACGACGTCGACGTCGAGGTTGAGGAAGAGCCCCTTCCTACGCTGGGGACCGTCCTGGTGGGCAGCACGTCTGCCTTCAACCTGACGCCTACCGCAACCAAGGCTCCGGCGACCTCCGCCAGTGCGCTGACGTCCCCGGTCGCCGGCACCGTTGTCACGGTGCTCGTCGAGGCTGGCGCCGAGGTGAAGTCCGGCGACACCTTGTTGGTGGTGGAGGCCATGAAGATGGAGACCGAGGTGACTGCGCCCAAAGATGGCAAGGTCGAGTCGGTTGAGGTGGCCGTCGGCGACGCCGTCCAGAGTGGCCAGGTCCTGATCGAGTGGGACGACTGACCCGAAGGACGGCACAGGGCTGCGTATGACAGAAACCCGGCTTCGTCTTCTCAGGCGTGGCCGGTGTTTTGTTGTCAGTAGGCGTCCAGTCAGGTCGCCCACACGGACGCAAATCTCAGCGTCACGCCGCCGCAATACGAGTGTTCACGGTGGATTCACGGCAGCGGCGCAGGGGCGAGCCGGGTGTTATGTCAAAGCCTTGGCCCGAGGCGTTGCTGGCACGAGCTGTCGGTCGCCCGGCGGGTGTGGTTCACCGTCTGTTCGGCGGCGGCGTCGATATCCTCGGGGGTCATGAGCACGACAGCGGGCATGCTGGTGAGACCGGTGGAGTTCGGCGATGGTGCAAACGTCGTCTTGGCCGACGGCAAAGTCCTACGACTTCGTCCGGCCGCCAAGCGGGAGGGCCATGGTCTCGATCCCGGTGCGCCGCGCCGTTCCGCCGGATCTGGGTAAGCCGTTGGCCCCGTCGCTGGCGTTGCGCGCGATGAACATGTGACGGGCCATCGGAACCTTCTTGGTCCCAGGTGTGGCGGACAGGGTCAAGTCACTGCCCGGCCGAGTCGATCACAACGGTCGTTCGAGCGCGTTGGTGCTTGCGGCGCGCAGGGCAGCTGGGAGCCGCAAGCACCGGCCGCTTCCGGCTGCCTGCCGAAGATCGCCCGGATGGCAGCAGAACCGGCACCGGGTGAGGTGATTTGTCCCGCTCAGCGGTAGAGCCTGACGTTGGTCACTGGGCGACATAGCCTGACCGACATGGCTACAACTCAGCTCATCGTCATAGCCGGGCGCCCTGGCACGGGCAAGACGACCCTGTCTCGGAGGTTGACGACCGAGTTGGGCGCGGCCTATTTGCGCATTGATGTCACATCGAGACCGCCGTCGTCCGCAGTGGTCTGGCCAGCTACCCCGTCGGACCCGTCGGTTATGTCGTTGCCCACGAGGTCGCGGCCAGCAACCTTGCCTTGGGCACATCGGTTGTCGTTGACGCGGTCAACCCGGTCCATGGGGTACGAGCAGGTTGGTACGGACTCGCAAGCATGACCGGCGTGAAGCTCACAGTTTTCGAGACCTTCATCAATGACGAGACCGAGCATCGTCGACGTGTCAGCAGCCGACAGCCAGACATGCCAGGGCAGTACGTGCCGACCTGGGACGAAGTGCAGGCCAGCCCCTATGACCGCTGGGACGTAGACCTGGATGGGCCTCGGGTCCCCATCGACATGGCCCAAAGCGAAGCTGGCTTCCACGCGGCGCTCAGGGACTTGACCGCATAACCGACGGGCGGGTGGACAACAGTGGGCGAGCACCTCGAGGGTGGCATAGCTTCTGTCGCTGCCGAGTCGCCCCGACATGCTGAGGGTGTGCCCCCTCGTGGTCTGGGCATCCCGCAGCGTTGGCGCGTGACGGGATCTACCGGTAGCAGCTAGAAGGCTAGGCAGCAGTGGAGCCGCGACGGCGTACCCGGGCGAGACCCTTGACGGTGGCGAGTCGCATCTTCGGCGGCGCCTACGACCACGCTTAACCTTCGCAGTGACCCAGGTACGGCCCCCTGACCTACCGGAGGCGACGGGCTGGTGCTTCGCCAAGGTTGGGATCAGCCCATCGGCGACTGTCCGGTTTGGTGTCGACGTTGAGCACGTTCGGCTGATAGCGAATCTCGCCTACCTAGATATGCGAACCTCGCCTATCTGCCCGCTCTGCATGATCGCGCCGCTGGCCGGGGTTTGGCGCCCGTAGCCTGGCGGTGGTGACGTGTTGTTGGCTACTGGTGCCGTGAGTGGTCGATGCGAGGGAACCCGGCAGTGGTGGAACGCGGTTGCGCTACTCCAGATTCGGCTGGCGCACGACCTAACACGATAACGTCCGGCTCGCCCCGCGCAACGGGCACCTCGATTACCTCCACTTCGGCGAAGTGTCGATTCATTCGCGCGACAACGGCGGGCGTGGGTGCGGCGCTCCAGATCGTCAGGACGCCGTCCGGTGACAGCACGCGCGCGGCGGTACGCAGCCCGTCATTGGCGTACAGCCAGGCGTTACCGGGTGAGACCAGCCACTCGGGACCGTTGTCGACGTCGAGACAGATCGCATCGAGCGAGCACGCGGGTGCGGTAGCCAGCCAGCGGACCACGTCGGCCTGGTGGGTGCGGACGCGTGGGTCACGCAACGCGTACCCGTTCAGTGGCGCCAACAGGCCCCGGTTCCACCGCAGGACCGCCGGCTCCCGCTCGAGGACGTGTACCTTCGCGACGCCGGGATGGGTGAGTGCAGCAGCCAGCGAGAACCCCATGCCGAGTCCGCCGATCAGCATCCGACCTGGCGGCGGCATGCGGTCAGCCGCCGCGGTCACGTGCAGCCGTTCAGAGTCGCTGCCCCGAGTGTCCATGAGGAAGACACCGTTCGCCACGATCTCGTAGTGCCCGCCGCTTCGCGCCAGCACCAACTCACCACAGCAGCCGACAACCCGCTCGACGACGCTCGTTCCTTGCGCCATTACAGCAGGCTACAACCGGACTCGCATCCCGTAGCCGATCGCAGGTAGCCGATCGCGCAGCAGCCCAGCGGCGCCGCCGTCTACGTGGCTGGAACGACCGCCAGCCAACTCACCTTTCAAGGACACCATCATTGGCCGGTGGTCGCCGTGGCGGCGTCGCCGTGCTGGTCCTGATGGTGGTCAGCTTTGCAGCGTGCTGTTGGCGATCAAGGTGGCGTCTGAACCTGATCTCGATCGGGGCCGTGTCCGGCGTCTTGGTCGCCGTGTTCCGGTGAGGTTGGGATCGCAAGGGAACTGGCAACTGATGCTCCTTGGGTTCTAGCGGTCGTCACAACACCACAGGAATTGACAGTGTCGATAACCGTTCCCGGTGACGGGACGGTCGATAGAACATGACCGCTCAAGTAGCCGATGTGAGTTCGTTGCTACGTACTTGTCGAAAGACCTGCGGTACGGATCTCTGCCCACTCTTGTCGAGCTGTGAAGACTGCAGTGACCCGGGTGTGCCGCGTCAGTGGGCTTTCACCGCTATGACGTACAGGTCACCAGGTCTTGCCTCGGTTGTGCCATACGGTGACTCCATGTCGAAGGCCATGGTCCTGGGTGGGAACGGGCAGGTGGGGAGTGCGGCAGCGCGCACATTGCTCGCCTCTGGCTGGGATGTCACCTGCAGCGGCATGGCGGAGGCTCGGTTTCCAGCCGACCTGCGGGAGGCAGGGGTCCGGTTCATCAGGTCTGATCGGTATGACGTCCCGGACCTGCGCAACCTGCTGTACGAGGGCGCGGACGTCGTGGTCGACTGCGTGGCGTACACCGCCGATCATGCGCGCATGCTTCTTCCTTTCCGCGGCCACATCGGATCACTCGTCTTCATCTCCAGTAAGGCTGTCTACGTTGACGAGCAGGGGCGCCACTCGAACTCCGTCGAGCCGCCTGTGTTCTCCGGGCCCGTCACCGAGGAGCAGGCGACGATGACGCCCTCTGACGTCGACTACAACTCTCGGCAGGGGTATGGAGCCAATAAGGTCGCCGCGGAGCACGTCGTCCTCAACTCCGGGATGGCGGTTAGTGTCCTACGGCCGTCACGCGTCTATGGCGTCGGTGCCGCGCGGCCGCGCGAGTGGGTGTTCGTCAAGCGCGTGCTCGACGGGCGGGCGCACGTGCTACTTGCCCGGGGTGGGCGCGGTATCAACCACCCGACGGCAGCGGGTAACCTGGCGGCCCTCGTGGGGTTCTGCGCGTTACGGCCGGGGACGCGAGTCCTTAACAGTGCCGACCCGGACGCCCCGGACGGACTCGCTATCTCGCGGATCATCGCCGCGCGGCTCGGGCACACCTGGAAGGAGGTTCTCCTTGACGCCACCGCCCCCGAAGGCATGGGCGACCACCCTTGGAACACGCTGCCGCCGTTCGTGCTTGACACCTCGGCGGCGAGGCGGTTCGGGTTTGTGCCCGTCGGGACGTATGGGGACATGGTCGGGCCCGTGGTCGATTGGCTGGCCACGGCCCAGCGGACAGGTGATCCGACGTGCATACTGCCGGCACCGGACGACTCAGACTTCGCATACTTCTTCGACTATGGCCGGGAGGACGCGTGGTTGTCCGGATGACGTAGGGACGCATGTGCCGACTGCGCCAGCGACCAGCAGAACCGTTGGACCGATTCCTATGCGCGCCAAGCTAGCGGCGGTCATCCATCGCCAGCAGCAGCGGCTGATGTCCACCCGGTTAGGACGCAGCACACCGCAGCATAATCTTGGAACTGACCGTGGTTGGTGGAATCGGCCGACACCCGCCGTTTTCGCATCGTCTGGTATCCACAACCGTCGACACCAGATGTGGAGCGGGTGAACGACGCGAACGTCCG
>Ga0075524_10000496_pt1 | contig 10066 bp, 11 predicted proteins | sample NGEPerone_FD_76826 | JGI IMG/M metagenome (GOLD analysis project Ga0075524, IMG submission 76826) | Arctic peat soil microbial communities from the Barrow Environmental Observatory site, Barrow, Alaska, USA - NGEE Permafrost154B-one | ecosystem: Environmental > Terrestrial > Soil > Wetlands >...
GTGACAGACCTATCGGATCAAAGAAAAGAAAGAGTTTGTGGACGCATTCATCCTGCCGCTACCGCGGCAGGTATTCTGCTAGGTTTTTTATAAAAAAAATCAACCTTTCAATTTTAAACTTAATTGAGAAGTTTTCTTTCAATATTTTGTTTTTACTTCATTCTGCTAAACGCCCAAGTTCCAACGGCCATCATTATTACATCAAACAAAGCTATGACTCCTATGTCAACCCATAAAGGCTGAACTTGAAGGGGAGTCCAGGCTGATCCTAAAACTACATTTCTAAGTGCATCAACTCCGTAGGTTAAGGGGTTCCATGCGGCTGCGGTTGTTAACCAGCTGGGAAGACTGATTCCCGGTCCTTTGAGAGGAAACAGTGCGCCGCTCAAAAAGAACAGGGGCAGGTTAATGAATGTCTGGATAGCTCCAAAGCTTTCAAGGCTACCCATAAAACTGGCTATCGTTAAACCTATACTTACTAAACCGAAGGTTATTAGAACCATAATTGGAAGCGCATACAGGAAAGCCAGGGGATCTATTGATATTCCTAATGCAATTCCGACGAAAAAAACTATTATTCCTTGAATAAACGCTGATGTGCTGTCTCCCAGCATCTTCCCCATGAAAATGCTGAAGCGGGAAATAGGGGAAACAAGGATTTCCTTCATAAAACCAAATTCTTTGTCCCAAATCACGCTTATACCCATGAACATTGCAGTAAAAAGCAGTGTTTGAGCTACTATTCCTGGAAAAATCACATTCTGATAACTTAAGCCAGGAATTGCAAACCGCACGCCGAATCCCGCGCCAAAAATGACTAGCCAAAGCAAGGGTTGAATAAACATGCTGATTATCCGTGTCCGGTCCCGCAGGAACCGCTTGATTTCCCGCAGCCAGAGAGTGTAGACTCCGCGGATTTCACTCATTTTATAGCTCTCCGCTGGATTGCCGCCATGCCATGGAGTTCTTTGCCTGAATCCTGCCTAATTGATTTGCCAGTATAATGTAGGAACACGTCTTCGAGGTTGGGCTGACGCAGAAGAAGGGATTCGACGTAAACGTTGTTCTGAGAGGCAAGCTCCATGATTCGGGGCATTACTGCTTTGCCGTTTCGCAACGTAATCTCTAATGCATTGTCGACTATTCGGGTTTGATTGAGCCCGAGCCATTTTTTCACTAATTCAGATAAAGTTTGAATGTCGTTTGCTGTAACGGTTATAACATCGCCTTCAAGGGTTTCCTTAAGTTTTGAGGGTGAATCTAAAACGACGATTTTGCCGTGATCCATGATTGCTATTCGGTCTGAAAGCCTATCCGCCTCATCCATGTAATGGGTAGTTAAAACCACAGTAATGTCGTGGGCTTCTTTGAGTTCTTTAATATACGTCCAGATGTGATCGCGAGTTTGCGGGTCCAACCCAACAGTTGGCTCATCCAAAAACAATACTTTTGGATAATGAATTAAACCACGCCCGATTTCAAGTCTGCGTCGCATACCTCCAGAGTAGGTACGAAGTAAATCGTTTGCCCTATCTTCTAGTTCAACGAGTTTTAGGATTCGATTGATGCGTTCTTTCTGTTCTGTAGCTGGCACCCCAAAGAGGTTTGCGTGCATGTAGAGGTTTTCTCGGCCTGTTAAACGGTCGTCAACACTGGGTTCCTGGAAAACTATTCCTATGGATTTTCGGACCTTGTTTGCTTCTCTAACGATATCAAATCCATTGACTGTTGCAGAGCCAGAGGTTGGTTTTAGAATCGTACAGAGCATGGAGACGGTGGTGGTTTTTCCAGCGCCGTTAGGTCCCAATAGCCCAAAAATCTCGCCTGACTCCACCGTAATATCCAAAGTGTCTACTGCTTTGAGTGCACCATAAGCTTTTGTTAACTGGTTGGTTTCGATGGCGTGGACCATTTTTTGTTTTTCTCTTTTTAGCAATGAAACTTAGGGAGATTTAAGGATATTTGCCAAGACCAGTAGGAATTAGCAAACCATAAATTACCCTATCCAAACATTATTGCAGAGATGTTTTTATGCCAGAATTAAATTTTGAAGGAACTGCCACTTGGAGCGGCGGCACAGAATGTGGATTAACCGTAAAAGGCAAACAAATCGTAGCAGTCAGCCCACCACCATCGTTTGGCGGAAAAGAAGGAATGTGTACACCTGAAGACATTTTTGCAGCTGCCTTAGCATCGTGCATTAATACGTTGTTTCTTTTGATTGCAAAAAACAGTCAGTTGGAACTTAAAAATTTGGAGACAATGGCCAATGTCAAAATGAATGTTGAAGGCATGGAGAAACTGATTTTCACTAACGTCCACTTCAACATGAACGTCGGCTTAGTGAATGACAATGAACGCGAACGCAAGAAAGCAACCACCGTCTATGGAATGGCGCAGAAGATTTGTCCAATTCGGCAATCTTGGGGCGAAGCTGTTCCAATAAGCTTTGCATTGAATTTTAAGTAAACCAACTTTTTATTTGTTTGTTAGCCTTTTTTATTTTGATTCCTACAGTGTTTGGTTCAAGCGTTTTTGATTGCCTTTAAAGATTTTAGTTATGTTTTATAGTTCAAATTTTAAATCAGTTTATGGTTTTTCTTTAGCCGTTGGGTTTGTTTTGATAGGAAAAGCAAAACCTTTGCCTATTCTATTCATACTTAAATCTGGATTTGATTTTCATTATAAGGCTTCTCGTAAAAGACTCTTGACTAAGAGTAGTCAAAGTTTCTAAACTAAGCAAAGTTGTGTTTATGTTTCTTAAAGTAAACCAATAAACCAACAACCAATATCAAAAGAGCGGTTATTACAATAGAGTATAGGAGAATGTTGGTCTTATTATCTAAACCTACATCAGTGTTTACGCTTGGTGTAGTTGTTGGGGTAATCTCAATGGTAAATTCAGCAGAAGAGGAACCGTCTATGAAGTAGTAATTGGAGTAAATGTATAAGAAGTGACCTTTCAAATAAGGTCCTGGACCATAGATGGTTGTTACATTTTCTCTGCCTGTTTCATACTGATAGAGTGCAATTGCAAAGACAGTTATCGTTTGATCTCCTTGAGGTACGTTAGGAATAGGTATGGAGAAGGGCATAGTTTTACTGGAGAATATTTTTCCTGAGTCTACTAAATCAACAGTTATATTTTCAGAACTCCAACTTGGCTTGTAGGCAACTGTTTGAAGAGTGATTGGGTAGTAGCTAGTTGGTGAGTTTAGAGTTAAATTAAAAGTTAAGGTAATATTAGACTCAGTAATAACAGCCATATTCTTTGGAAAGATAATCTCAATGGATGGGTAATCTGTGCCATTGGGAACTGCTATTTCTTTTGGATAATAAACAGTTGTGTAAGGGTCACCCTTATAGTAAGTCTCCCAAGGTGTAGGCTTAGATATGGTTGAATTGGTTTGTGCTGATGCTAATGGAAACATTGCGACAAGTATCAAAGTTGCAAATAATGTCTTTCTTAGTCTCATCTTTCTCAAAATAGAAGTGTAGTTACTAACTATTAGCTCTCCTAAAGGAACAGACTGTTCCCCTAAAAGAACAGTTAGAATTAGTCAAACTTAATGGCAACAATAAGAAGGTCCTAAGACTAAGTCCTTATTAGGTTTGAATATAAGAGCTGCTATTTGTTGTAGTAGTGCTACTACACGCAAATCTTAAATTTGGTTCAAACCAAATATAGCTTGGAAGGAAAGAGCAAGAAGGAAAGAATACCTTCCTAAAATAGGAAGAAGAAGACTCCATGATTAGCATTGAAAACTTTGCTATCAAAAAAAGAGTCAATATTTGCGTCTTTCCTTCCTCCCACTTTTTCAAATCTATAACTAATCTAATTAAGCACTTTTCATAAACAGACACTAAGACGTAAGACCTGATTTAAGACAGAAAATAGCTTGGAGAAAACTTTTCTAACTTTTAATATACTATGGTTCTGGTTTTCTACACGGACAATACATGCTATGGTTAGATTGTTTATGTTTTAGTTTTCTATCTTCAACAAATACCAAATGCCCACAATTCTTGCATCTTAGTTTGACTTCTTTATTTCCCACAGATTTAGCTCCATATTAGGTGTTTTCTGCTTGATACAACTGCTACTGCCAATGTTGTCACAGCTAGAAATGTTAGGGCTATTGTTGCTGGAAACTCTGGAATAGAGGGAGTAGGTATTGACTGAGCAAATGCAGATTCAACTATCATTAAGCTTGAAACGCCTAAGACAACAACAAAGAGTAACGAGAAACCCTTGTTTGTACTGCCCATGCTTAATCTTAGGAATGAATTGCAGATAAAAGACTTCTCGTAAAATACTCTTGACTGTAGTTAGTCAACTTTTCTTGACTACGCTACCGTTTGTGTTGTTTGTGGTAGACCAACAAACCAGCAGATACCAGCATTACACTAGGCAGTAGGGGAATTGTCGATGCGGAAAACTCTGGGATTGAAGGTGAGGAAGTTAAAGTTGGGAAAGGTGTTGGTGTAGGGCTTGGTGTTGGCAAAAATGTAACGTCTGTTGTGAAATAGACTGTTTGGGCATCAAGATATGTGTGAATGTGACTTCCTGTTTTGTCCCAGGTTTCTTGGGTAAGTGCTAAGAAGACTCTGACGTTGTGAGGTCCATTGGAGAGTGGGGGTAAAGTTACTGAGCCATCTATGTAGCTTTCAGCTTGATTAAACATGCCAAAATAATGCTGGGTCAAAGGTAGAGCTGTTTTTTCTTGTCCATCGAAACTGTACGTCATGGAGTAATTGAAATTGTCCCATATGTCAGCATGAAAACTCACATTCAGAGATGAGATTTCGGATGAATAGGTTAAGTTGGATGGAAAAACTATGTAGGGTCGAGTTGCGTAAGGCACTCCATATTGTATTAGATTCGCTTCTGAATTGACAACTGGAACAATAAATAACAAGCAAGAAACAATCAGCAATGACAATAGTATTTTTGTTGTGATTATTTTCATTATTTCCCTATCACAGTTCTGCACCAAGCTGCTCATAACTCTCCCAGAGGAACAGCTTGTTCCGCTAAAAGAACACTCACTGATTCCTTAAATTTATTAGGTAAAGATAACTACAATCTTAAGCATATGTCAGATTCAGAACGTCAACTTGGAACCATTATAGATCTTCTGTTACCCATCGACATTGCCACAAGATATGACGTTTATTTTACTGACAATCGCATTGCGATAGTTTGCATGGGACATAGCAATCGTTTCGACTCTGGAGTTTCCCAGAGCCGATCTTATCTTTTCGGGGTTGCACCAGAAGCATTGACTAGTCCGGATGAGGAAAGAAAAAACAGGCAAATTATGGAAACACAAATCAAAGAATTGCCCTTAGATGAGAAATTAAAACTCAGCAAAAAAAGTTGCTTCTACACCTACGACGAAATAGAAAAAATCAAGTTAGTTGCAGAAAAAAAACTCAAGTTTATTATTTTAAGCAAAGACTGCATATCGAAGTTTTTGCCAAATGAAGCTCAGTTTAAGCAACTTATTGCTGTATTGCCCACAATAGAAATGCTGAAGAATAAAATTTCAATTTTTGGAAATCTGGATTTGAATGCTATACAAGAAGTAAAATCAACGACTTTAGCCTGTAAATATTGCAGTAACGAAAATGATCTCGATGCAATATTTTGTCAGAGCTGCGGAAATCAAATACAAACGGAAACCCCAAGCAATCCAAATATTAATGAGATTTCTTGCTCTTGTTGTGGAACAAAAAATAAGATACAAGCTTCATTTTGCAAAAAATGCGGTGCTGCAATAGGCAAAAACCAAGAAGTCGATTTAAAGCAATCTTAAAAAAGATTGAACCTGCGTCATTTCTTAGCTGACGTTGTTTCGTATTACAAAGTGCTAAAACGCATTAGCCTTAAATATCGACGCATTCTATTTGCAAGCAGGAAAGCGATTTGCATGAGTAGTCCTTACGCAGTTGACCTTAGAGGGGTAACTAAACGCTACAACGAAATAGTGGCAGTAAACAATATGAACCTAAATATCTACAAGGGCGAAATCTTAGCGCTTTTAGGACCCAACGGTTCAGGAAAATCCACCACCCTCAAGATGCTAATGGGTTTAGTTCAACCTACAAATGGGGGAATTAGCGTTTTAGGATTAGACGTGCTAAAAGACCCTGTAGCCGTTAAGGAACAGGTAGGTTACGTACCTGAGTCACCAAACATCTACGAGTTTTTGACCGGCATTGAATACCTCGACTTCATCGCCGACATTTACAGTGTGCCCACAGCTGAGAAGCAACAACGCATAACTGAGTACCTTAAAGCACTTCAACTTGAAGGACGCGAAGGCGACATGATAAACAGTTACTCAGACGGCATGAAGAAAAAAATCAGTTTAATCTCAGCATTTCTCCATAAACCCAAACTGCTAATTCTAGACGAACCACTCAACGCCTTGGACCCGAGAAGTGCAAGGATCGTAAAGGATTTACTGCATGAACTAAAAGCGCAGGGTGTTACAACAATCTTGTCCACGCATGTTTTGGAGATTGCTGAGGCTTTATGCGACCGCATCGCTATCATGTATCAAGGAAACATTTTAGCGTTGGGCACAATGAATGAGTTAAGAAGCAGGGCAAGCATGCCGAATTCAGGGTTAGAAGATATTTTCCTCAGGTTAACAGGCACAGGGGATTTAAGAGCTATCGTTGAGGAACTCCTCCGATGAATTGGAAAAACGTCCTCTTCTTGTTGCGGGTAGAACGTAAATCTGGCCGATTAATCAGAGGTATAAAGACTACAAGGTATAGAGAAAACTCTTTCCTTGCTTACTGGCCATATTGGGTGGCTCTAATAATCGGTGTCGTAAGCGGTTTAATTGCTAACATAGTCGTATCGGGAATTTATTCAAATCAAGCTATTCCCAATCTACCTTCACTTTTTAATGGGGCAATAAGCGTTTTCGTAACATTGCCAACAATAGTTCTAGTTTTCAGCTTTGTATTCACTCTTCTTCAACAAATCCAGGTTGCAGGCATCAAGGCAACAGGTCAAGTAATGTATTGGCTACCCATAACATGGCAAGAACAAACAATGGCATCCATCTTATCCAACCTTTTGGGCTTACCCATTGCACTCGTTTTTGGCATTGGGGCAGGAATCATCGTTTTTGGAACATTCAATGGTTTAGTTCTCCAGGCAATCTTTACTTCTTTGGCGTTGATTGTAACTGCTTTCTTGGCAAGCACCAGTACTGAAATCCTAAGGTTGCTTCAAATGCGTTTTATCGGAGCAGTATACAAGTCAAGCGGCAAAGCAGCAATATGGGTGAGATTAATCGGTACACTAATTTTCTTCGTGGTCTTCTACACCATTTATTCCTACGTAATTTATGGAACAGGAGCCCTAACATTTTTCACAACTCTACAACAGATTCAAATCGTGGCTTGGTTTGTACCTTTCATTTGGCTCGCCCTAACTATAGGCAACATTTTCAACGGATTGTACTTACAAGGCGTATTATACGCTGCTTCTTCAGCATTATTCATTGCCGCGCTCTACTATTTGGCGGTAGCTTTGAACCAACGATTCGGGCTCTACGAGCCTCCAGCAATCACCCTTCAAAAAAGCGGTGTTTACGCACCTAAAACAGGTTTTTTGGGTAAACTTGGATTCTCATCTGCAGAAGCAGCAATTATCCGTAAGGATTTTAGAGCTTTTACAAGGCGCCGCGAAATGGTGAGCATTTTTATTGTACCAATAATCATGATAGTTTTACCTCTTTCACAATCGCTTGGTATTAGTGGTAGTTCAGTATCGAGCCAGAGCAACTTTATTTTTTCAGCAATAATTTTCCTTTTGCCCGCCACTTTTTCAGCTATGCTGCTTGGCGAAGTTATGATTGGTGAAGAGGGGCAGTCTGTTTGGAGAATTTACGCATCGCCGATTACACCAAAAAACCTAGTTAAGAGCAAGACAGTCTTTTTGGTGCTTTTTTCAACGATTATATTGTTCATAAGCGGAAGTGTTGGTATAGTATTTTATAACCCAAGCTTGACAGAAACAATCTCAGCTTTCCTCGAAGGTTTCTTTGTACTTTTAGCTGTTGGAATAGTTGGGCTTACAATCGGCTTCAAAGGCCCCGACTTCTCGCAGACCCGCAGAGCAAGAATGGTTCGACAAGAATGGTCATTAATTGGTTTGGTTGTTTGCGGTATCGTTGGAATATCAGTTCTCGCCCCGTTAGTTGTTTCAGTCGGATTTTCAATTTTTACCGGTGGTTCTATCGTCACTCCTAACCTTCCATTCAGCATTGCTATCAGCGGCGTCATTTCTTTAGCCATCTCAGCAGTTTTCTACCGAATAAACATCAACATTGCAAAGAACTTCTTGAGAAAAGCTGAAGTTTAGCTACTTATTCTTAGCACTTTTTTACTCACCTAAAAAGTCAACTTTACAAGCATATGTCGAATAATCGTTAACTCGTTTGTGACCACTTATGGGTAATGAGGGAAAGGGAACAATATTTAGGCGAAAAGACGATAGATACTTACTTTATTTGCCAGTCCGCATAGTGGATGACAGCATGGTCCCCCCTCAAATGTGACGGTTCTATGCCAGTTAAAATCCATTTTAGCACAAAAGACGGCAAGTTGATTGTTGAGAAGTGGACAGAAGAAATTTTCTCAAATCAAATAAACGTTATTGAATCAACTTATTTTGCAAGGTCGTTTGTTGTAGCAGGTCTAATTCGTCAACTTTATCTAGCCGACAAACCATTGTTTTTTAGAGGATTTTTATGAAAGAACTAATGGTTAAAAGCTCAGCATTCGATCACAACCGCCCAATGCCAAAGAAATACAGTTGCGACGGGGAAGGCATCAACCCACCCCTGACAATAGAGGGGATTCCTAAAGAAACATTGAGCCTTGCTTTGGTGGTAGATGATCCTGACGCGCCAGGCGGAACATTTGACCACTGGGTCGTGTGGAACATTTCGCCTTCAACAACCAAAATAGGTGAGCACTCGGTTCCTGGAACTGAGGGTCTAAATGGCATGAGAAAACCTGGGTATACTGGTCCTTGCCCGCCTTCTGGAACGCATAGGTATTTCTTCAAGGTTTACGCATTGAACGCTCAGCTAACTTTAAGCGCTAAGTCCACTAAAAGAGACCTTGAAAAAGCTATGCAGGGACATACAATAGCTAAAGGCGAATTGATAGGTCTCTATCACAGATAAACAAAAATAGAATTCATTATCCCCTTTTTCAATTGCCATCGGCAACTATTCAAACGTTAATACTTTCTCTTAACGAATAACTAACTTGGTTGAGCAAATTTGAACCGAAAACTCGCCATCTTGATAGCTCCCTTGCTAATTGCGTTGATTCTAATGTCGCTTTTTTTAGCAATAAACTGGTTTAACAACCAAACCGCAGGCAGGCAATTCTATGTGGGAGTTGAATATGCTTATGGTAATAATCAAACCGCTCAAACCCAAGTTAATCAAATCCAAGCTTTAGTAGACAAAGTTAAGGATTATACGAACCTTTTTGTGATGGGTTCATTGGGCTTAACATTTGATAGAACAGCTTTGAGCGAGGCGTGCGATTACATTTTCAATGCCAAACTCAACTTCATCGTTTTGTTTACAGGTTTAGATATGTATAGTTACAACATTACTGAATGGATGCAGGATGCCAAACTAAAGTATGGTGATAGGTTCTTGGGAATCTATAGGTATGATGAACCCGGCGGAAACCAATTAGACAACGGCATCTCTCAACTCATCAACAAAACCATTGTCAGTAGCGACGCCACTTATGCTAATGTATCCAAAAAATTTACTGATACTCTAGCCTTTTTCCCAAATTATTATTTGCAGTTTTCCCCAAATGTTTTCACTGCGGATTATGGGCTCTATTGGTTTGATTACAAATCCAATTATACCTCAATCTTCGCTGAGTTTGTCGGCAACGAAAGCAGACAACGCCACATTGGCCTCTGCCGAGGCGCGGCAGATTCGTTCGGCAGGGATTGGGGAGTCATCGTAACATGGAAGTACAGTTTTCAACCTCCCTACCTTGA